>OIYV01001707.1_pt1 | contig 10194 bp, 13 predicted proteins | sample 1588251 | NCBI WGS metagenome assembly OIYV01 (sample SAMN03283282) | human gut metagenome | biome: human-associated habitat; material: feces | host: Homo sapiens | place: Peru | collected 2012
AAGAAAACTTTGTAATAAAAGAAGATATAAAAATAATGCAATATAGTTTTTGCTAAAAAGGTATTTATAACGGAACGATTAACAATAACAAATTCGTTTGTAAAGACAATAGTAACCAATACTTTTATTGGGTTGAAATAGAAAAAATAGATGATTATAAAATATATCTAAAGTCAGTAACAAAATTAATTAATTCACAAAAATTAGAACACATTATTGAAAAAGCAGAAATTTAATATTAAAAAGTTATAGGTATTACAGATTGATATCAATTAAACAAAAAAATTGATGCATTATAGGGTTTCTAAAAAACTTTTAACGCTAATGTGTCTGATTTTGATTGTTTAACGGACAATAAATAAATTGCAAAAAAGAAGCTGATAAATATGCCTAGTTGGTCAGTACATTTAGCAATCGCTAAAAAAGTTAACAAATGATTTATTTTTATATGGTAATTTAATACCAGATGTAGACAAAGGAACAAAAATAACAAGATATGAAGCTCACTACTACAACGAAAATCTTTCCTTTCCTACTTGCCCTCAAGAAAAAATGATAGATATTAATAAATTTTTAAACATCGAATTTATAGATTATAGATTTGATTATTTAAAAAATGATTTTGCTAAATTTAATAAATTAAGTATCGCCGAAAAATTATTTAAACATAACTATAAACTTTTCACAAAAAAAGAATTAGATAACATTATGGAAGAATGCATTAAAATGATTATTGCTAAAATAAAAGAAAGAAGCGAAAAGAATGAGTAAATTTGTAAAAGTAATGTTTGACGCAACCAGTGGAGCAACAACAATTTACAGAACCAACAAAATAATTATTAAAAATCCTAGAAAAGTTGACGACTAATTAGCACTTCATTTCTATAAAATATCTAAGATACCTGAAAAATCATATTACAAAGCACTAGGAGTTGTAAGTATTATGAATTATAAAAAAACGCTTATGCCATCCTTAAAGATAAAATAAATAAAGAAAACATAAACGAAGTTTTAGAAGAATGGAATGACTTTATCTCTCACGGAAACAAGGATGACAGAAAACATACAAATAGTCTTACTAGTGAAATTGAAAATTATTTATATGAAATCAAATCAAACATACTAATAAGTAGATTTGTAAGTAAAGAACCACATATTAAAAATATTACTAGCGATAAAATAATTAATATAACTGGCGAATCTGGAAGTGGTAAGTCAACATATACTAAAAAATATCTAAATGATGATAAATATATTGTAATAGATACTGATGAAATAATTAAAGATAGACCAACTAGCAATAAGAACTGTATAGAATTTAGAGAATATTTAAAAAACAAATATAATGATAATATTCCAAATATTTATAGTAATTTTAGCATTATTTATAGTGATATATTAAAATATTATAAAAATACTGATAAAACACTAGTAATAGATTCAGCAAAATTTAGAAATTTAATGACTGAAAAAGAATTAAACTTATTAAAAGGAAAAGTTGTAATTATAAGAACTTCCATTGAAGAATGTTATAAAAGAGTTATAAACAGATGGAAAGAACTAAATAAAAATTATACTGAAGAAGAATTAGAAAAATACAAAAATAAAAAAATAGGAATGTTTGAATGGTATAAATCATTAAATGATTTTATTATTAACTTAAATAGAAATTAAGTGAATACAAAAAATAAATGAGTCAAACAAAGTTTGCATGCCGATTTACTAATTACTTTAGTTTCTAAAAATTCTCAATTATCAGATAGCATAATAAATAGATTTCGATGGATTAATAAAATTCTTTCCAAATACCTATTATAAAATATTTTAACACTAACAAAATCACTGAAATTTAACAAATATTTAAATTTAAACCACAATTATTTTACCATCTAAATTACAAATATAACAATTTGGAAATAAATTTTTTATTTTATTTAAATATTCATGATCTTTTTCAATCAATCTTCCGACAAGAATTCCTTCTATACAATTCTTAGGAATCCCAAAAATTATATAATCTGCTCTTTCAAAAGCATCTAGTTTAAATCCATTTTCAAAATCTTTTATAGCTTTTTCATGAACAAAAGAATATCTATATTTATTAAGTTTTTCGTTTTTAAAAATGCTATTTTCTTTTAATTTAGTTGCTAAAGGATGAGACACGTTAAAAATAAATGCGATTTGATTATTATCCTTAGCTAAACTTGGCATAAACCTTATTTCCATAGAAGATTCTGCCGTCCATGACCAAGCATCAGAAGTTCTCATTTTTTCAACAAATTCATCCAATTTTTTATATGGTACTTGCTCCCAAGTGCCATTATATTTTGCTACCATACCACTATAATTAACCACAAAATCTTTAAGTGATATTTCATTTTTTACACTCCAAAATCCAGAGTTGTATATAAAAGCATGTGATGATACTTCGTTTACTAAATAATCATTACTAACCACGCCTCTTTCTGAAAACATCTGTAATAAATCCACTTTATCTCTAATTCCATGTAACAAATGATATTTATTTAAAATTACTAAATCTCCGATTTGGTATTTATTTTTAACCATATAGTTAGATTCTGCTAACTCAAAATAATTATTAATTTGCTCTAAAACTATTCTTAATAATTCACCTTCAAATTTATTTTTTACATTACTTATAACTTGTTCTTTATTCATATTTATCTCCTATTTAATTCTTATTAACAATATTATAGCAAAAAATATTAATTATTTATAAATTTGACTTTTATTTATTAAAAATTTTTTAAATTGTTTGCATCACCTTTCTTCGTAAGTAGACTAACCTTATTAAAGGCAAAATGGTATTTTAAATTTTACTCTTCTGTTACAAAATATAAATTGATGTTTGCTAATAGTGTGCAAAACAACCATAAGGTCAAGTTATGAAAGGCAAAATTGTATTGTATAAGTATATTGAACTGTTTAATTTACTTTTTCAATTAACCATATTTATAATTTTTTCTATATCAGTGTCATACCAAGATTTACTTAACACTTTTTTCTTTATTAGAAATATTAAAACTAATCTCACTAATAAATTGTAATTTATAATTCCTTTGTTATTATTTATTCAACATTTTTAAGTGATTCTATCATATTTATCTTTTTTAGATTATAATGTGTAACTATATTTACAATAATAGTAAAAAATATAGTCATCAAAGCAGATATAACATAACTTAATATATCAACGTGCCTAATAAACATTATATAATCTGGCTCACAAGTAGATATAATGAAATGACTTAAATATGACCCAAACAATAAACCTATAGCAATTCCAATAATAGTTAATAAAACATTTTCCCTCGTAATATATCTATCTACCTCATTATGATAAAACCCTAATACTTTTAAAGTTGCAATTTCCCTTTTTCTTTCACTAATATTGATATTCGATAAATTATATAAAACGACAAAGGCTAGTAATGCTGCAGCGATAATTAAAATTGCTACAATAGAATCAATAGAGCCTAGCATACTATTGATATTTTCTTTTATATCTTCATTATTTACAATAGAAGTTATTTCATTTTTACTAATATACTTTTCATCAAATTGATTGCTATCATGTTCATTTAAATTATCAAAATCTATTAAAAAAGAATTTATTTTATAATTTTTAAATGTATTTTCATAAGTATTTTTATTGATATATAAATACTGGTTAATATAGTTTTTTATAATATGTTCTACAATAAGTTCATATTTATTATTTTCATCATCAAATAGTATAAGTTTATCTCCTAGATCTATATTTAAAAGAGTTGCAGTCTTTTCGCTAATAATTACCGAATTGTCGCTAGGAATTAAATTTGTATTATCCTTATCTTTTACACTATCTAATGTTATTACATCTCTTAATTCTTCATTATTATTTGCAACAATCATTGTCACTTCCTCAGTATTATCTTTATATCCAACTGTGATATTATCAATGTAAGTTTCTACTATTTTACGAATAGATTTTTCGTTTTTTATTTCTTGTTTTACCACATCATAATTCGTATTTTCTTTTAACATCACAATTTTTTCATAATTAAAAATATGTTCAAACTGATAATTTGTAACATCTTTTAAGGAATCTTTCAACCCAAATCCAGCTAATATTAAAGCAGTACATCCGGTAATTCCAAATATTATTGTGATCACTCGGCTTTTATATCTAAATATGTTTCTAACGGTTATTTTATTAGAAAAATTTAATCTTTTCCAAATAAACGGAATATACTCTAAAAGTATTTTCTTACCACTCTTTGGAGATTTAGGTCGCATTAAATTAGCAGGTACATTTTTTAGATTCTTTATGCATATAAATATTGCTGTACCACAAATACAAAAAACACATATTAAAAGACCAATAAAATTAAAAAGGTTATTTGATTCATATATAAATTTTGGTATAAAAAATAATTTTTTATAAATATTCCAAATAACATAAGGGATTAAAACAGACCCTATCAATATTCCTAAAATACCACCAGTAATGGTCGCTAATAGTGAAAATACAATATATTTAGATGTTATATGAAAATTATTAAAGCCTAATGACTTTAAAGTTCCATTTTCAGTTCGATCTTCTTCAATCATTCTCATCATAGAAATAAGACTAACTAAAATGGCTACACAAAAGAATATAATCGGAAATACATTGCCTAATTTGTTTAGATTATCACTAGCACTCACAAGATCTTTATAAGAATCATTATCATTTCTATCAAATATGTACCATTTTGGCTTAATAAAATTACTCTCATCTAACTGTATTCCATATTGATTTGCTTCTAATATTTTTTCACCATAAAGTTCGCTATACCTAACATCTTGTCTTTCTTCTTTCATATTCTCTACAGAATCAATTACTTTACTAATAGTATCCAAATACTCATCACTATTTGTTACCATTTTTTTTGCTTGTTTTACCGTAATATAGATATTGGTAAATGCTTCTTCTTTGACTACTTCTTCATTTGCATAAGCATAATAATTAACTTTGCCATTTCCAAGGGTAGTTGTAGGTCTTTCAGTTGAAAAATATATTGGACTAATAACTGTACCAACAATTTTCTTTTTCTCATTCATAATTGTAATGGTATCATTTATTTTTAAATTATTTTCTTCTAAAAGCAATTTATCAACAACAATTTCACTATTGTTACTAGGAAGTTTTCCATCACTCAAATAAACTTTGTTAATATTATCATTAAGTCCTATAATTCTTAAAACAAACTCCTTATTATCAAGTTCTAAATAGGTATCTTTGGTGTAAGTTCCTATTACTTCTTTTACATCATTTATTTTTTTTAATTCTTCTATATCATTATTAGTTAATCCTAAATTAGAAATAATTTCGATATCATAAACGTTATTTTCGTCATAATAATTGTCTAATGTTTTTAACATATCAGGTCCACAAGACTTTATCCCCGTAAAAAAACCTACTCCTAAAAAAGCCATACAAAACAAGGAAAGAAACCTTTTATTATTATCTTTTATTTTCTTAAAAATATGTTTTAATAGTTTATTTTTCATCTTACCACTCAACATCCTCCACTCTTTTAGGATTTTTGTTTATGATAATTTCATCTACGCCACCATTTTTAAACTTAATTATTTTATCAGCAATCAAAGAAATAGCAGCATTATGTGTTATAATGATTACTGTCATTTTTTCCTTTCGGCAAGTATCTTCTAATAGTTTTAAAATTTGTTTTCCAGTTTTATAATCTAAAGCACCTGTTGGCTCATCACATAAAAGTAATTTAGGATTTTTAGCGATTGCTCGCGCTATAGCGACTCTTTGTTGTTCTCCCCCAGATAATTGAGCAGGAAAATTGTCCTTTCTTTTTCCTAATCCCACCTTATTTAAAATAGTGATAGGATCTAAATAATCTTTGCATAATTGAACTGCAAGTTCCACATTTTCTAATACTGTCATATTTTGAATAAGATTATAAAATTGAAAGACAAAACCTATATCATTTCTTCTATATTTAATGAGTTCTTTATCTTTTAACTTATCTATTCTAACTCCATCAACTATAACTTTACCACCAGTTAATGTATCCATTCCTCCTAAAATATTAAGACAAGTTGTTTTCCCTGCACCACTTGGACCTAATATACAAACTAATTCTCCTTTTTCAATTTCAAATGAAGTATCCTTTAATGCTTTTATTTCTACTTCTCCCATTTGATAAATTTTATCTACTTTTTTAAATTCTATATAAGCCATATTTTCATCTCCTTAAAAATTAAATACTTTTTTAAATTCTTCTATAATATCTTCCTTACAAAAGATAAGCAAACCAATAAAAACCGATAATCCTAATATTGTGCAAATATAAGAGAGTATTTCGAAAGTTGTTAATTTAAATACTAAAATAAGTGGAATCAAACCAATAAGGCAATCAAGTAATATCGTTTTTACAAACTTAATAATATATGAAATTTTTAAAACAACTTTATAATTTTTCAGAATAAATTTAACTAATATATAATTCGTTACTAATCCTAATACTACAAGTTTACTTATATAAAAAGACTTGGATATTACATATTCAGCAAATGCAAACAATACTCCTAATGTAAAGGAAACAAATGATAAAACTTTATAAAGTAAAGTGGGATTAGAAGTTTTTATTTTTAGAAAAACATTATCTGTTTTTTTCCCTGTCATCCTAGAATTAGATAATGGACACATTTCAAAATTGCCATTAAATTCAATGTTACATTTATTACATTTTCTCATATTTCCTCCTCACTGATATTCATAACTCCATTTATGCCCCTCTCTTTAAAAAATTGTCTTAAATCAACTGGTATATCTATCTTAATACTTTTATTTAATTCTTGTTCTTTCATCATCTCTTGATAAGAACATATAAGTACAGAAGTTAATAATGCCGTTAAACTAGCATTATATTTGTGGGCTAATTCTAAAGTTTTTTTAGTAAAAATATAATATTCCATATATGTTATAGTATTTTTCTTTTTTAACTTCAACAATTTTATTGGGATTTTCTAAATAATACCAAAATATTCATTTTTTAAACGGCAATTAAAGTTAGGAAAATACTTTAAAATATCATTAAGAGCATTTTGTAATATTTCTTCATCTATTACTTCTTTTAAACTAACTGAATATCTAAATACGGCAGGTATTTTATTCTTGTTTGTAAAAGAATAAAATTTACCAACGTTATCAAGTTTATACCAATTATTCCTTATCATAGAAACTCCTTTCATTCATTTAATATTTTATTTATATTAGCCATTATTTCAGTTAATTTATCTATATCTTTTGAAGAAATTTTACTTATTGTTTTATTTAAATCTGTTAACACATAATCACTTAATTTATCAATATATTTTTTACCGTTGGGTGTTAATTTAATATTTGTTTTTCTTCTATCATTTTCATCTATATTTATTGTTATATATTTTTTTTCATACAAAGAATTAAGAATTGATGTAATTCTTTGTTTACTTACATTTAATTTTTGACATAAATCACTTGGTGAAATATCTCCTTTTGCTAACTTAAATTCTAGTAATGCCCTTTTTTCTCCTTGAGCAAATTCAAAAAAGTTTTTCATTTTTTTAGAAGAATACAAATTATACAATTCTTGTATAAAATCATTTTTCAATTCAATACCTCCACGCCATCATTTAATAGTACAATACTATTTACTATTTTATCAAAAATCTTAAATAAAAACAATAATATAATAAAAATTATTGATTAAAATGCACAAAAAAAGCTGATCCAGTTTATCATTAAATTTGCCATACAAATTATTATTTATTTGTCATTTCTATATATAATTACACCATCATTTTGACAAATTTTATCACTAACTTAAAACATCCAAAATTCATCAATATTTTCTAAAAATAATTTAGTTTAGTGGTATCATTCTCTTTATCCTGCTTATAATTTACTTACTTATTTTTCATTAATTATCTCTTTAAAAGTAGGTCTAAATACTAATCCAAATGTAATATCTTTGCCTTTAAATAAATTTAAATCTATTATAGGTATCACTTTTAGTAGTTCATAATTATCTGGTATTGGACAGTCAAATCCTGTCATACCATTTTCAGTTCTATCTCCTTTATCTTCACGATATTCAATTTCAAAATATTCTCTTAAATAACCCAAATATTTATTTACTTGTTTTCTTTTCATTGGAGAAGATATTAAAACCATTTCTTGTTTGATTATTTTTATCATAATATCATCAACACCTTTCTTAAATGACAAAAAAATCAATCATTTCTGATTGATTTAATCATTAACATCGCTTTGGTGCGACGATTTTTGCTTCTGGAGCCAACGTCGTAGGTATCTACAACTTTTTTCCAATATACGAATTGATACATAAATATCAATCACTAAATATAGTATAACATATTTTTATAGATCTGTTCATAATTTTTTTCTTTTTTATCAAATATACAATAAAAAATATTTAAAATCGTGATATAATAATATTACCAAAGCAAGCTTTAAATTATAAAAAAGAGAATGGAGGAAGTACTTTGAATCACAGAGAAGAAAAGAAGAAAATTTACGGTCAAATAATATTAGAATTACGTGAAAAAAACAATTTGACTCAAGCACAGCTGGGTGAAAAAATAAATATTAATAGTAATGCAATAAGTAAGTGGGAAAATGGAGTAACATTACCAAATGAAGAAAACATTGTTAAACTTAATAAGATATTTGATGTGTCAATTGAAAATATTTATAATAATAATATGAAACAAAACAAAAAAAGTATTAAAATACAGGCAATAGAATTTATTGAAAAACATTTTGTTTCTTTAATTGCCATATTAACAATTATTTTTATATTGTTTATTATATTATTATTATTTTTTATTAATAATAGTGGAAAGTGTAATTATTATAGTATTGAAAAAACTAATCAGGAGTATAGTATTGATGGAAGTATAATAGAGATGCCAAACAGAATAAGTATTTCATTATCCAATATTATATTAAACACACCAAAAATCAATTCTTCGAACTTTGAAACTAGTATTTATATAAATAATGTATTAATATATAAAATTGGTGATATAGAAGACGGCAAAGAAAATAACATAAGTTTGAATGAATATTTGCAAAATATAAATATTAACTTATCAAATGAGTTAATGCTAACTGCAAGTGAAAACTTGGATGGGAAACAACTGGTTATAAAAGTTGATTATACAGTAAATAATGAGATAAAAGTGGTTGAAATGACATTTCTAATAAAAAAAGTTTTTAGCAGTAATCAATTGTTTTATTGATTGTAAAAAGTGAGCATATTTATAAAAAAGCGGCTCATTTTTTAATTGTTCTTTAAATATTCCTAAAATGTTCCCACACTTTCTTATTTTTATATTCAGCAAGTTATTTTACTTTCTATAATTTAATGTTATATTGTAGTTGGAAATGGAGAGTGAACGTTTTGATTAAACAAAAGCAAAAAAATTATATTAAATTTTTCTTATTTATTATTCTATTAATTCCACTATCAGCAAAAGCAAATGTAGTGCAAGATTATAATACTTACAATAAATTGCTAAACCTTGGATTTACCAACGATGAAATAAAAAATATGAGTGTTAAAGAAATAGAAATGAATAAAAACCTAAACGGAACTATTGTTGCTAAAAACATAAAATATTTGAAGACCGATGATTACTATGTTAATGATGAAATTGTGTTATCTGAGACAACCGAATTAACACAAAACAAGTATAATAATATGAATACAGACACAAAAAGAAGTATTCAGAATGGTTACATAGAAACATCCTATAAAAAGTTAACTACAACAATTATTAGTACTAATTCTGGCTATCGTTATAAAGTTAGCTTAGAGTGGAAAACAATTCCAAAACATCGTGGTTATGACATTATAGGAATTGGAATAAATAATGATGTTTATATTAGTTCTTCGTTTACATTTAAACAAAATTATTGTTATAGTAATGGTAATTGTTCGTATTCCTATGAATGTTTACCAAAAGAAACAAGTTATGGTGGAGCGGCTTTGTTTTTGCTTCCTTCGTCAAACTCAATTAATAGTTTGAACTCTTACTTATATTTTAATATATGATAATTTATAATAACAAGTGCAACATTTGATGTTTTAATAAAAAAAGTTCATA
>OIYV01001714.1_pt1 | contig 10170 bp, 13 predicted proteins | sample 1588251 | NCBI WGS metagenome assembly OIYV01 (sample SAMN03283282) | human gut metagenome | biome: human-associated habitat; material: feces | host: Homo sapiens | place: Peru | collected 2012
AGATCCTGACGCAGCGTGATAAGGTTGAGCAGCTGCAGGAGATGCTGCAGAAGTCTGCCAAGGCCTACGGCATATCCGACACGACAACCCAAAAGTACCAGCAGCAACTGAACAATGCCGAAGCCGCTCTTGTAAAAATGGAGCGTGCATTGGCTGACAACACGTCTAAGCTGGAGGCGGCAGGTGGTGCTGCCGACAACTTCTCGGATGGTCTGGCAGATCTGGCTGAGCGCACGAACAAGCTGGGCGAAAGTCTACGCGGCGACAAAGAGCAAAAGTACAAACAATCAATAGATCAGCTCAACGCCAGCATAGACGTACTGGACGCCCAAATGCGGAAGGTCGCAGCAGAATACGAAGATAGTGCGGATTCTGCGGACTTGATGGCTAAAAAGAATGACATTTTAACGCAGAAAATCATCCAGCAGGCCAACAAAGTAGATTTGTTGGAATCAGCCTTTAAAAACGCAACAGAGTATTATGAGATCGGGGCGGTAGAAACCAGCCGCTGGGAGAAGGAGCTCGCAAACGCGGAAGCCGAGCTCTACAAAATGGAGAACCAGCTGAAGCGCAATACTGAGCAGATGGCAAAAGCCAACGAGGAAACAGGGGAATCCGCGCAGAGCATGGGCGAAATCGGCGATGCAGCCGAGGAAGCCGGGAAAGGCATGGGCAACCTCGGCGATGTGGTGAACGGCCTGACCTCCAAGCTCGGGATCCAGCTGCCGGACAGCATGAAAACGTCCATGAACGGCATGCTGCAGCTCGACACTACGACAGTCGCAGTTGCGGGCGGCTTTGCCGCCGTCGCTGCGGCCATCGTTAAGGCGGAAAAAGCGCTGATCTCCATGACGAAGGAAGCCGCCTCGAATGCGGACGATCTGCTGACGCTCGCCTCCGTGACCGGCACAACGACCGATTCCGTGCAGGAACTCAACTACATGGCCGACCTCACGGACGTCTCGTTTGACCGCATCAAGGACAGCCTCAAGGAGACCACCAACAAGATGCAGGAGGCCGCGACCGGCACGGGAGACGCTTATGAAGCGTACAAGCGGCTGAAAGTTGAGATCACAAACACCGATGGCAGCCTCCGCAGCGCGCAGGACGTTTTCTATGATACCATCGACGCGCTCGGCGATATGAAGAACCAGACCGAGCGGGACGCACTGGCCATGGACCTGATGTCCGAATCTGCGCAGGAACTGAATCCTTTGATCGAACTTGGTAGCGAGAAGATGCAGGAGTACGCGCAGGAAGCGCATGATATGGGCTATGTGCTCGACAAGGATGCGCTCAAATCCCTGCAGGCCGTAGACGATGCCTATGCCCGCCTGCAGAACACGCAGGAGGGCGTGAAAAACCAGCTGTCCGCAGAGTTCGCGCCGTATCTTGAAGAGTTTTACGGCGATGTGACCACCATGGTCAAGGACGGCGGCAAGGCACTCAAAGACTCCGGAATTGTGGACGCGTTCGGTATGCTGCTGGAGACGATCGGCGATATCCTCAACCCCATGTCCGACCTGTCCGACAACCGCGTTCCGGCGCTGACCAAGGCACTGCAGCCGCTCGCAAAGATCATGGCACTCATGGCCGACGCAGCGGAACTCTTAAAGGGCGTGATCAACTTTTCAACCGGTCACATCGGCGAGGGCTGGGGCCAGATGAAACATGCGCTTGGTTTCGGCTATTCAAGCGGGAACGGCAACAACTACCAGAACCTGCTCGACAGCTACACGGAGCAGCAGTGGGGCCAGAGCGCGGCAGATCTCGCCAAGGCCTACGAGGACGCAATCGCCCGCGGCGACCCGTCCACCATCGGCATCACGGAGGACGAATGGATACGCCGCTATCTGGGCGGCAACGCTGCCGGTACGGACAACTGGCGCGGGGGTTGGACGAAGGTCAACGAAAACGGCCTCGAGCGGATCTTCCTGCCGTCCGGCTCGCGCATCCAGACAGCCAGCGAAACGCGCTACACCTCCGGCGATACCTACAACACCACCGTCTACGTCGACCACGTCGAAGACCTCGACACCATCCTCCGCATCGCCAAAAACGCACGCATCACAGCCAGAATGGGGGCGAAGTAAATGGCAACCTTTACAGTACCGGCGAGTGGATCAACAGCAGTCGCAAAGAACTATCCGAACACGAACTACTCGAATCTTACGCAATACAAGTTGTTTGTGGAGCCGTTTACAAACCATTCCGGAACGTTCGGAGGGTGGGACAACATACTACTGAAATTCGGAGAACCGGCAGCAGCGTACAAGTACAAACGCATTACAAAGGTTAAGCTTGTAATATATGCAATGCCAACGAAAGGAATCTTGGGGAGCTGGGGGGCAGCGTATATATCAGCTTATGCGCTCGGATTGAAAGAACCGCTTGACGTAAGTACGACGACATATGCGACGCAGCCGCAGCAGTTGAACGATGGATCAACAAGCGGGTCGGCAAGTTGGAACGAACTCAATAAAGTTGTACAGGCGCAGGTGACATTCACAATGTCGCAATACAATGCAGCGGAGAAAAATGGACTTGAGCACGGTCTGCGCAACGGCTTTTTATTTGCGTTTATAACGGGCGGAGAAGGACACGCGTCAGAGGCGATTTTTTATGGTGCAAAGTCGTCATACAAACCATTCCTTGAGTGCGAATACTCTGCTGACAATGTAGGAATAAAGGCGGAGAATTTTGCACCGTCGTCAGGGGCTTTTGTAAACAGAACGCAAAAAAATACATTTACATGGGATACCACTGACGACACAGATCTCACACAGACGTGCTTCGCGGAGGTAAAACAAACCTCCGCAGTCTTCGAGTGGCGCGTAAAAAACGCAAGCACATTAAAAACGATAAGCGTGTCTGGCTCGACAACATCTTGCACAGTACAAGCAAACACATTCCCATCCGGCACGCTCGAATGGCGCGTAAAGGTGACGGCAAACAGCGGCACGACAACAACGTCTGCATGGCAGGAGATCACAACAACGGACGTCACACCCTCCTGCAAGCCCGTCTCCCCTTCCGGCATCGTCATCGACGCCACGATCTCCAACCGCTTCAGCTGGCAGCACATCATTTCCACCGGAACGCCGCAGAGCAAGGCGGATCTGCAATGGTCTGCCGACGGAACGACCTGGAACACCCTCGCGGCCGTAACGGGAGAAAACCAGCATTACGACGTTCCGGCGAACACCTTCACCAGCGGCACGAAATACTGGCGTGTGCGCACCTACAACACCGACGGCACGCCGTCGGAATGGAGCGACAAGGCGGAGTTTATCGCCATCAACGCACCGTCCGCGCCGTCCATCGTCATCCAGTCCACCGGCCCGCGCCCGCGCATCACCTGGCAGACCACCGAGCAGGAGGCATACCAGCTGACGCTGTCCAACGGCTTCGCCTCCGGCACGGTCTACGGCACAGAAAAGGCATGGCGCTCCCCTGTTTATCTCGCAGACGGCAGCTATACCGTCCGCGTGCGCGTGCAGAACAAGTACGGCATGTGGTCTGAGTGGAGCGCAGCCGCGCTCCCTGTTTCGCATACCGAGGGCGAAGCGATCACACTGTCGGTCGACGCGGGCCATGAGGCCGCGCTGACGTGGCAGACCGCAGGCAGCTATGATTTTTATCTGATCGAGCGGGACGGTATCGCCATCGCCCGCACCGCGCAGAAGCAGTACATCGACCACACCAGCATCGGAAGCACGACCTACCGCGTGCGCGGATGCTACGCGGACAGCGACAATTACGGTGTATCCAATTCGGCAACCGCCGAGATCCTGCCGGAAACCAACATGATCTGCGATCTGGCCACCGGCGTCTGGCTCGAAATGCGCCTGTCCGAGACGCAGCTGCGGACGAACCGCGCAAGCTTCACCGCAGGCGTCTCGACCGTCCATCTGGCCGGGCTTGCCTACCCCGTCGAAGAGCGCAGCGAGCAGCGCGACCGCGCCATTTCCGTCGCCTGCGCATGGCCGCACAGCCAGCGGGCCGCCGCCCTCGCGCTGGAGGCCCTTGTGGGCCGCCTCGTCTGCCTGAAGGACCATTACGGAAATATGGCCATCGGAACACTTCCGTCGCTGGAGAGCAACATCGACGAGTTTATGCGCCGCTACGCCTTTACCGTCTCGCACACCAACCAGGAGGAGGCGATCACGCTTGAACCGTGACGTTCGCTTCCGCGTCGACGTGCTCCGCAACGGCGCGCCCATCACGCAGCTGCAATGGGCGGACACAGATCCGCCGCAGATCATGTGCGACCGTGCAGCCACGCTGCACGGCACGCTCAAAGGCAGCTTTCTGCCGAACGAGCTTGCAGAGCTGGAGTCCGACGAGCTGCGCCCGTGGATCATTCTCAACGGGGCGGCGCATTCCCTCGGCCTTTATCAGGCCGCGACCGTCAGCAAAAAGGGCAGCGCAGGCAGCACACGCGTAGAGATTGAAGCCTACGACCGCTGCTGGCGCGTGTACACGCAAAAAACCGAGACGATCCTACACCTTGCCGCTGGCGCGTCGTACATCACGGAAATTCGCAAGCTGCTGACCGCCTGCGGCGTCTCGCTCGTGATTGCGACACCGAGCGCGGCTGTGCTGGCGACGGACCGCGAGGACTGGCCGATCGGTACAAGCTACCTGACGATCATAAACGCGCTGCTCTCGGAGATCAACTATGAAAGCCTCTGGTTTGACGCCGACGGCGTGTGCCGCCTCGAACCGTATCAGGAACCATCAGCAGCAATCATCGACTGGCGATACGGCGTGACAGACCTGTTCCTCCCGGAGAAGCACCCGGGGCCGGACTGGTCAGATGAAACGGACATTTTTGACGCGCCGAACGTCTTTGTCGTGACCTGCAACAATCCGGACATGGACGCGGCCATGGTGGCGACGGCCGTCAACGACAATCCAGCCTCCAAGAAGTCCACCTTCAAGCGCGGCATGCGCATAACCTCCGTCGAGCGGGTGGACAACATCGCCTCGCAGGACGAATTGCAGGCCTACGCCGACAAGCGCCGCAACGAGTCGCTGCTTGCTGCACGCGCCATCACGTTTTACACGCTGAACGAGCCGGGGCACGGCGTCGGCGATATCCTTGCCCTGACGCACGACGAACTCGGCGGAATTTACCTCGAAACCAGCTGGTCGATTACGATGCAGGCTGGAAGCCTCATGACACACTCTGCAAAAAGGACGGTGATCACATAAATGGAGGGCATCGACAGCCTATTTGTAACAAATATTGAGATTCCGGATGAAAAGCTCCCGGAAAACTTTCTCGCAACAGTCGGCGCGGTCTACGACGACGGCCTGTCCCTCATCTTGGAGGGCCAGACCGAAGCCACAACGAAGCATTACAAGTGCAACACGTCGGCCGCCTTCGCCGCAGGTGACCGCGTCAAGGTCGCGCGGATCTCCGGCAGCTATATCGTCGAGTACGTTGTCGGCCCGCCGGGCAGCGGCGGAACGACGGAAACGCCATACGCGCTACAACGTGGAGATAACGGCATCTATGTCGCACCAACCAGAAATATGCTGCTGCCGATGGCGGTGCCAATGACTTTCGGAGCATATAACCAATATTTTGGATCAATGTATGGGCGTGCGATATATCTGTGCTATAACGCCGCGATTAGAGGCGTGATTGACGTGACGAGCGCCGGAAAAATCCGCGTAAACGGAACGACGATAGGCTAGGAGGCGAAACAACATGATCCAGATCCACATAAACAAAGCCTCCGCGCATCTGTGTTCGCCGCCGGAGGTGCTGACGGCGGGCATGGCGAAGGCCGTCGGCGTCCGGTTTGCGTTCTCCGAGGACTGGGACGGGCTGACGAAGACCGCCGTATTCACCAACGGCAGAACCACCGTAGACGTTCTGGCGGCGAATTGGGACGGGGAGACCGTGACGGTAGCGCCGGAGGTCCTGGCCGTGGCGGGCCGCTATGCGCGCGTCGGCGTGTACGGCACGAACGCCTCCGGCGTCGTCCTCCCCACCGTCTGGGTAACGCTCGGCAAGGTGCAGCCCGCGGCGGAGCCGTCCGGCGACACCTCGACCGACCAAAGCCTCCCCGTCTGGGCGCAGCTGCAAGCGCAGATCGGCGACCTGGACGACCTCAAGACCTACAACAAGGACAACCTCGTCGCCGCCATCAACGAGGCCCGGCAGTCGGGCGGAGGCGGTTCTGGCGGCGGCATCCAATCCGCGCAGATCGACGAGATCCGCGTGCTCACAAAATCCGCATATGACGCGCTGACCGTAAAGGACGCGCGGACACTGTATCTGGTGGAGGGCTGAAATGCTGGCAGTAGGACTCAAACGCATTCTGGAACTGTTCATCGGCTCCATGGGCATCAAGTCCGCCCATCTGGGCGAGAAAACCATTTATGAAAGGCCGGGCGGCTTTTTGTACATTGAACTCAAGAGTGAAGAAAGGGGTTAAATCCGAATGGCAAGCTTTTTTAATTTAACGCTCGATACGCTGGCGCCTGCCGGCCTATCGATCATCCTGAATGACGGCGCACAGTACGCAACCAGCGCCAACGTCACCGCGAAGATCTCCGTATCCGACGAGGTGACGACGGGCTACCAGATGAAGATCTGGGGCACGAAGACGGCGGCGACGGAAGAGGCTGCGTCGTGGGAGACGTTCACAGCGGAAAAGGCCGTTACGCTTCCCGACGGCGACGGCCTCAAGACGATCTATTGCAAGGTGCGCGACGACGTCGGCAACGAGTCGGCGGCAGTCAGCGACTCCATCACGCTCAATTCCACGATTCCCGCCGTGACCATCACCGGCCCCGACAAGAGCCGCATTTCCAAGGTCACGGGCTACGACGCAGCGGCATTCTCCTTCGTCTGCGACGTGGACTTCGAGGAATACACCGTCCGTGTCGTCCCGGCGACAAGCAGCCTGCACACGGCCGGTACACAGATCCCGACGACGGGCGGCTCCACGAACGTCAGCGGCACGGCGGGCGGCTACAAGAAGAACACCGCCATCAACGTCACCATCAAGGGCGCAGACCTCGAAACAGCGTCCTCCGGCGACGGCGTGAAGATCGTGAAGGTCTTCGTGAAGAACGCCGCCGGCACATGGAGCGCCGCGTAATGGCCGCGCCGGAACTGACATTCTCCATCACCGGCAACAGGATCTCGGCAGTGGCCGGGTATGACTCGATCACCGTCAAATTCTCGTCGGATATCGCCTACACGGCCTTTGAGTGCCGCGCGACGAAATCCGGCGAGGACTGGGGCCGGGGAAAGGGCGCGCTCATCGCGTCCTTCTCCCAGACCCCGGCGGGGACGCAGCGCACCTTTGAGGTCTACGACGATTTCCTGCTTTCCGGCGACGGAGAATACCGCATTTCGCTGTTCGCGCAGGGCGCGGACGGCAGCTGGAACGACAACTACGGATTTATCCCGCTTGGCCAGTCGCAGACCATGAAAACGGCTGACGGCGAGGATTTCCTGTGCATGAAGGAGTGATCACATGGCGTACAACAGCCAGTATACCGGCGCGCAGATCGACGAGGCCGTCGGCGACGTGCGCGAGAATAAAGACGCGTGGGGCGAAAAGGAACTTCCGGCCGTCACCACCTCCGATAACGGCAAATTCTTGCGCGTCGTCAGCGGCGCGTGGGCAGCTGTCTCGATTTCTAACGCAAACGGGGTGAGCTTTTAATGGACTACTTAACCAATGATACCGACATCAAAAAGATCGCCGACGCGATCCGCGCCAAGGGCGGCACATCCGCCCCGCTGGCCTACCCGTCCGGCTTCGTCTCGGCGATTCAAGCCATCCCCTCCGGCAGCGCCAAGGAAGAGCAGGAGAAAACCGTCACCGTCACCGCCAACGGCACAGTGGAGATCACCCCGGACGCCGGGAAGACGCTGAGCAAGGCGACCGCCATCGTCAACGTCCCCACGTCCGGCGGCGGAGGCGTAACCTTAAACCCAAGCGCACTTTACACTGAAATCGTATCAAAAGGAACACAGGTGCCGCTCCCGACTGGCGAAACGGGGCTATACGTCGAAACAGGGCAGACATATATCGGGGCATGGATCGCAATCAAAGGCGAAAATGGAGCGACAGCAATCTTGTATGTCCCATTTAATGGACAGACAAGCGTTTATGGCAACGATACGATATATTTTGACAACTATAGCTTGGCTTCTGGACCGTCAATCGAAGACAGCTGGCGGATAATCACGGAAATGGATGGAGAAACCGCAGAAGTAAAAGCAACCGAAAAAGTAGTAGAAGTGCACTATCTGCTGGTATAAATAACCCTCCGCCCCTTCCGGGGCGGCACACCCAACCAGACAAGCTCCGCAGCGCATGGCAGGCCGGACAGCCCCCGGCCCCCAGCCAGCAGGGCCACGCCTTGCGGAAAATACAGAAGGGAGAATGAAACCAATGACCACAGAAGAGCGCGTGACCGAGGTGGAGCAGCGGGCGAAAAGCAACTCGCACCGCATTGACGAAATGCAGTCCGACCTCAAAAACCTCACAGAACTCACAGCCAGTGTAAAGGTGCTGGCGACCAAGCAGGAGAACGTGGAATCCGACGTCCGCGAGATCAAGACCGACGTCAAGGCCCTGACGGAGAAGCCCGGCAAGCGCTGGGACGCCATTGTCGCGGCGGTCGTGACGGCCATTGTCGCGGGCCTCGTCGGCTGGGCGCTGGCCCGTGCGGGGCTGGGCTGATATGCGGACAAAGGGAAAGTGGAGCAAGGGCGAAATGGCGCGCACCATCGTCGTCTACCTGATCCAGCTTATCACGACGGTAATTATCTGGGCCTGCGCTCTGAAAACCGTCTCCGTCCTCATTGCAGTCATCCGCAGCCCGGAGCTCGGCGCGTCGGTCGACCTGTCCGACGTGCTCGGCTTCACCGGCTGGGCAACCATTACAGAGCTTGGCCTGCTTGCCTTCAAGCGGGTTTTTGCAAAGAAAAACGATCCGGTAGAATAACGAAAGGGGTATAATCATGGAAAACATCATCAAACGTCTCGGAAATCTGTTGAGCGTAAAGTCCATCGTCACGCTCGGGCTGACGATCATTTTCGCCGTCCTCGCCCTGCGCGGCGATATCACCGGCAAGGATTTTCTCACGATCTTCCTGACGGTAATAACGTTCTATTTCGGCACGCAGAGCCAGAAAGCGCAGGACGCGATCGACAACGCCACGAAGGAGGATGCGCAGAAATGAGCATCAAAATTGGGCAGGCTAGCCTCGGTGAAACCGGCGGCTGGAACCAGCAGCCGGGCAACCAGACCGGGCGGGAGCTGAATATCTCCAACTGGTACAATGGGCGCTGGCTCGGTGTCCTGCGCTACAAGAGTCGCAAAAAGGCCGAGCGGGCCGCGCAGACGTGCGAGGCGGCCATTAAAAACCGGAATATCGGTTACGATATGAGCGACCGGAACACGGCGTATGAGGCCGCCAGAGCCGTCGGATGGGACGTGAGCAGGATCACAAAGCCCGTGGAGACGGACTGCTCCGCCCTCATGATGCTCTGCGCCGTGGCCGCAGGTTGTGAGGCTGTCGCCGCGCTCTACAAAAAGCAGGGGAATTCCTGCACCACATACTGTATGCTGCACGACTGGCCCGCGACGGGTGATTTCGAGCTGCTGACTGGCAGCAAGTATCTGACGACGGACGCCAATCTCCTGCGCGGAGACGTGCTGGTAAGCGCGGGCCATACCGTGATGGCCCTCGAAGACGGAAAAAACGCTGAGGAGGAAACTGAAATGGTTGAGAAAAGCAAGATCATCGTCGACGGCAAGGAAGTCACCGTCGAGCGCATTCTGAAGAACGGCACAAATTACATCAAGGTGCGCGATCTGGCCGCCGCGCTGGATCTCGAAGTCGGCAATAAAGGAAATATTGCCGTGCTGACGCATAAGGAAAAGTAACCCTCCGCCGGACGGCGGGCCGAAGGGAGTGACAGCAAATAACTGCGCGGCTGAATCTGCCGAAAGAACTTCAGCATCTCACGCGCAGCGACTGGGAGCGCGTCACTGACGAGGGACTTCTGGATGAGATCGATCAGCAGATCGTGAGACTTTATATCGTGCGCAGGCTCCCGCAGCTGGACGCGGCCGGTGAAATCGGCATCGACCGCAAAACCATCTCCCGCCGCCTGCCGCACATCT
>OIYV01001715.1_pt1 | contig 10169 bp, 10 predicted proteins | sample 1588251 | NCBI WGS metagenome assembly OIYV01 (sample SAMN03283282) | human gut metagenome | biome: human-associated habitat; material: feces | host: Homo sapiens | place: Peru | collected 2012
AAGAATGAAAATTAGATGTGCTTCAATGAATCCTGATATAAAAGATATATATGATGATTTTTTAGGTGAAGTTGGTAGCAATACATCTTTAAAGTATTTACATACAAAATATAGAAAAGAGGAATAGTTATGAATAATATTATGAAATTTGGTATTGAAGAAGCTAGAAAAACGATGAATGATAATAAAGGTGGACCTTTTGGAGCAGTAATAACTGATAAAGATGGTAATATTATTAGTATAGCTTCAAATAGGGTGTTAGAACTACATGATCCTTCTGCTCATGCTGAAATTATGGCTATTAGAGAAGCAGGAAAAATACTTGGTACTCATGACTTATCTAATTGTATTTTATATGCTACTGGTTATCCTTGCCCTATGTGCTTATCCGCTATTATATGGGCGAATATTAAGAAAGTTTATTATGGTACTAATTTAAAAGATGCTGAAGATATTGGATTTAGAGATGACTTTATTTATAGATATTTAGAAAATAAAGACACTACTACTTTGGAACTTTTAGAACTTGATCATGATGAATGTTTAGAGTTATTTAATGAATATAAAATGAATAATAAGGAAATTTATTAGAGGTGATTAATAATGGAAAAAGTTTATATATTTGGGCATAGAAATCCCGATACTGATAGTGTTACTGCCGCTATTACACTATCTTATTTGAAAAATAAATTGGGTATGAATACTATTCCTGCTGTTCTTAGTTCTATTAATTTGGAATCTAAGTTTGCTCTTAATTACTTTGATGTACCAGAGCCTATATTTTTAAATGATGTTAATATTAAAGTTAAAGATTTAAGATATACTAAAAATTATACGGTTAAGGAAAAGGATTCTATTTATGAAGCTTATTTCAGAATGAATAAGGTTGGTATTAGTAAGATTCCTGTTGTTGATAAAGATAAAAATATGCTTGGTATTCTTAGTATGAAAGATATTGCTAAAGATCAGTTTTCTTTTAATTATAGTTATGTAGATGCTACTTATGATAATATTTGTGAAGTTATTAAGGGTACTCCTCTTCTTAGATTTGATGATGATATTAATGGTAATCTTATGGTAGCTGCTTACAAGAGTACTACTTTTATGGAAGAAGTTAATCTTACTCATGATAGTATTTTGATTGTTGGTAATAGGCATAGTATATTAGAATATGCTGTTAATTCTGGGGTTAAACTTATTGTTATAACAGGTAATGGGCAAATTAAAGATGAGCATTTAAAAATTGCTAAAAGAAATAAGGTAAATATTATTGTAACTGGATATCATACTTTGGAGACTACTAAAATATTTAGTTTATGTAATAATGTTACCACTATTATAAATACTGAAAAAATCTTATGTGTTAATGAAAATGATAGTGTTAATGATTTTATCAAGATTGCTAATAAAACGAGATATAGTTATTATCCTGTATTAAATGGTAAAGGCAGGTGTAATGGTATTATTAGATTTTCTGATGTTGGTTTTAGAAGTAGAAAAAATGTTATTTTAGTTGATCATAATTCTTATGAACAATCCGCTATCGGACTTGAGGATGCTAATATCTTAGAAATTATTGATCATCATAATATCGGTACAATTGGTACTAACATGCCTATTAGTTTTAGAAATATGCCTGTTGGTAGTACTAATACGATTATTTATAAGTTATATAAAGAAAATAGAGTGGCTATTCCAAAAGCAATGGCTGGTCTTATGTTATCAGGTATTTTGTCTGATACTTTAATTCTTACGAGTCCTACTACTACTGATATTGATAAAGAAGCTGTAAAAGAACTTAGTAAAATAGCTAAAGTTGATTATAATATTTATGGTAATAAGATGATACGTGCTGGTTCTTCTCTTACTGGTATGACTAAAGAACAAGTTTTATATAAAGATTATAAGAGTTATACAATTGATAATGGTAAGGTTGGTTTAGGTCAAGTTATTACAATGGATATTGAAGAAGTTTTAAATGAAAAGGATGATTATGTTAAACTTCTTAATACTGTTAGTGAAAGTAACAATTATTTATTTGTTTGTTTATTTGTTACAGATATTTTAAAGAATGGTACCTATGTTTTATATAGTGATAGGGCTAAAGAAGTTTTAGAGTCAGCATTTGGTATTAAGAATATTAAACAAGGTGATTTTTTAAAAGGTATTGTTTCTAGAAAGAAGCAGATTCTTCCAGTACTAATGAATGATATGGAATAATATTCTTATTAAAAAATAGAAGTTTTTACTTCTTTTTTTGTTTATTTATAATACTTTTTCTTTTTTATGTTAATTTGTTCTTCCTAAATAATTAAAAATCTGATATAATACTAAAAGGAAAGAGGTGTTTTAATGATTATATTATCTATTAATGCTGGTAGTTCTTCTTTAAAGTTTACTGGATTTGATATGCCTAGTGAGAAAGTTCTTATCAGCGGAGTATTTGAAAGAATTGGAATTGATGGTAGTTTTTATACTATCAAAGTAAATGGTGAAAAAATTAAGAAAGAGGCTAAATTAGAAAGTCATGAGGCTGCTGTTAAGATTTTAACTGAAGAATTAATAAATTATAATATTGTTAAGGATTTAAGTGAAATTAAAGGTGTGGGTCATAGAGTTGTTCATGGTGGAGATAAGTATGCTAATAGTACAATTATTAATGATGATGTTACTAATACTATTCGTGAATTATTCCATCTTGCCCCACTTCATAATCCTGCTAATTTAATGGGAATTGAAGCTTTTCAGGAATATATTCCTGATGCTACTGCTGTTGCTGTATTTGATACAGGTTTTCCTCAATCTATGCCTGAAGAAAATTATATGTATGCTATTCCTTATGAATGGTATGAAAAATATGGTGTCAGGAGATATGCTTTTCATGGTATAAGTCATCAATATATTACTGAATATATGCAAAATTATCTTGGCAAGAAAGATGTAAATTTAATATCTTGTCATTTAGGTAATGGAAGTACTATTTATAGTATTAAAAATGGAAAATGTTTTGATACTAGTTTAAGTTTTTCTACTAATTCTGGTTTAATAATGGGAACTAGAAGTGGTGATATTGATCCTTTTGTTATCCCTTATATGATGAAAGAGGCAGGTATGACTATGGAAGAAATTCTTAATGATTTAAACAAAAAGAGTGGTCTTTTAGGAATATCTGGTTTTAGTAGTGATTCAAGAGATATTGAAGATGGTATAAAATCAGGTAATGAAAGATGTGAACTTGCTCAAAAATTATTTGTTAATAGAATAGTAGGATACATTGCTAAATTATGGTGTCCATTAAAAGACGTTGATGCTATTTGTTTTGCAGGTGGCATTGGTGAAAACTCTATTATGACTAGAAAGCAAATTATTGATGGTCTTTCTGCTCTTGGTATTGAAATTGACGAAACTGCTAATAATGTTCGTGGAGAGTTTAGGCTTATTACTAAAAAAGGTTCTAAGATACCGTGTTATATTGTTCCTACTGATGAAGAAGTTATGATAGCAAGGGATACTTTCAATTTAATTAAATAGGCGGATTATGAATATATATAAACAAGTATTTGAAAAAATTAAAGAATATGATAATGTTGTTATTGCCAGACATATAGGGGCTGATCCAGATGCTCTTGGTTCGCAATTCGCATTAAAGAATATTATTTTAGAATTATTTCCTGATAAAAAAGTCTATGCTGTTGGAAATCCCGCTAGTAGGTTTAAGTTTTTTGGTAGTCAAGATAAGATTGATAATCTAAATACTAATAAATCATTATGTATTGTTTTAGATACTCCTGATATTAAAAGAATTGATGGGGCTGATATTAATAATTTTGAGTTTGTTATTAAAATTGATCATCATCCTATTATTGATAAATATGCTAATATTGAGATTATTGATGATAATGCATGTAGTTCTAGTCAACTTATTTTAGAGTTTGTTTATGAAAATAATATTAAATTAAGCAAAGATAGTGCAGAAAAATTATTTTTGGGTATTGTTGGAGATACGGATAGATTTCTACATGACTATACTTCTCCTAGAACATTCGAACTCGTAACTAGGCTTCTTAAAGATACTAATATTGATTTTACAAAATTATATGGTTATCTATATCAAAGACCAATTGCAGAGGTTAGATTTGAAGGTTATATTTATCAAAATCTTACTCTAACTGAAAATGGAGTTGCTTATGTTAAACTTACTGATAAATTAATGAAAGAATATGGTGTCGATAGTGCCGCTGCCGGTAATATGATTAATGATTTAAAATTTGTTAATGAAATCACAGTATGGGTATTTTTATCAGAGGATATTAAAAGTAATTTGATTAGAGCAAATATTAGATCTGTAGGTCCATATGTTAATGATATTGCTACTAAATATGGCGGCGGTGGTCATAAATATGCTTCTGGTGTTAAACTTAAATCTTGGGAAGAAGCAGATAAATTAATTAAAGACTTAGATATTATTACAAAAGAGTACAAGCAATTGTAAATTGTTTGACTTTTTTTTATTTATGTGCTAGAATAATTACTCGATTAGTTAAATGGGTTATCCTGATATGAGGAGGTTTACAATGACTGATAAAGATAAAATTATTATTGAAGAAATAAAAAAAATAAAAAGTTTTGACTATAAAAATTATCAAAAACTTATTAATAAATATGGAGAAGCAGAAGTTAATGGTTTATTTGTTACATTGTATTGTAATGCTAATAAAAAAGAGCAAGATAGTCTAACAAAAAAATACTATCCTGTTTATCTTTCTTTAGATTTAAAGAACCTACTAATAAATGATGATAATTGCTTTTTATTAGTAGAAAAATACGGAGAAGAAAATGTAGAAAAGTATTTTGCTGACTTAATTAAAACTTCTAAAAATGCTAATGAAATTAAGCAAAAGTATAGTTTCTTCTACAACCTTATTGAAGAAGAAACTATAGAAGATGAAGTTGATTTTGATGATAATTTTTTTGATAATGGTAATGATTTTGTTAAGCTATATCTTAATGAGAGTACTAGATATCCTTTACTTACTGCTGATGAGGAAAAAGAATACTTTAGTTTGCTAGCTAATATTAAAAATAATATTGAAATTGCTTATTTTAATGACAAATGTGTAATTACTTTTAATGACATTTCAAAGGTAGTAGCCTCAATTAATCATTACGAACTAAAGAAAAAGCTTGGTATTGTTGCTAAGAATGCTAATGACGATGATAAAGTAATTATAAATAAATATATTAACTTATGGGAAGAAATAAATGGTAAAAAGAAGGATTTTGTTACCATTCCTGATAAAAAATTAGTTAGTGATCGTATTGGGAAAAATATAGATAAAGATTTTTATGATTATGATTATTTAAGTACTCAACTAGATTATATTATTAAATATATTTCTGTTAGAGAAACTATTTGTAATGCTAATTTAAGATTAGTTGTTTCTATTACTAAAAAATATACTGGTAGGGGACTTCCATTTTTGGACTTAATACAAGAAGGCAATATTGGACTTATGAAAGCTATACAAAGATTTGATTATACAAAAGGGTATAAATTTTCTACTTATGCCACTTGGTGGATTAGACAAGCTGCTAATAGAGCAATTGCTGATCAAGGGAGAACAATTAGATATCCAGTTCATTTAGTTGATAGTATAAATAAATATTTAAGAATTTATAGGAATCTTACTTCTAACCTTAATAGAGAACCTAATGAAAATGAGATTGCTAATGAAATGGGTATATCTGTAGAAAAGGTAAGAGAATATCAAGAACTTATTTTAGATCCCGTTTCTCTATCGACAAAGATAGGAGAAGATGAAGATTCTGAATTAATTGAATTTATTCCTGACACTGATAACTATGAACAAAGATATGTTTTTAATAAGGCATTAAGAGAGGCGTTTGAGGATGTATTTAATGTTCTTACTGATAGGGAAAAAGAAGTAATAAAACTTAGATTTGGATTTGATGATGGAAGGTGCATGACTCTAGAAGAGGTGGGACAAAGATTTGGTGTTACCAGAGAAAGAATTAGGCAAATAGAAGGTAAAGCCTTAAGAAAAATTAGGAGGCCTAATAATAGAAAGAAAATAGAAGATTTTGTGTATAAAGATTAGAGGTATAAATATTAGTTATTTATACTTCTTTTTATAATATTATTATTTTCAAAAATAAAGAAAAGTGATATAATTATAAGGGAAACGAGGGATATTTATGTTAAAGATTAATAATTTAAAAGTAACTACTAGTGACAAAGTTATTTTAAATAATTTTAATTTGATTATTAATGATGGTGAAATCCATGCAATAATGGGTCAAAATGGAGTTGGTAAATCAACTTTATCAAGAGTTATTATGGGTGACGCTAATTACAAAGTTATCAATGGAGAAATAATTTTTAATGGTGACAATCTTAATGTTTTATCAACAGATGAAAGGGCAAAGAAAGGAATTTTTCTTGCTATGCAATATCCTATGGAAATTGAAGGAGTTAGTAATCAAGATTTTTTAAGAACTGCTATTGGGAGCATTAATAATAAGAGAATTGGTTTATATGACTTTATTTTAAAATGTGAAAAGGGAGCAGATGAATTATCTATGAATAAAGATTTAATTCATAGAAGTCTTAATGTTGGTTTTTCTGGCGGTGAAAAAAAGAAAAATGAAGTATTGCAAATAAAACTTCTTACTCCAAAATTTATTATTTTGGATGAACTTGATTCTGGTCTCGATGTTGATAGTTTAAGAATTGTTGGTGAAAATATTAAAAAATATAAAGATGAATATCCAAATACTTCTATTATGATAATTACCCATCATCCAAAAATACTTGAATATTTAAATCCTGATTTTGTTCATATCATGAGTAATGGTAAAATAGTTAAAACTGGCGATTATTCTTTAGCTTTTGATATTGAAAAAAATGGTTATAATAATTATTTAAATAATGAATATGCTATAACTGATGAGGAAAATTATGAATAAAATAAGAGTAGTTAATAATAAAATTATTCCTTTTATTAGCAATGATGTAATTATCGATAATAATAGTATTACTTTTAAAGAAAATGGTAATTATTTTATCGATTATATTGATTCTAATAATATTAATATTAACATAAATATTTGTGATAATAAATGTATTTGTTTATTTGAATATTCTGATAATGATAACATTTCTTTTAATGTAAGATATGATTTAGGATATAATTCTTCTTTAATTATTAGTAAATTTTATTGTAATAATAAATGTAATGAGGTAGTTAATATTAATCTTAATGAAGGGGATGCATCTATTAAGTATAACTTTTCTAGTATTAATATTAATGATAACTTTTATAAAATTAATGTGTATCATTTAGATAATAAAACTTCTAGTGATATTTTTAATAGAATTGTTGCTAATAAGGATAGTTCTAATTATTTAGATATTAATAGTTATGTTAATAATGGAATCAAAGAATGTTATTTAAATCAAAGTACTAAAATTGTTGCTCTTGATGATTCAGAAAATAGAGTTAATCCTAATATGTTTATTAGTGAAGAAGATGTTACCGCTATTCACAGCTCTACAATTGGAAATATCAGTGAAGAAGATTTGTTTTATTTAATGAGTAGAGGAATAACATATAGTGATTCTGTTAAACTAATTGTTAAAGGTATGATTCTTTCTAATATTAATCCTGATATGGAACATAGAGAGAAAATACTTGGAATTTTGGATGAAATAGGAGGTGAATAAATGAATAGAAATGATTTTGAAATGCTTGCTAATAATGTTGTTTATTTTGATAATGGTGCTACTACTTTAAAACCTAAATGTGTTAAAGAAGCTATTTGTAAATATTATACAGAATATACTGCTAATGCACATAGAGGTGATTATAAAAATAGTGCTATTGTTGATAGTCTATATGAAGGTACAAGAGAAAAGGTTAGACATTTTATTAATGCTAAAGAAACATCAGAAATTGTTTTTACTAGTGGTACTACTAATGGTATGAATATGATTGTAAGTGGGTTTTTTAGAAATTATTTAAAAAAAGATGATGAAGTTCTTATCACTTTAAGTGAGCATGCTTCTAATATTATTCCTTGGTTTATTTTGCAAAAAGAAATTGGTATTAAAGTTAAATATATCCCATTAAATGAACAACATGAAGTTACTGTTGAAAACTTTAAAAATAGTATTACTGATAAAACAAAGGTTGTTTCACTTGCTTATGTTACTAATGTTATTGGTGATGAAAGACCAATTAAAGAGATTAGTAAGATTGCTCATGATAATAATATTTTTGTAGTTGTTGATGCTGCTCAAGGTGCTCCTCATAAGAAAATTGATGTTCAAGATGATGATATTGATTTTATGGCTTTTTCTGGTCATAAGATGTATGGACCTACTGGTATTGGTGTTTTATATGCAAAATTTGATTTACTTGATAAAATTACACCTATGAACTATGGCGGTGGAATGAATGCTATGTTTACTAAAGATGGTTATGTTGAACTTAGAGAAATACCTACTAGGCTTGAGGGTGGAACTCCTAATATAGAGGGCGTACTAGGACTTAGTGAGGCTATTAGCTATCTAGAAAATATTGGTATGGATAAAATTAATGAATATGAAAAAAATCTTCGTAAATATTTGATTAATGAACTTAATAAGATTGATTTTATTGAAGTTTATAATAAAAATAATGATACTAATATTGTTGCTTTCAATATCAAAGGTGTATTTGCTCAAGATGCCGCTATTTACTTAGATAAATATAATATTTGTGTAAGGGCTGGTAATCATTGTGCTAAAATGCTTGATAATGTTTTTAATGTTAGTAATACAGTTAGAATTAGTTTAAGTTTTTATAATACTAAAGAAGAAATAGATTTACTTATTAATGTACTTAAAAATAGTGGTAATATATGGAAGGAAATATTATAATGGATAGAGATTTAAAAAGAAGTATTATTTTAGATAATTATCAAAATGCCAATATGAAACATACTAGTGACGATAGTTTTATTAAAATTAATACAAGAAATGTTAGTTGTATTGATAATTTAGATATTTATTTAAAGATTGAAGATAATACTATTGTAGATGCTTCTTTTGAAGGTGAAGCTTGTGTTATTAGTATTTCTTCTACTAATATTTTGATGAATATGCTTATTGGCAAAACAAAAGATGAGGCTATCTATATTATTGATAATTATTTGAAAATGATTAATGAAGAGGAATATGATAAAGATTTATTAAAAGAACTTTTAGCATTTGATGACACTAGTAAACAACCTTCTAGAATCAAATGTGCTACTTTGTCCGCTAATGGTATTAAAAAATATTTAGAAAATGAAAATCACTCATAATATAATGGGTGATTTTTTTGTTTATCCACAATTATTGTTGATTAATTAATTTTTTTGGTTACTTTTTGCTTTTTTAATATCAAATTTATGTATTTTATCGTTTTATTAATTATTAACTGCTTTTCTTTTTCATTTAATATTATTATTTTGTTATTTACTTCTCTATAGTAATCATTTATTCTATCTATAGAAATTATTTTTATTTGTTCAAGTAAGGCTATATAGTCAGTCTGTTTAATATAGTGATATCTAAAATATTTTATATTTCTATAATTTCTATTGTTATAATCTTGTATACTTTCAAAATGTTTTGGTTTGGGGCTTGTTAATGGAATGCAGAACACTGTATTGGATATTCCTTTAATATTGAATATTATACCTAAATGATAATTATATATTTCACCATTTAGGGCAATATCTCCAAAATTAATATGGCAAATCGTACCATCTTCAAAGTTTCTTTTTTTTGTCATATTTATCCCCCCGTAACATAAAATAACGGGTGGGATATTCCCACCCATACAGTTAATAGATTTATATGTCCATAGCCGAAGCGTCACAACACTATTAATAGATGTTTTTTAGATTGACTAATATGTCCATAGCCGAAGCGTCACAAAGCAACCTATTAAACATTTTACAAAAACAATATTCTTGCTTTTGTACATTATATTCTAACATAAGTTAATTATTAAATCAATTGGTTTTAAGCAATTTATATAATTTTCTTAATTCTCAATGTAACTGCACATTTTTCTATAAATTGTTAAATATATAGTGAAAATTGTATTAAAATATGTTAT
>OIYV01001718.1_pt1 | contig 10164 bp, 10 predicted proteins | sample 1588251 | NCBI WGS metagenome assembly OIYV01 (sample SAMN03283282) | human gut metagenome | biome: human-associated habitat; material: feces | host: Homo sapiens | place: Peru | collected 2012
TATCCGTCGGAACGGAAAATTCCGCCAAAAGCTCATCCTCGCGCGCTGCGTTTGCCGGCGTAAGATTAAATGCCGGGTCAGCCGTCACAACAACCTTCGGTTTTGTGATTTTGCAGCGCTCGATTTCGTGCAGCGATTCATTTTCGCGCAGCGTTATCAGGTCAACCTCGTTTAAAACGCGGTGCACCTTTCCGACATTTTTATCCTTTATCGGTCCCATTCCGTTGGCATAAAGCATAACCTTAAGCCCGAATTTTTTTGCCGCATATATTATGCCGAGATAATAAAGAAGGCTTTTCGTGCTTGTTGTGTCCTGAATAAGCGTGCCGCCGCCGCTGAGGAGCAGCTTTGCTCCGCGCAGCTCACGCAGAACGGAAAATATATTGAATCTGTTTACGGTATTGATTGCCCCGTACTGCTGCTTGGTACGGCGAACGTTACCCGAAAGCGCCGTGATTGTGACATCCGGCGCAATTTCCTGCAGATTCTCGATAATGCTCTTCAGCAGCGCTTCATCGCCGCTGTTCCCGAGCCCGTAATATCCTGAAATTACTACTTTTTTAGCCATTATTTATCTTCCGCTTCTTTTAGTTTTTTTACTACTGTTTCTCTTGATGGAATTGATTTTATCGCGCCAACATTCTGCGCTTGTAAACCACTAACAACAGATGCAAATTTTGTTGCTTCAAAAGGTGTTGAACCGTTTGTTAAGGCATTTAAGAACGCACCATTAAAAACATCTCCTGAGCAAGTTGTATCAACAATATGTTCTTCAGAATATCGACAAAAGATGATATCACCCTTGTAGCCTGTATAATAGCCAAAATCTTTTGTCGATTTTACAACTATTATTTGAACACCTAAATCCCAACAGTATTTTATAACATTTTCGATTGAATCTGTTTCCAAAAGGTTAGCGACATCATTTTTGCCACTTAAAAATAAAATATCTACATCAGAAATAATATCTTCAAAATTTTCTTTCGCAACTTCTGCAGAAGTTATTGACGGTTTATAATTTGGGTCATAAGCAGTTATAACATTATTTTCTTTTGCAATTTTATAGCAGGTTTTTACAGCCTCATTTGCTGAAATTGATAGTGATTGCGCTATTCCTGTCGTGTAAAAATATTTTGTATTTTTAATATAATCTTCTTTAATATTATCAATTGAGATTTTTGTCGAACCAGTTTTTTTTCTATAACAAGCAATTTCTTTTGGGTAGCCGTCGTGTCTTGAAATAAGAACCACTCCATTTTGGTCATCAACTTCTTTAACACAATCAATGTTTAAGTTTTCAGCTTTCCAAGCATCAAGCAAAAAGTCTTTAAAAGCATCATTACCAACACAAGTTATAAATCCGACCTTTGAACCCATTCTTGAAGCGCAAATTGCAGTTGCAATAGCATCTCCACCAAAATATTTTTCAAAACAAGTCGTATCTTTAAAACTTTTGTCGCTCGATAACTCAATTAAGGCTTCGCCTAAAGTTATAATGTCTAGCTTTTCGCTCATTTTTAACCTTTTATCTCACTTAGAACTGTTTTAGCACGATTTGAAATTTCAGCAAATGACAAGTCTTTATAGAAATTTCTGCCAACTCCTACCGCAACTGCGCCAGCTTTTATGTATGCTGGAACTTCTTCTAATTTGATATGTCCCATTGGCATAATATTTAAAAATGGCATAGGTCTTAACATATCTTCAATATATTGAACTCCACCTAATGCTGTTACTGGGAATATTTTGATTAATGGAACTCTTGCTTTCCAAGCATTATATGCTTCGTTTGGAGTTGAAGCGCCTGCAATGAAAGGCATTTTTCTGTTTTTTGAAATTTTTACCATATTCATTTGATAAATAGGTGAAGAAAATAATTTTGCACCACTCGTTAGAGCCTGTTCGGCCTGTTGTTGTGTGATTATACCACCTGCGCAAACAGTTGCATCTTTTGAAACTTCTGAAATTGCAGAGTACAAAGATGGATTTTCAATTGTAATTTCTAAAACTTTTATACCGCCTTCAATAAGTGCGTGTGCAATATCAACTGCTTTTTGAGCATCATTGTGTCTTACAATTGGGTAAATTTTTTCTTCTGAGATTAAATCCATAACATTTTTATACATAATTCTATCCTTTTTTCGTGTTTTATTATATCATGAAATAAAAAGAAAAGTATTACAAGGAATTTTTATGAAAAGAATAAAACCATTTTTAATATTTATATCATTCGTTATTTTAATTTTTATTGTATATGTAATCTTCAACGGTTTTTTTGAACCTCGTGTATATAATATTATGGTTAAAAATTTTGTTGCACATCATAAAGGTTCTGACGGTATCGTTCTTGTTGTTATTGATGACAAATCCATTGAACGTTATAGATGGCCTTGGAGTAGAGATTTGTATGCAAAAATTTTCGATTATATGGGAAATTACACTAATGCAAAAATTATCGGATTTGATGCGGTTGTTACTACTCCTGACAAAACAAATCCAAATGCGGATTTAAAATTATATAATACTATTAAAAATTTAAACAATTTTGTTGGAGGCTTTAATCCTTTAAGAGCGCCTTATACAAACGCTGAGGAAGGTAAAATTTATGATGAAAATTTTAAAACAAAATTTAGTATTCCAATTGAAACAAAAGTAAAAATCACTGAATCTAATAGATTTAACAGTTTGTCAAAATATCCCCAAGGGTATTTTGAATCTTTGCCAAAAACTGGCTCTGTTTGGGTATTGACGCACCCCATTGATGGTTTCATTAAAGATATGCCACAATTAATTTATTATAAAGGTGATTTTTATCCGTCTTTAGCATTAAGAATGTATGCTCAATTAAATAAAGTTAATAAAATAACTGTTACAAAAAATAGTTTGATAATTAAAGGCGATGATGATTTAAAAATACAAACCCATTGGCGCTGGGGTGGTGTTTTTAATTATCTTCACTTCTACAAAAATTACAAAAATTCTGACTATACACATATAACTTACTCTGCGGTAGATATTATTGATTCAATCGACGCAATTAAAGCTGGTAAAAAGCCAAAAATAGATCCTAAAGCCTTTGATAATAAAATTGTATTTGTAGGTGCAAATGCGAAGGCTTCAGGTTTAGGTTTGGAAGATGCTTTGCCGACTCCAATGCAAAGCAAACACCCAGGGGTTGATATTCAGGCAACAAATTTAGATAATTTATTACATAATGAAATTGTTCGCTCTGTTTCTGGCACACAAGAATTAATAATTATGGCTATTCTTGTTATTGCGACCTTTATAATTGTTTCAAATTACTCGTTAATAACTGGTCTTGGCATTTTGGTGGTAACGATTTTAATTTACATTTTTATGTCGATATTATCTTACAAATTAAACTTTGCAGTGCCTGTTATAACTCCAATTGCACTTCAATTAGTAACTATGATTTTTGGATATTCTCACAAGTTTATAGTTGAATCAAGAAACAAGGAAAAAATAAAAGACGCTATGGGAAAATATATTTCTCAAGACATTATGCAAAATGTTGTAAGTAATATTGATAACGTAAAATTAGGTGGTAAAAAAGCTGACGTAACTGTTTTATTTGCAGATATTAGAGGCTTTACTTCAATGAGTGAAAAACTTGAACCAGAAGAAATTTCAGTTATTTTAAACGAATATTTTACGGAAATTGAACCTATAATTAGCAAATACAACGGAGTTATTAATAAGTTTATTGGCGATGCGGTTATGGCAATTTTTGGAGAACCTATTCAGGATAAAGATCACGCGGTTAATGCTGTAAAATGTGCTAATGCAATGCTTAATAAAGTTCAGGAGCTTCAAAAGAAATGGCTGGCAGAAGGTAAACCAAAAATTGAAATCGGGGTTGGTATTAATACAGGCGAGGCCTTTGTTGGTAATATTGGTTCTGAAAAACGCCTAGAATATACCGTAATTGGCGATATGGTAAATTTAGCAAGTAGAATTGAAAGCTATAATAAAGTTTATAAAACGCAATTTTTGATAAGTTCTTCAACTTACGAACATGTTCGAGGTATTGCAGATGTAATCAAAATTTCAGAAGTTAAAATTCGTGGTAAAGAAAAGAAAATGAATATTTACGAAGTATTGAGGCTGACTTAATGAAACACGTTTTAATTGTTGATGATTCACAAAGTTGGAATAATTTTCACTATCAACACCTAAAAGAAATTTACGGTGAAGATATTGAAATTGATAGAGCTTATACTGCGCGTGATGGCTATGATTGGGTTTATAACTATATTGATAATCCATACGACTTGATTATAACAGATTTATCCATGGAATATGATTTTGCTCCAAAATTTGCTGGAGAATGGCTTATTGAACAAATTCAACTTTTAAAGCAGTATTACAAAACTAAAATTATAATTGTTTCAGGGTCTTTAAGCATAAAAAGCATAGCAGAAAACTTTGGAATAGACTATATTCCAAAGGCGAAACTGGTAAATGACGTTACCGCATATAAAAATCTAAACTGATAAGGAAAATAGTTTTTGTGCGTACTCGCTGATTTCAGCAACGTCTTCAATAACTTCTTCGCTTAAATTTTCTGCTGCCGATTGAACGGCTTCCTCAACCTGTAAGACGATTTCTAAAGCAGCCCTCATTGCTTCAATCTGCATCGAAGCTGTTGTCATTTCAGTCAAATCTGCTATGTTCATAGAAAATCCTCAAGGGTGATACATTAAATATATACCCCTGTCATGCAGGTTTATAACTAAAAAATAGCTTATTGTAACAAATCTTTTTGGTGTCTTTCAAACGCTTCTTTTATTGATTTCTCATAAGGCGCTCTTAAAATTCCAACTTCAGTAATAATACCGTCTATAAGCTCATTTGGCGTTACGTCGAACCCTGGATTTATAACATTAACCTTGTCCGAACAAATTATTTTACCATTTATATGTGTAACTTCTTCGTGATTACGTTCTTCAATTGGTATTTCTTCACCTGATTTAATACTTATATCAATTGTTGATAAAGGCGCAGCAATATAAAATGGTATTTTGTGATATTTAGCCGAAATTGCAACGGTGTAAGTGCCGATTTTGTTTGCAGTATCACCGTTTAAAGCAATTCTGTCTGCACCTACGCAAACCATATCAATCATACCCTTATTCATAAAATATGAATGCATGCCGTCAGTAATTAAAGTTACTGGAATTCCGTCCATTGCAAGTTCAAAAGTCGTAAGTCTTGCTCCCTGTTGGCGAGGACGAGTTTCATCTGCAAACACTTGAACTGTATTATCTTTTGCATAAGCTGAACGAACAACGCCCAAGGCTGTTCCATAACCTCCTGTTGCTAATGCGCCTGCATTACAATGAGTTAAAATAGTTGCTCCTTTCGGCACAATTTCAGCACCGTTATCACCTATTTTTTTGCATCGTTCAATATCATCTTTTTCGATTTCAAGGGCTTTTTCAGTTAATTCCTTTATTAAAGATTTTATATCAGATTTTGAATTTTTAATTATGTTTCGTTGTTGCTCGCAAGCCCACATTAAATTTACCGCGGTAGGTCTTGAGGTTGCCATGTAATCAGCTTTTTCAAGTAATTGTTTTTTGAAATCTTCAAAAGATAAATTTTCTTTTTCTAATTCTTGAGCATATAAAACAACTCCTTGTGCGCCTGCAATTCCAATTGCTGGTGCGCCTCTTACAATCATTGTTTGAATTGCGTTATACATGTCTTGACCTGTTTTAACTTCAACATATTTATATTCATAAGGAATTACGGTTTGGTCAATCATTCTTGAAACTCCGTTTACCCATTGAATTGGTCTGATTTTTGATTCAAAAGTCATTTGTGTACCTTCCCTAAATACTATTTGATTTCAAAATCTACGCTATCGTTGCTTTCTTTTTTTAATCCCGTCAAAAGTTCATATACATACGATGTAGCTAAACCTGCAAAAGCGTTCATTAATGCGCTTAAAAGTGCGATGAAAAATATTAACATTATTAAAACAATTATGCTACCAAAACTGTTAAAGAAAAATCTCATTATAAAATGCGCTTTGAAGATTGGGATTAATCCTAATATTATGTCGATTGGAGTGTAAACAACTGCAGCAGCAATAAATGAAACAAAACCAATTACTCCACCTAAAATTGCTCCTTCTTTCATATCAAAAATTCCGATTAAATTTTCTCGCTTCATGTAAACTAAAATGCCCGCAGCAAGACAAATTACAAGGATAGAAACAGAAAAAATGTTTATGTATGGGAAAATTGTTAAAACTCCCAATGCACCACCTGCAATTGCACTTAAAATTGCGACTTGTTTTAATAATAATTCGTTAATCATAATGTATGTTCCTTATACTGTTGTTAATTCTCTACATTTTCTTGTATGACAAATAGCTATCGCTATGGAATCTATTGTATCATCAAGTTTAGGTAATGCATCACGCTGAAGGGTTATTTTTACCATTTGCTCAACTTCTTTTTTATCAGCTCTGCCAAACCCTGTCAAAACTTGTTTAACTTCCATTGGTGTGTATTCAAAAACAGGAATGCTGAACTTTTCTAAAGCAGTTAAAATAACTCCCCTTGCTTCTGCAACTGGTATTATTGTAGTTTGATTTCTAAAGTAAAATAATTTTTCTATTGAAGCAATATCTGGTTTATACTTTTCAAGAATTTCAGACATATCATTAAAAATCTCTAAAAGCCTGGAAGCGTCTGAATTACCTTTTTGAGTTTGGATAGAACCAGACGTTAACAAATCAAATTTGCCGTCGCTAAACTCAACGACGCTATAACCTACAATTGCCATTCCTGGATCTATACCTAATATCTTCATATACATATTATAGCAGTGAATTTTTTGTGTGCAAAGAGTTAACAAAAATAAAAACAGTACGAGTATTAAGTTTTGTAAAGTGTCAAAACGACACTAATAATACTTATTTAGGGAAATTAGTAATAATAACTTCGTTTCATATAGTTGACAAATAAATTATATGGTGCAATAATATAAATGTGCTTAGGAAGTGTAAATAAAACACTAAATAAACACAATATTTACCCTAAACATTTAAACTCCTAAATAATAAACACTAAAAAAAGAGACCATTAGGATGCAGAAAACACACACTCATAACAGAGTGTTTTTTTTTGCGAAAATTTACAATATTTTTATTTTCAGTTGAGATGAGTAAAAAATAATGTTATAATGCGTATAGAAAAGAGAGCATTCGGAGTAATATGAACAAGTTATTTAATAAAAGTGAGTTGACACATGATAAACAAAAAATGACAATAAAGTCGACTCACAACTCACTAGTAAAAGCTATCGCTTTTACTCTCGCCGAAACCCTAGTTGTAATGGGCATTATTGGCGTAGTCGCAGCATTGACTATTCCAAACTTAAACCAATCCACAGGTGATAGAGAAAAAGTTGCAAAATTAAAAAAAGTTTATTCAAACCTAGAAGACGCTTTTGGTCGTGCAACTGCGGTTTATGGACCAATTGACGAATGGTTTACTGGGTTTAGCGATGATGATGATTTAGCCACAAATAAGCGTGTTATGGAACGTTTAACTGAATTTATGAAAATATCAAAAAACTGTGGCACCGACGGCGAAGGTTGTTTTTCAACAGAAAGCTATAAAACTTTAGATAATACAACAATGACAACTCCAGCTGATTGGGAAGATGAATATATGGTTTTGCTTGCAGACGGCACCGCACTAGATTTTTATAAACCAGGTACTGATTGTGATGATAGCTCTGACGGTTATTGTGGACACATATACGTCGATATAGATGGACCAAAAGGAGCAAATACACTTGGAAAAGACTATTTTTGGTTTTTAATTACAAAAAATGGGATTGTTCCAGAAGGCGACATTAGTGATGCTCTTGGTCTTAGCCAGTGTTTTAATTCTGGACAAAGTTGCGCAGGTTGGGTCATCAGAAATGGCAATATGGATTACCTAAAAGCAACAAAGGGTAAATGCCCAAACGGCACAACTCTTTCTTGGGAAAATACAAGTTGTAAATAAACTACTCCGCTTTACGCAATTCAACTTCTATAAGTTTTACGAATTCACTAACAAGAGTGGAATTCCATTTTTTATTTGCACCTTCTTTTATTACATCAAGTGCTTCATAAGGGCTCATTGCTTTTCTGTAAATTCTTGGTTCTGTCAAGGCAAAATATGCATCAATTATCAAAATAATTTGAGATGATAGCGGAATATCGTTTCCTGCAAGTTTATGCGGATATCCTGTTCCGTCCCAGTTTTCGTGATGTTTTTCAATAATTGGAATAATATCTTGGATATTTGAAATAGGTTCAAGAATATCTTTTGCTGCAATACTTGGGTGATCTTCTATATAAGCTCGTTCTTCATCAGTTAAAGGACCGTCTTTTTGAAGAATTTCCTGTGGAAGCATTAAGTTTCCTACATCATAAAGTAGCATTGCAATACGTAATTTATCAGCGTCATCTTTTTCTAATTCAAAACGTCTTGCAAGAGTTGTTGCCATAATTACTTTTGATTTTGAAGAACCTAAAGTATGTTGAGGGTTATATGTTGTAACAAGTGCGTCTGCAACTGAATATAATGTATCTTTTGGGTTTGTATTTTGTTCAATTGCCATTTGTAGTTTATGGCGCAATTCTTGTTTTAAATCTTCTGAAATATTAACTCTGCCAGTTGCAAGAATATCGTTAAATGCGTTAAGTGCAACTTCTTGCCAAGAAACTTCTGAAATTGGCGTTGCAAGAGTAACTTGATTTCTGCCATTACGTTTTGAATGATACATTGCCTGATCGGCAAGTTCCATAAGTTCTTCCACATTATTTGCGTGTTCTAAGAAGGTTGCAACTCCTAAACTTGCAGTAATTGTCCCAACTGTTTCAATTGGAGTAGCCTCAATTGCTTTTCTAATACGTTCTGCGGCAATCATTGCACCTTTTGAGTCGATACCTGGAAGTAAAACATTAAATTCTTCACCACCAATACGGGCTGGAACATCAATAGAACGGGCATTTTGTTTTAATACGCTGGAAATTTGTTTAAACGCAAGGTCGCCATAAACGTGTCCATATTTATCGTTAATTTGTTTTAGGTGGTCTAAGTCGATACCAATAATTGAGAAAGGTTGTTTTTGGCGATTTGCACGAGTAAATTCTTTTTCAATTGATTCATCAAAATAACGGCGATTATAAAGTGTGGTTAGAGGGTCTGTAACCGCTTGTTCTCGAACCATTTGGAATAAATCAGCAATAGTTACTGCAAGTTCAATCTGTTGAGCAAAAAGATTTAAGAAATCAAGTTCTGCTTCGGTTGCTTCATTTCTTGAAGACATTACAAGCAAAACTCCAAAATGATTCATTTTTGAAAGTGGAACTAGCATAAATGAACGGCAATGTGTTTCACTTAGTATATCTTCTAGGTTTTCTTCTTTTATGTCTGGTGCAATTGACAACAAGCCTGTTCTCAAATCTGTGCTTTGCAAAATTTCTTTATTCTTTAAAACTGCCCGAATAACTTCTGAATTTTGAAGATTTAGTCTTTGAGTGTTTAATGGGGTTTCTAACTGTGAATTAATTGTTTCAAAAAGATTGTCATTTGAAGTTGCCATAACGCTGAAATATTCACCATTTTCATCGTTTTTTCTTTGTAATATGCAACTGTGCATGTAGCCAAGTTCACCTTGAAGGTTATTTACAGTCGTATCAAGAATGCTGGATAACGGTTTTGATGAGTTCATCATCTCCCAAATATGTTGTAAGGTTAACATACGGCGATTTGCTTCGTTCAACTCGTTTGTTCTGTCTTCAATTTCTTGTTCAAGTTGTGCGTTTCGCTCGTAAATCTCTAAAAAATCTTTTTTACCGCTGTACAAATGATTTTCTACTTCGCTAACTTGTTTTGTGAAATCTTTAAATTTATCAAATAAGCCCATTTTTTGCCCTCAAAGTTTGTTCCTTTATTATACTACATTTGTGCAAATTCGTAAATTATTTTTTTAAGTTTATTAAAAAAATATGACTTTTTTGTATTTATTATTAAATAATTTATGTCGTATAAAAGTATGAAATTTTCACATAAATTGTTCATAAACAGTTATATATATTGTATTATAGGAATAAGAGCGAGGAGAGTAAAT
>OIYV01001722.1_pt1 | contig 10136 bp, 20 predicted proteins | sample 1588251 | NCBI WGS metagenome assembly OIYV01 (sample SAMN03283282) | human gut metagenome | biome: human-associated habitat; material: feces | host: Homo sapiens | place: Peru | collected 2012
ATCTGCTTTAAGTTCTTGTTTTGCTGCTCTTTTTATGCAATATAATTCTTTCAATCCATCTACTGGTTCCGCCAAATAGCTTGTTTTCTTAATTCCCCAATTGTTTATTTCTTCTTTTTCTTTTCGTTCCAGCCTATCTATTGCTACTAAAACTCCTATTTCTAGTGGTATTTCATTTTTCACTTCTTGATATAATCTATATGGCATTACAAAATAATTTTTATTTCCTATAAATGTTAATTTATTTTTACTATGGAAATCTTGTTTTGATTGTTTTATTTCATAACAATAAGTTTCTCTTTGACAGTTGTACATTATACAATCTACTATTTCTTTTCCATACCAGCCAATCGTACATTCAAAAACATAAAAATCATTTCTTTTATTAAAACGGTTTGCTAATAATTGTTCTAGTCTTTTTGTAGTTTCTGTTTTCATATCTTATTTACTCCCCTCTAATATATATATTTTAATGAAGTCCCTTCTCTTAATAACGAGCTTATATAATTTGCATCTGATATTTTAAATTTATTTGCTTGATTATGCTCTGATGTAAATATATAATCAGCTTCAAAAGTTACTTCATTATTTTCACAATTTACTCTTGGATATAATGAAAATTCCTTTAAATATAATTCTTTATATTTTATAATACAATAATTATATTTAGGCTCCCTATCTTCACAGATTTTATTTTCGTCCATATCTTATTTACTCCTTTTCTACTAAACCTGCTTTGATTAAATCGTATAGCGTATCTATATCAAAATTGTCGTTGTATGGATTAATCTTCCATTGATTTTTATTCCCTTTAAATATTCTTATAGAACTTTTTACTTCTACTGATACTATCATTAGACCCATGTATAATTTTTCTATGTTTTTCTTTTCGTATGCTATTATTTTTCCTGTATTTTCATCATATTTAGGTTTAAATCCAAAATCTTTTAATTTTTCCATATCAACATAATCTTTTATTTTTAACATCTATTCCACCACCTCAAAACATTCTTGATTAAATTTTTCTTTGGTTAGTATTCTTCCTATTTTTAGTCCATTTTCTATATCTTTTCTTACTGCTTTTAACATTTCATCGTCCCAAATGCAGATTATTTCTTGATTTAATACATCTATTAATTCAACCAAATCCCCTATTTGTATTAAATCAATTATGTTGTTAGATTGTTTAACTATTCTATTGTACAAAAAATCAGTTTTATACATAATTTCTGTTAAATCGTCTACTTTGTAAATATATCCAAACGTATTTCTTACATAAATTTTATTCATTTGTTTCCTCCTACTCTTTTGGCATTTTATAAACACGGTTTTTTACATATCCAATACTTCCATACTCGCTATTGCATCTGCAATACATATCTGTTATTTCTTCTAACACTTCTTTTGCTCTTTTTTCTGTTTTGTAATAACCTAAAATTTCCGCAGTCAATATATTTTCTGCCGTTATTTTAAATTCTCCATCATTAGTTCCAATCGGACTATTTATGGAAATTTTTGTAACATCGTCAAAATTTATAATTGTTTTTTCGTCTTGTTCTACTATTATCATTTATAAATCCTCCTCAAAATATTTTTCGTACATATTAACTACATCCTCCATGCCTGCTATGTATTTTTCATTTTTACCTATGTATTTTTCTTTTTCAATTGTTCCTTTTACATGTTGTCTAAATATTCTTATTTCTTCTCTGTATTCCCTTGCTGTTTTTATATTTCTGTCTGCTCTGCATATTTGTATTATGCAAATTAAAAACATTCCAAAAAATCCTCCAAATATAAATCCTAACATAAATATAAACATATTTTTTCCTCCTTTCTAAAATCCAATTATTGAATATTTGCTCAATATTCTATGATTTTTCAAAAAATCTTTTGCACTCAAATATTTTAATCCATACGGTTCTTTTCCTTTTTCTACCCTTTCAATATATTTTTGTGCTTTGTCATTGTCCCACTTTCTTTTCATAATTTTTTCCTCCTTTTATATTAAAATAATTTCATTTTCTTAATGTTCTCATTACTTTTTTCGTTGCTAATTCCTATATAACGCAATGTAATGTCTGGTGCACTATGGTTTAACAAATCCATTAACATCGCAATATCCTTACTTTTTTTATACATATGATATCCAAATGTCTTTCGCAGTGAATGTGTTCCAATATTGTATACTTGGCAATTATTACATGCACTAACTATTATTTGGTATGCTCTTACTCTACTTATTGGTTGATTGTATCCGTTTCTTGATTTAAATAGAAAATCATTTGGTTTTCTCTCTTTGATGAATTCTTGAATTTCTTTGTATAGATGTGGATTCCATTCCATAATCTTTTGCTTATTTGTCTTTTTCTCTCGGATATTGTAGGTTTTTTTATAGCAATCTGCTACTCTAAATTTTAAAATATCGGAAATTCTTAGTCCACTATATATACCGAAACTGAATAGCAATGCATCTCTTTTATTTTTTTTTGTTAGATAGTTATGTATTTCTTCTATTTTTTCAGTATCTCTTATTGGCTCTACAATATTCATTTTCATACTCCCTTCATATAGATTTTTGAATTTCTTTTTGTCTAGCTTGTCTAATTTGAAACATTTCATAATCTACTAAATTTTTATTTTTAGCCTGTAATTTCTGCCTAGCCCTTCTTATACTATCAACATTCAAATTTATTTCTCTTGCATTTAGCATTACCTCTCTGAAACTTTTATCGACCTGTTCTGGATATATTTCCTCTACAACTTTGTATACTAAATACTCGTCGTCTTTTCTTGCTCTTTTGTCAGTTTTTAAAATTTTTTCTACAACCTCAGTAATCATTTTAAACCACCTCTTTGTACTTTATTTTTCCATTGATTATGTCTATAATTATTTCGCATTTTTTTGAATCACTCAATTTCAATAATTCTTCTTTTGTAATTTCTTTCATTTACACCCTCCTAAACAACATTTAAATATGTCATAGTTTTTTTATCGAATTTAATTCTTACTGTTCCTGTTGGTCCATTTCTTTGTTTGCTAACAATTAGTTCAGTATTAACAATTCGTTTTTGCTGTTCCTCTTCATCTGCGTAAATAAATATGATATTATCTGCATCCTGCTCAAGACTACCACTTTCTCTTAAATCAGCATTTGTCGGCCTTGTCCTTTTCAAACTTTCTCTGTTTAACTGACATAGTGCAATAATTGGTATGTTTAAATCTTTTGATAATAATTTTAATTTTCTTGAAATATCTGCAACTTCTTGCTCTCTGCAATTAAATTTTGTTTTACTTTTTAGTAGCTGTAGATAATCTATAATAATTAATCCAATATTTTTCCTTGCTTTAAGTTCACTTGCTTTCAATTCAATTTCTTGAATTGTTGTACTTTTAGAATCAATGATCATTTTTAATTCTTGCAAATCAGCAATTGCAATATTTATTTTCTTGAAATCTTCATCTTCTAGCCACCCTGACCTTAATCGATGCGAATCTATCCCTGTAGAACTAGAAACTAATCTATTTCCTAACTGTTTCTCAGACATTTCTAAACTAACAAAATATGTACAAACTCCCTTTTTTGATATGTTTTCCGCTATATTCAATGCTAATGCTGTTTTACCGCAACCAGGTCTTGCTGCAATTAATGTTAACTCTTGCTCATGCAATCCATCTGTAACTTTATCTAATTCAAAAAAACCAGTATGATACTTTAAATCGTCTCTTTTATTATATTTTTTATCTATATCTTCCATTGTTTCTGATATCAACTGAACCATTTCCATTTCGTCTTTAATTACTGTAGCTGTCTTAATATCCGATATTGATTTTATTGTATTTTTTTTAATTTCCTCTGATTCAACATCTGCACCTATTTGATACATATTATTTATATTTTCTACAGATTTCTGCACTACTGCCCTGCGTGTACTGTAATTTTTTAATTGATTAATGTAATAATCTAAATTAGCTGATGTTACTACTTTATCTGTTAATTCTATTAGATAACTAAAAATATTTTTTTCATTCATTTCTTTACTTTTGGCTAGTTCTTTTACACTTAAAATTTCAATTGGTTTATTATTATCAGCTAATTCTTTGATCAGATTAAATATCTTTTTGTTTTTTTCGTTAAAAAAATCTTCTTCATCGATTAATTTAATATTTTTTATACTTTCTTTGAAAACTAATAAACAACCTAATATACTTTGTTCAACATCTTCCGAATATAATTTATTCATTTCTATTTGCATATTTATCATACTCGCTAAAATCTGTATTATATTTAACTTCCTTTTGTGTTGTTGTTTTGTTAGTTTTTCTATTTCTAAACTCAGTTTGTGCTGATTTATATTCTTCTGCTGTTGTAATATTTTTTTCGATACAATCGTTTAAAATCTTTTTAACATATCCCCATGTTTTTGCATTATTATCTACTGCATTCTTCATAGCCTCTAAAATTAACTCTTCTGTCAATCCATCAGCTAAATATGTATTTATATTTTCTGCTATATATGTTGACATTAATCCAAAATTATTTTCATAAAATGTAAATGGATTTTCAGTTTCATAATTTTTGATTTCAATTTCTCTTTCTTCTTCTTCTTTTATATATATATTATTAGGTCCAATTTTTGGACCACCTTCGACATGTTTTTTAGTATAGTGGTCTATTTTTTGGACTACCCCATAACTGCAAAATTTAACATTGTTTATATATTTTTCTTCTTTGTCGATTAGATTTTGTTTTATCAAACTGTTTAGACAATTTATAACTGTTTGTTTGCTCTTGGTATTTATCCAATCCATTAAATATTTTAGTCCGCCTGTATATCTTTGATTTTTTGTTTGTGAAAATCCATATATTATAGCATATACTAATAGATTATTACCCTTTAATCCTAATTCATTTGTCATAAATCCTTGGATCACAATATAATTTTGATTGTTAATCATAACTATTCTCCTTCTTTTGTTTTATATTTTGTATAAATTAAATTTATTTTTGATAAATCACCATAATGTGCTTGTAGATATCTTTGTGTTTTTAAATCATAATATTCTGTATTTAATCCATTATCCTGTTCATGGTGGCACTTTGGACATGCTGTTACAGTATTTTGTTCAATTCCTAATCCGCCTTGTGAACGTGGTTTATAATGTGAATTTGCACAACTAACTGGAACAGGATTGCCACAGAATATACACATATGTCCATCTCTTTCCCACACTATTTCTTTTGTTTTTTGCGAAATATCACATGCTTTAGCCATTTTACTAACTTTATGTGTTTTCTTTTTTATTTGCGTTCTTTTGATTTGTGTAGTAGCTTTATATTCTTTTTCTTTGCAACAATAACAACATGTTGCATCTACTACACATTTGTTAACAACACAATAAAAATATTTTTTATAGTTTTTACTTCGTATTCTTAAATTTTTACAATTCATTATTTTCACCCCTTGCAAAATGTTTTTTTATATGTTATACTTTCGGTATAGTGTTTTTGTAATTTGTTTAGAATTAGATTGATGTTGCTTGTCATCTAATTCTTCTTTTTTTATTTTCATTAATCTTCCCATTATTTTCATTCTTCGTAATATCATTTTGTGGGCATCTATTTGCATTAATTCTTTGATTTGATTAACAGATTCTTGAAAATCTTGATATATATCTATTGGCATACATATTCCCCCTATCCAATCATTCTTATTAATTCTGATTTTCTATTTTTGTTTTCATACAAATATGTAATATTCTCAAAATTTGCATTAATAAATTTGTCATAATTAATTGAAAATTGATTTTTACATCTTTGATGTGTAATTTGTTGTCTTTTACATTTTTTTGTCTTATTTTTTATTTTGGTAACAATTTCAAGCATAAAATATATTATTACGATTGCTACTAAAATTATCATCATAGAATTTCCTATTAATATTTTTAATACCTTCATCTTTTGTTCACCTCCTTTAATTAATACCTACATATTCTAAAAATTTACTTTTGATTATTATGTAATTCCATTTACCGCCTTTTTTTTGAGGTGGTATTGCACTTCCGAAATTAAACCTTTCGCTTCTTAGTCCTGCTCGTATTGTTTCTGGATTTGTTCCTAGAATTTTACTTGCTTCAATTGGACTTAATCTTTCAACTTTTTCCATGTTTTGTTCACCTTCTCTCTTTTATGTTTTATTTTTGAAATTTTGTTTAGATTTAATTATTTTGATTCAACTTCCTTTATTCAATTTTCTTGAAGTTATAAATTAAAAAAATAACTTACTGGTTTTCCAAGTATTTTAGATAAATTAATCATTTGACTGATTTTAGGTTCTACTATTCCTACCTCTAGATTATAATAACTTATAGGACTTTTAAATCCTAGGTTGACAGACATATCTTTAATTGTCTTTTTCTTTTTTTTTCTTTCGTTTTTTATTTTTTCAGTTTTTACATACATAGAATATTTATTCAACTTAATTCCTCCTTTGTTCAATTTTCTTGAATATATTGTATACAACTTTCTTGAACATGTCAATACATTTTTATAAAAAATTTCAACTTTTTTGAATACAATTTCAAAAAAGTTGAAATCAAGGTATTTACAAGCAAAAAAATTTTTGTTATAATTCAATTAAATTGAATAACAAAGAAAGGGGATTTTTTATGGAAACCACCGGTGAACGAATAAAAAAAATGAGACTCGCCAACAATTGGACTCAAAAAGATTTAGCCATGCGTCTTGGATTAAAAAACGATACCGCAATAGCTAATTATGAATCTAATTACAGTGTACCAAAAGACGAAATGAAATATAAACTATGCGAAATTTTTAATTGTACAATGGATTATCTTATGTGTAGAACAGACATACAGAACAATAATTCACAAGATCCTTTAGGTCTTGCCAGAATTGGTTTTAGTATGGATAGCTACAATCCACCAACCGAAAAGCAAAAAGAACAAATACGTGATTTATTAGAAATAATTTTAAAAGATAACAAAAGAAAAGATAAATAGTAGGAGGTTTGTATGGAACTTAATATTTTATATGATTTGGCAGAGAAAGAAAATATTAATATATATAACTATAATATTGATAATGTTAATGGTGTTTTTATTAATTATAATAATATTAATGCTATTGCTATGAATTATAAAAATATAGATACTATTGCTAAAGAAAAATGTGTATTGGCAGAAGAATTAGGTCATTACTATTATGATGCTACCTACTCCCCTTTTTGCTCTGATTCAACATTCATTAGCAAGCAAGAATATAAAGCAAAAAAATGGGCTATGAAAACTCTAGTTCCTATATCACATTTTCAAACTTTAAAATCTAACTATCTTTGTGAATTAGCTGAAGAATTTGGTGTTACAGAAGATATGATAAAATTTGCTTATCAATATTATTTAGAAAACAATTATATTAAGGAGATTTAAAATATGTGTAATGATAAAGAGTTTCTATATGACCTTATACAAAAAAGAGAAAAACAATATGAAAAGAAAAAAATGAAAAGAACAATTATTGCTATTATATTTTTTTCAATAATATTCTTTTGTATATTTTATTTTAATTTTGAAGTAACAGGATTAGATATTTTATATACTATTTTATTGTCTATATTTTTCAGCTGTATATATTTTTATATAAATTTTATTATATTTTATATTATGTACAAATATAGCATTAAAGAAGACCTAGAGCTTAAACGCTTGAAAAATAAATATAATAACTTGGAAAAGTGAATATGAAATATAACATCTAATAATAGAAAGGAACTGTGAAATGAAAAAAATAATTACAAAACATTTTTACAAAATAAGTTTATTATTTTTAATATTATTTTACATATTAAGTATATATTTTAATTCTAAAACATTAAATTTTATTTTTCTTGCATTAATATCATTTATTGTTTTTCTATTATACAGTATACGAAAATGTGAATTAGATGAAATAGGACGTAAATTTATTACCGAACAACATTATATAGAGGAAAAAGAAGAAAGATATATGTCAGAAAGAGAATTAAGTGCACTATACGATAAAATATATAGTAATCATTTTAACTGCTAAATAAATTGGCAGTTTATATTTTACAATTTGGAGGTGTTTTTGTGAGAAAAATGAAAAAAAGAGCAAATGGAAAAGGTTCAGCTGTTTATTTAGGAGATAATAGATATAAACCATGGGCAGCTAGAATAGTTATAGGAAAAAATATTAATGGTGTTCCAATATATTATGATATTGATACATTTGAAACACAATTAGCAGCATGGGTATGTTTAGAAAACTATCATAAACAACCACATCCATTGTACATCAAAGAAGATAAATATAAAAAAATAGTAACTTTTCCCCCTGTCCCATATCCATTAGTTCCAGTTGAAAATCCACATAATGATTTGGTAGAAAAAGTAAAAAAAGATAATTATACATTCAAACAACTATACGAAAAATTTAAAGAAACAAAAATGCTAACTGATGAAGAAGCACGACTGGAAAAAATACATCACATTCGTCCTAAAAACAAACCGTTTGGAAGGCATTATTGTAGATCAATGGTTACAGCATATCATAATTCAAAAGATTTATATGATAAAGTATACAAAGATTTAAGGACATCTGATTTTATGGATCATTTGTCAAATAGTGGCAAAGGTACAGAACCACAAAGACAAATGATTAATCTATATGTTAATATGGATAAATTTGCATTAGAAGAGGATATTATTGATAAAAGTTATGCACAATTTATTAGCACTAACACAAACAATCGTAAAGAAATAAAAAAATCAAAAATAGATAATGTAAAAAAAGATAAAGTGTTTAATTATGAACAAATAAATTATTTGTGGAATTTCACCCCTAAAAGCGATGGTTTGCAAAAAGAAAACAAGCAAGAGCGAGAAACATTCATAAGAGATTTTTGGTTAATGTTATTGTATACAGGTTGTCGAGCTGATGAATTATTATCTATATATACAGATAATATTTTTTTGAATGATAATTATTTTATTGGTGGATTAAAAACTGCAGCAGGTATAAACAGGGAAATTCCTATCCATCCAGATATAAAACATTTATTTGAAAAATATTACAACCCTAAAAATGAATTTTTATTTATCCAACCTAACGGAAAAAAAATTGATTATGATTACTATTTATATCACTACAAATTTAATTTTAAAAATTTACACCCAGAATTATCAATGCACACCGCACACGATGCTAGACATACATTACGAAACGAACTAAGAAAAATCGGAATTAAAGATATAATTATTAATTCAATAATTGGTCATAGCAATGATGATGTTGGCGAAGATGTTTATTCACATGTTTCTATCGATGAAAAAATAGAAGCAATAAAATTTGTTACATATAAAAAACAAAATAAACTATATATTTTAAATCAAAACAATGAAAATTTGGCACAAAAAACCTCTTAAAAATCAAACAGTTAATAACACGTTAATAACAATTGAAAACACTAGATTTTATAAACCTAGTGTTTTCAATGTTTTCGCTAAACCTCCATTATAATAGGTAGAATCATAGGGTTTCTCTTAGTCTTTTGGAATATATATTCTCTCAAATTATCTTTTAAAGTAGACTTAATAGTAGACCAATCTGTAATTCCTCTTTCTTCAAATCTTTTAACTTCATCACGAATTTGCCTTTTTACGTCATCCATTAAATTTTCAGATTCTCTAACATATACAAATCCTCTTGAAATTACATCTGGACCTGAAACTATTTCTCCACTTCCTGAATCCATTGTCATTACTATTATAATTAATCCATCTTGTGATAGATGTTGTCTATCCCTTAATACTATATTTCCAACATCACCAACACCTAAACCATCTACTAATATTTTTCCTGATGGTACTGATGTAGTTAATTTAGCTTCTTTTTCATTCATTTCTAGCACTCTACCATTTTCCATCATAAATATATTTTCTGCTGGTATTCCCATTTTTTTTGCAGTTTCTGCATGTGCTTTTAATTGTCTAAATTCACCATGAACTGGAATAAAGAATTTTGGTTTTACTAATGAGAATATTAATTTTTGTTCTTCTTGGCAAGCATGTCCTGATACATGGATGTCTTGAAGTG
>OIYV01001726.1_pt1 | contig 10121 bp, 8 predicted proteins | sample 1588251 | NCBI WGS metagenome assembly OIYV01 (sample SAMN03283282) | human gut metagenome | biome: human-associated habitat; material: feces | host: Homo sapiens | place: Peru | collected 2012
TATGAAGGAACACTATTAGGACATGAGCCATTACAGGTATGGACAAGAAAAATGGTTGTATTAGATGCAGGCGTATGGATGATTGTAGATGAAGTAAAAGAAGATGGTAACCATCATGCGATTACACGTTTCCATTTAGATCCAGAAGCTAGTGATTTAAAAGGACTACAACTCGTATCAAATATTCCATACACAAAACATGTTGAGTCCTGTTCCCTTCGTTATAATGAAGAATTAGATCATGACGTTTTATATTTTGAACAAGACTTTACAGATCATTTAGAACAATGCATTTGTTTTGTAGATAAAGCGATTGAAGCAAAAGACGATTTTGTTCTTCAAAACAACGATACAAAACTAGAGGATGCGATTGTACACACTAGAAAATTTATACTTTCAGAAGATGAATCTTATAGTATTGCGATTTTCCATAAGGAAATATACAAAGGAAAGAAAGTATTATTCTTAGATGGTGAACCGTTCCATTGTAAAGTATTTGTCGTACACAAGAAAAAAGACAAAGTAAAATCATACATTGTCCGTGCATAATAGTTATAAATTTTTCCTTTAGTAAACGCGTTTGCTAGAAAAAATTATATCTGTTAGAATAGAAGTATTGAAAGGATCCACTATGAAAGAAAAAATAACCATTCGAGATATAGCCGAAAGAGCGGGGACATCTAAAACTACAGTTTCTTTTTTTCTAAATGGTAAAACTGACAAAATGTCAGAGGAAACCCAAGCAAGAATTGCTCAAGTCATCAAAGAGACAAACTATCGTCCAAGTATTGCAGCACGCTCTTTAAACGCAAAAGAAACACGTTTAATTGGCGTTATCATTGGAGATATCACCAACACGTTTGCGAATCAAATCGTGAAAGGAATCGATGATTTTGCCAGAGATAATCGTTACCAGTTGATTGTTGGAAACAGTAATTATAATTTTGAAAACGAAAAAGGATATGTCAATCGCATGTTGGCAATGGGAGTGGATGGTTTTATCATCCAGCCATCAAGTCATTTTGCCGAATTAATTCCAAAAATCAAACAAGAAAATAAAGATGTTGTATTCATTGATTCACAAGTATCTATGGATAAAGAAAAATGGGTCAAGACAAACAACTATGAATCCATATTAAATGTAGGAACACACCTAATCGATGATGGATACGATGAATTCATTATGATTACAGCAGATCCTCATGTATTAAGTACTCGTTTAGAACGTACTACTGGCTTTCTACATGCTTTAGAAGCAAAAGGAAAAACATGCAAAACCCACGTTGTAGCAGATGATATAACAAGTGATGCATTACGTGATCTACTCTATAATGAATTGCGTTTTGGTGTTCGCACCCTCATCTTTGTAGCCAATTGCTTCTTATTACCACGTGTTTATTTGGCATTAAAAGATTACCGTAACCTAATGCCAGATACAATTGGATTAATTGGCTTTGACAATACAGAATGGACTAACTTCTCTAGTCCAACTGTCACAACGATCGTACAACCTGCCTATGATGAAGGCTATCAAGCTGCATCGATCTTAATTGATTCATTAAAAGGAGAAAACAAACAGATTCCAAATCAAATCTTAAAGTGTTCTGTAAACTGGAATAAATCAACCAAACAACACAATTAGAGATTTAAAATGATACCCATATTTTCTTATGTTTTTTTCTATCATCAAGAATTAAATTCGTATCTTTAATTTTTCGTTAGTTTTTACATTTTATCAGTTATATCTGATAAAATTATATTTTTTATACTAATTATCAGTTATAAACGTGATATACTATAGTTAACTACAAAAGGAGGCTGAGATTTATGATCAAACGTGAACTATATATGAGTCGCATCCGTCCATTCATAGGAACAGACTTAATCAAAGTCATAACTGGTATTCGTCGTTGCGGAAAGTCCGTCATGTTAAAGCTGATTCAACAAGAACTTATAGAATCTGGTATTAGTCCAACACAGTTTATCTCCATCAATTTTGAAGATATGAACTATTCCCACCTACAAACCGCTAAAGCTCTACATGATGAAATCAGTACAAGAGCCTCAGAAATGGATGGCAAAGTTTATCTATTCTTTGATGAAATACAAGAAGTCAAGGACTGGGAAAAGTGTATCAACTCTTTTCGCGTATCATTAGATTGTGATATTTACATCACAGGCTCAAACGCAAATCTACTATCTAGTGAACTAGCAACTTATTTGGGTGGTCGCTATGTAGAATTTGTGATATATCCATTTTCTTTTAAAGAGTTCATGGAACTATATCGTTCGATTACTCCTGACGCATCCATTCAGCAATGTTTTCAAAAATACCTTATTGTCGGAGGTATGCCTTACCTTTCAAACATTCGTTATGCAGAGGCTCCGTCTAAACAATATCTTCAAGATCTATTCAATTCGGTTCAACTAAAAGACATCATGAAACGAAATAAAATCCGAGATATTGATTTGCTCGAACGAATCATTGCCTATGTAATTGCGAATGTGGGAACTACTTTTTCTGCATCCTCTCTGTCTAAGTTTTTAAAAAGTGAAAAGCGAGCAGTTGCTCCGGAAACAATTCTGAACTATATCAAATACTGTTGTGAGGCTTACTTGTTTTATCAGGTAAAGCGAGAAGATTTGCAGGGCAAACAAATCCTTGCCTCTAATGAGAAGTATTATATTGCCGATCACGGCATTCGCGAGGCTGTTTTCGGCGGTAATATGCGAGATATCAATCTTATTTTAGAAAATATCGTATATCTAGAATTATTGCGCCGGGGATTTGATGTAACTGTAGGAAAAAATGGGAATAAAGAAATAGATTTTGTATGCAACAAACAAGGCGAAAAAATATATGTTCAAGTTACTTATCTGTTGGCATCCCAAGAAACAATTGATCGTGAATTTGGTGCTTATGATCATATTAAAGATAACTTTCCAAAGTACGTTGTTTCTCTTGATGAGTTTAACATGAGCCAAAATGGCATCAAGCATCGAAACATACGTGATTTCCTACTAACAAATGAATGGAACTAAACACAAATCTAACTTTTAAAAGGTCTCAGTCAAATGTTGTCCGAGCCTAATCTCATCTACAAACCATTTTGGGGTATATGCCGCCCCTTAAATTCTTGGAGAGCAAATTCACCTAACCCCATCCATATTTATTGCGCCATTATAACGTGAATCTTACGTCATAGAATACTCAGCCTAAGCCTTTGACTATGCCCTTAGCGGTCCATTTGCGAACTTGTTGTCACTTAGTTTCCACCAACCTAAGCTCTCTTTAGACACATTTTTTCGTTTGATCTCCGCTTCATCGGTTTTGTTGGGATTATAGTAATACAAATGAAAACGTTTTTAACCAATTTTACATTTTTACATTCGCATCGACAAATTATTAGATGAATTCTTTTCTAGTATAAAGTTGTTGTTCATACGAATAAAATGATATAATCTGATAGGTTGTGAGGTGTGTGAATATGTTATTTAAAGAAATAACTGAAACTGAATTTAAAACATTTTCTAAAGAATGGCCAGACAACAACTTCTGGCAAACTACAAATATGGCGCACATGAGAGAAAGAAGAGGTTGTACAACTTCTTATGTTGGAATTATGGACAACGACAAGCTAATTGCAGCTAGCATGTTGTCATTTGTTCCAGTTTTCTCTTCTTATACTTTCTGTCAGATTTTAAGAGGCCCATTATTAGATTATTCAAACTTAGATTTATTTACTTTCTTCCATGAAAATCTAGTTCAATTCTGTAAAAAGAAAAAATGTCTATATTTCCATATGGACCCTTATTTAATGTATAAAGAAAGAGATATTCATGGTGATATCGTAGAGGGTGGAATCGATAATTCTCCTATCTTTGATCACATTATGTCACTTGGGTATACACATGAAGGATTTACGCGTGGAATTGACAATGATAGAGAGCCTAGATGGATTTATACGATTGATACGGAAAATATCACAAAAGAAGAATTGTTGAAAAAGATGGAGCGTAAAGCTATGCGTTCGGTTCAACATGTTCAAAAGTACAACATTCAAGTTCATGAAATTGATGGCGATCATTTAAAGGTATATGAAGATATCATTCGTGATACATCTTCTCGTCGTGGCTTTGAATTTAGAAGTGATGATTACTATAAAAATGTATATGAATGTTTCCATGATGATGGCTATGCTCAATTCTTGTATGCTGACATGGATATGAATGACTATATCAAGAGCTTAGAGATTGATTTAAAGAAAAATCAAGATATTGTAGATCAATCGGCAAAGCGATTAGAGCAGCAAGAAAGTCCTAAGATCCGTAGAAAAATGGATTTAGCAAATGAGCAAATTCAGGGTATCAACAAAAAAATTGATCATGCACATGAAATCATCAAAGAGGATGGAGAAAAGATCATTTTAACTGCTGGTTTATTCTTCACATATGGACAAGAAGTATTATGTTTAATGAGTGGTGTATATGAAAAATATATGCAGTTCTGTTCTCCATACGCTCTTCACTGGCACATGTTGAAGCATTGTATTGATAATGGATTCAAGCGCTATAATCTTTATGGTATTAGTGGAATCTTTGATGAAAGTGCTCCAGACTATGGTGTTTACTTATTCAAAAAAGGCTTCAATGGAAATGTCATTGAATTAATGGGTGACTTCGAATATGTTGTGGATTCAAAGATGTATAATGTTTATCAAACATTAAGAAAGATCAAGCATACAATCAAAAAATAGCTCGAACAAAGAATCAGTCTAATCACTGATTCTTTTTATTTAACTACATTATTTTATTTGGCGCTTACGATATTACTTAAAAAGTAAAGATGATTAATAAGATTAGGTAAGAAGAAGTTAGCCCAGACCCATCGGATTAAACTAGTGTCTTTACATCAGATAAATTCAGAGGAACTACTTTTTCCAGTAGTCTTTCTGTATCTGTATTATAGATATTAATTTAGGCTTAATTTTTTAAAATTCATAACTTCATTTCATACACATTTCATAAATGATTGCTAATATAGTGTCGGATAAGGAGTTGGTTGTTTTGATACATAATGCTTATGCATATATCACAAGAAAAAAAGTAAGAACGGGTATCTTGTTTTTGATACTTATGGTTATCCTAATCAGTCTTTATGGATGTTTGAGTATACTTTCATACAACGCACAATTAGAACGGTCTTTATATTCTGCAAGTCATAGTTCGATTGTAATACAAAAAAAAGATGGTTCTGAATTTGAACATACATCTTTTGAAAATTCTGTGTATGAATATGAATTTGTTTCTAAATTAAAAGAAGCTAAGGTTGTTTCTATTAAGCAGGGTGTGACACTGGATTCTTTGCCTGAAGAATATAAGAATGTGGTTTCAGTAGTTGGAACAAATAACACTTCAAAACATGTTTTATTTCGTAGTGGTGTGTTTACTTTAACTTCCGGAAAAGATATTGATTCTAAGGATAGAAACTCTATTCTTATTCATTCGGATTTGGCTAAGAAAAATCATTTAAAAGTAGGGGATACAATAGTTTTAAATTCTCATACTTATACCATTAAAGGCATCTTTGTAGGTAAGAAACATGAAACCTATACAGGTTTATCTTCCGATTTAAGTGAGAATACTATGTTTGTGGATTATAATTCTTTGGATACTAAGATGGTTACTAAATTGACTATAGATTCAAATCGTTTAAAACAAGTTCAATCCTTATATCCTTCAAGTGAATATATTGTGTCTAAAGATACGAAAGCCTATGAAGTTGCATTAGAATCAGTACAAAGTGCAAAACACATGATTCAAATTCTATCTTGTTTCATCATTGTGTGTGGACTTGTTGTCTTATCTTTAATCTTAGTTCTATGGCTAAGAGATCGCATCCATGAAATTGGTATCTTGTTGTCTATAGGTAAAAGTAAGGTGGAAATCATCATCCAATTTATATTCGAACTTGTATTTATATCTATTCCATCCGGAATCATTCTATGTGCTTATAGTGTAATCAAACATAATGCGTTATGCTTCATATTAAGTTATGGCTTGCTGATGAGTATTATTATCGTTTCTGTACTAATGGCGAGTCTTATTATCATGATCAAAAAGCCGAGGGAAATATTATCAAAATTGAGTTAGGAGAAATAAATAATGAGTATATTAGAAATAAAAGATGTAACGTATGGTTACACAAAATTAGAACATATTTTATTTGAAGTGAATCAAAACTTTGAGTGTGGAAAGTTCTATGCGATTATTGGAAAATCAGGAGCTGGTAAATCAACCTTATTATCTTTATTAGCTGGACTTGATGAGCCAGACTCTGGTGAAATTTTATTTGAAGGAGAAGATATTTCAAAAACGGGATATACAAATCATCGTAAGAATCATATTTGTCTTGTGTTTCAAAATTACAATTTGATTGATTATTTAACACCATTAGAAAATGTACGCTTAGTCAATTCTAAAGCTTCGCCTTCCATTCTTTTAGATTTAGGACTTGAACAATCCCAAATCAATCGTAGTGTAATGAAACTATCGGGAGGGCAGCAACAAAGAGTTGCGATTGCCCGTGCCCTTGTAAGTAGCGCACCGATTATTTTAGCGGATGAGCCAACGGGAAATCTAGATAGCGATACGGCTAGTGAAATTATTGATATCTTAAAGGCTCGTGCTAAAGAAAGAAATAAGTGTGTGATTGTTGTGACACATAGTAAAGAGGTAGCGGATGCCGCTGATGTTGTATATGAATTAAAAGATAAAAAGTTAAAGAAGAGGGGGAAATAGGATGTTTAAGAATGCATTTAAATATGTAACTCGAAAAAGTGTGAAGTCAATGATTCTATTTCTTGTTGTTCTAATTATGTCAAGCCTTTGTTTAGTCGGACTATCTATTAAAGATGCGACAAACAAAGCGTCCAATACATCATTAGGCTCGATTACCAATAGTTTTACAATGGAAATTAATCGTCAAGTCAATTTTGGTACACCTAGAGGTGCGGGCAATGTTAAGGGGAAGGACATTGAAAAGATTTGTGCTTCTAAAGACATTGACTCGTACGTGAAAAGAATCAATAGTGTAGCTGACTTAGTCGATCATGATATTGTTTTAACTTCAAATGAAAATAAGGAGCGTCTTTCTAAGTTTAAATCAACAGTGATGCTTACTGGAGTAAATGAATCAAAAAAAGAAACAAAGTTTGTATCGCAAGCCTATAAATTAGTCGAAGGCAAACATTTAAATAGTAAAGATAAACATCAAATCTTGATGCATAAAGATTTAGCGGCAAAGAACCATTTAAAAGTGGGGGATAAGCTTTATCTACGCTCAAATATCTACGATGCAGATAATGAAAAGGGTGCGGATGAAACAGTAGAAGTAACCATTAAGGGTTTATTTGATGGTCATAATCAAGGTGGTGTTGCAGCTGCACAAGAATTATATGAAAACAATCTAATCACGGATTTGGATACGGCTGCCAAAGTCTATGGCAATACACCAAAAACTGCTGTATATCAAGATGCCACATTCTTTGTGAAAGGAAATAAAGATTTGGATCAAGTTATTAAAAATCTAGGAAAATTAGATATCAACTGGAATGAGTATGTACTGGTAAAAAGTACATCCAATTATCCGGCTCTACAAAAATCAATAAGTGGTATGTATAGTATCGCAAATAAAATGTTTATTGGATCTTTGATCTTTGCGGGTATCGTTGTTACTTTATTGTTGCTCATGTGGATGAATGCACGAAGAAAAGAAATCGCAATTTTAATGGCTTTAGGCATTTCTAAAACGAAGATCTTTATTCAGTTTGTTCTAGAACTATGTATGGTAACCATTCCAGCCTATATCTTTGCGTATTTTATATCTAGTAAAACTGCATCGAGTTTAGGTACAAAAGTATTGAACAATGTAAGTACTAGTGTTGCCAAAGAAATTGCCAAAGAATCCGCTTCAAATCAACTTGGTGGTGGAGCTGAAGTGGATGGCTTTAATAAGATGTTGACACATATTGATGCAACTGTTGAACCAAAATATATGGTGTATGTTATTATATTTATGTCAATTGTAATGTTAGTCGCACTTATTGTGGCTACAACACACTTGTTAAACAAGAACTGTAAAGAATTAATGAATGAGGAAGAATGATGAAAATATTGGTAGTGGAAGATGATACACTGATTCGCGAAGGATTAAGTGAATTTCTATCGGAGTCTGGATATAGTATTATCCAGGCAAAAGATGGTAAAGAGGCATTGGAAAAGTTTAATACAGATATTCATTTGGTGATATTGGATATTCAAATTCCATATATCAATGGATTGGATGTATTAAAAGAAATTCGTAAAGAAAGTGGTTTGCCTGTTTTAATCTTAACGGCTTTCAGCAATGAAGAATTCAAAATTGATGCCTATACAAACTTGGCTGATGGCTATATTGAAAAACCATTTTCACTACCCGTATTAAAAGCTCGTATTGACGCGCTTCTTCAGAAACAGGATATTTTTGCATATAAAAATGTTTGTGTGAACTTCAAAAGCTATACGGCTAAAATAGATGGTAAAACGATTGATATTAATGCCAAAGAACTAGAGATATTAAAATATCTTTTAGATAATGCAGGGATTGCCTTAACTAGAGCACAAATATTAGATCATGTTTGGAAAGATAGTGATGAAGTTCCTTATGATCGAGTTATTGATGTATATATTAAAGAATTGCGTAAAAAACTAGGCTTAGATTGTATTACGACCATTCGTAATGTGGGCTACAAATTGGAGAAATCATGAAAAACTTAAAGATATTTCCTAAAATATGCATACAAACATTCAGTGTCATCGCTATTATTGTCTTATTTATCCATCTCTTTGTATATTTGATTTTTCCAAGAACCTATTTGGATGTAAGAAAAGAAGAAATCTATACTAAGGCCAATGAAATTACAGAAAACTTAAATGGCAAATCTGAAGACTATATTGAACAAGCTTTAGATTTCTATTCCAACACCAATGAAATCAAAGCGTTTATTAAAAAGAATACTTCATCGAATGAAGTAGAAATCAAGAATGATTTAAATGTTGATTTAAAGAGTTCTAATAACTCTTTAATTATTGAGGAAAGACAATTAAAGCTAGATACAGGAAAGACCATTCACCTCCAATTTGTTTCAACGGCAGACATGCAAAGCCAAGCCAAAAATCTAAGTTTACAATTTCTTCCTTACTCATTAATCATATCCCTATGCTTTTCGGCCATTGTCTCTTTGGTGTATGCCAAATCCATTAAAAATTATGTGGTTGAAATCAAGAGTGTAACCGATCAAATGATGGCATTAGATAAGAAGGCTCGTCTAGAAATTGATTCGAATGATGAGATTGGTCAATTGAAAGCACAAATTAACGATTTGTATGAAACACTTCTTGATTCCATTTCCAATCTAGAATTGAAAAATAAAGAGATTCTAAGATTAGAGAAAATAAAATACGATTTCTTTAAAGGGGCCAGCCACGAATTAAAAACGCCTTTGGCAAGTCTTAAAATTATCTTAGAAAATATGAAATACAATGTGGGTAAATATAAAAATAGAGATTATTATATTGATGACTGCATTGATTTAGTCGATCACTTAACGAAGAATATCCAACAAATTTTATCGGTATATTCCATTGAAAATCTAAAAGACGATGAAGAAATTGTTTGTATAAAGAATGAATTAAGTCGTGTACTTCAAAAATATGATGTATTGATTCACCAGAAGGAATTAAGAATTCAAAATGATGTAAAAGATGAAACAATGTATATTGGCAAGACAGCTCTAAATATCATTTTGTCTAATCTTATTAGTAATGCGATCAACTATACGCATGAAAAGAGTATGATTCAAATTGGAATAGAACAAGACTATTTCTATATTCAAAACAAACTAGATCCAACCCAACCAAAAGGAAATGGTCTAGGATTATATATTGTTCGTAATCTATTAGATAACTATAAAATGAAATATGAAGCAATTGAAGGAGAAGACTTTATCTTCAAGATTCAATTTAAGCAATAGGTCTTTCCACAACATGGACATTTGTAGCGCCGTGCCCTGTATTTTATT
>OIYV01001727.1_pt1 | contig 10118 bp, 9 predicted proteins | sample 1588251 | NCBI WGS metagenome assembly OIYV01 (sample SAMN03283282) | human gut metagenome | biome: human-associated habitat; material: feces | host: Homo sapiens | place: Peru | collected 2012
GACGTACAGGAATTAGAGGGTAATCTCGGTATCGGCTGTATCTCTGATACAGAACCACAACCGCTTTTAGTTCAGTCTCATCTGGGAAGTTTTGCGATCACAACTGTTGGTAAAATTAATAATATGGACGAACTGGTAAAACGTTCTTTCGCCAACGGCTGCACACATTTTCTCGAAATGAGCGGCGGAGATATCAACGCCACAGAGATGGTGGCATCTCTCATCAATCAGAAATCTTCTCTGATCGAAGGCATTCGCTACGCGCAGGATGTTATTGAAGGATCTATGACCATGCTGGTTATGACTCCTGAAGGTATCTATGCGGCCAGAGACCGATTAGGCCGTACTCCACTGATCCTCGGAAAGAAAGAGGATGCGATCTGCGCTTCTTTTGAGAACTTTGCTTATTTTAATCTCGGTTACCACGATTACAAAGAACTGGGACCATCTGAGATTGTCTTCTTTACACCGGATGGTGTGGAAACTGTTTCTCCGGCAAAAAATGAAATGAAGATCTGCTCCTTCTTATGGGTTTACTATGGTTATCCTACCTCTTCCTACGAAGGAATCAACGTAGAACAGATGCGTTATAACTGCGGTGATATGCTTGCAAAGCGCGATAATGTATCTGCGGATATTGTTGCAGGTGTTCCGGACTCCGGTACCGCACATGCCATCGGTTATGCCAACCGTTCCGGTATCCCGTTTGCCCGCCCATTTATTAAATATACCCCTACCTGGCCGCGTTCCTTTATGCCGGCACATCAGAGTCAGCGAGAGCAGATTGCTCACATGAAACTGATCCCGGTACGTGAACTGATCAAAGACAAGAGCATGGTACTGATCGATGACTCTATCGTGCGTGGTACTCAGCTTGGTCAGACAACCCAGTTCCTGTACGAGAGCGGAGCAAAAGAAGTACATATCCGTCCGGCATGTCCGCCACTATTATACGGCTGCAAATATTTGAATTTCTCCCGTTCCAAATCCGAGATGGATCTGATCACCCGCCGTGTGATCCAGAAACGGGAAGGTACGGTAACGGAAGCGATTCTGGAAGATTACGCCAATCCGGATTCTCACAACTATCACGAAATGCTTGATGAAATCGGAAAACAGCTGAACTTTACTTCTCTTCGCTATCATCGTCTCGATGATATGGTTGCTTCCATCGGACTGGAACCTTGCAAGGTTTGTACCTATTGTTTCGACGGTAAAGAGTAAGTCGTATTTGTGTTCTATTATTCATTGCTAAACAGCCAGAGTCTGATGTAGATACAGACTCTGGCTGTTTCATTATCTTAGCTGCTTAATATTTTACAGTGGCTGTTGAATAGTTTATCTATTTTTATTTACTCACCGGATAACCACATTTTCTACAATACCTTTCACTGCTTTTCACTTCTGCTCCACAGTTTGGACAGATACCGGAGAGTCTTGCCTGTGAAGGATTCTGATAATTTGTGGTTGGCTTAGCTTCCGTAAATGACTTATGTACATCTGATTCCATATTATTTCCCGTGCTATTCCGGGTGGAGCCGAAATTCATTCCGTTTCCATTTCCTGTCGGATTGCTGTTCTGGTTCTGACCGGATGTCGGCCATACCGGAGGTGGTGTGGGAATCGGTGTCGGTGGCGGTGTTGGCGCACTATTGTTGCCGCTACCGGAATAGTAATTATAATTCTGCTGTTCCTGTGAAAGCTGTGGTGTAGGATTCTCATAAGCATCCGCAAATTGATTCATAATATCACAGGCATAGAAGAATGACAAAAACGGAACTCTCATTACCAATGTAAAGATAACTGATGATTCCATTCGAACCCCATATCGATCACTGGCCTGCTCCAGACGGGCCGCCACCTGATAAGTCCAGTAAAGGCCATAAATTCCAAGGGTAATCGTGGACAATAACCATGCAACAATGTAATTTTGGGTAGTTTTCTGATCTTCCTGACAGATCACATTGGTATCCTCTCCGTAACGATACCAGAAATAAATATTGTACAACCCACATGTGATCATTCCCAGCAATGCGCTGGCTAAACCATTTCGTCTTTTCATCTGCATACGCTCATCTCCTTTTCCTCTGCCGCATACCGTCAGCTCCCCCACAGCTTCTGCCTCAGGCTGCTGCAAATATTTTCTTCCTCTTTTGTAATTTCATTATAACATCTGTATACTTGTCACACAACAGTAAAAAATAAGAAATATTGAATATACATTTAAATAATTCTTGTCATTTTCTTATTTTATATCTATAATTACAACTAAAGCTATTATATTTTCTTTATAATTATATGTAATTATCAATTAATTAGTTCTATACTGTTTACTATTCCGATAAAGGATGTTTTTTATGCGATTATCTGATTTTTCAAAAGAGTCAAACTTAAAAAATATAATTTTCACCCGCACAAAAGTTCTGTGTCAGGTGGTTTTTGCTTATTATCTTGTAACCTGGTTTACCGGTTGTCCCTTTCGCTTTTTTCTGGGTATCTCATGCCCCGGATGTGGTATGACCCGTGCCATCCTGGCAGCTCTCCATCTGGACTTTTCTGCCGCTTTTGCTTACCATCCTCTATTTTTTCTGATGCCTTTTTTTCTGCTTGCCTATTATCTGGATCCCTGGATCGACTGGAGTCGTCATACCATTCTTCTGACTTTTACAGTTTTGCTTTTTATTGCCGTATACCTGATACGCCTTCTTTACCTCCATGATCCGATGATAATCTGGCATCCTGCAGACGGAGTATTCTTCAGACCTGTTTTTTCACTTATAAAATAATCTTACTCTTACTCATTCTCATGGCAGACGTTAAGTTCATGTGCCTACATTGCTTTATTAACATAGAAAAAGTTCCAGCTGGTTTAGAAAACCATCCTGGAACCTTTTCTTTTTTTATTACTAAAAACCTATTGACTGTACCAAGAAAACCATCGCTGCCGCTCCCACAGCCACCACCAGTAACCCCTTTCTCATATAAGCCAGAACGATCGCTGTTACACAGCCTGCTGCTGCACTTACCTGAGATCCTGTACTGGAAAAGATGGCCGGAAAGGTCATCGCCGAAAGCACTGCATAGGGCACATAATACAAGAAAGACTGTACTCGAATGTCATTGATCTTTTTTCGAAAAATTGCCATTGGAAGCATCCGGATCACATAAGTCGTCAATGCCATCACAAACATACTGACAATAATATACTTTGTACTCATCCTGCATTCTCCTCCTCATTTCTCGGGAATAACCATGCCGCAATTCCACTGACCAGAATCGTGATCAAAATGATCGCCCATCCGCCGGACAGCTGTTTCAACACAGGAAGACTGGAAAAAGCAATACTTACCGCAATTGCCAAAATCACTGTAAAAAGCACATTTTTTTGTTCTCTGGCCGGAGGAATGATAATAGCAATAAACATCCCATATAAAGCAATTCCCATGGCACTGGATAATTTTTGCGGCATCAGCTGAGTGGCAGCGCCACCCACAAAAGTCCCAAGAGTCCAGCCAGCAACCGGCGTCAGGATCAGTCCTGCCATATAGGAGGCCGTTAATTCCTTTGGCTGCTGCATGGAAACTGCAAAGATTTCATCTGTGATTCCATAGGCGATCCCCAGTCTCTTCTTCATGGACATTTTGCTTTCCACTTTCTGAGAAACAGACAGGGACATCAGGAAATAACGGATATTAATGAGTAGCGTGGTCATGGCAATCTCAATCATAGAAGCTCCGGCTACCATCAGATTCACCCCTGCAAACTGCCCTGCACTGGTTACATTAGTCAGGGATATCAACACAGCTGTCCATAGCGGCAGGCCAGAACGAACCGCTGTAATGCCAAATGCCGCCGATACTGAAAAATATCCCAAACAAATGGGAATTCCGTGACGAATTCCCTGTAAAAATTCACTCTTTTTCATTTTTCTCACCCTGCCCGCAACTGCTATCTGTCAGCCAAATTGCGAACACTTTCCCGTACAATTAATTCCGTGGGCAGTCTCATCCTGCCCACCGGCACTTCCTTTCCATAGATGCGCCGCATCAGAAGTCCCACTGCTTCTTTTCCCTTTTCTTCCGGCTTCTGCCGCATGGTCGTAAGCATCGGTCTGGAAAGTCTTGCATAAATATTATCATCGAAACCGGTTACCGACAGGTCTTCCGGCACAGAGATTCCTTTCGAATAAAAGATGCTGATAGCTTCATTTGCCAGAAAATCCGAGACAAAAAACGCTGCCGTATACCCGGTTTCTTTCATGTTTTGTGCAAACTGCCGCAGCACTTCGTGTCGGTAATTATCATGCTGGGGAAGATAAAAATAATCATCTTTGTCAAACTTCAGCTCATGTTCTTCCATCGCTTTCTGTAGCCCTTGAAATCTGTACAGATTACTGCCCTTTGGCTGTTGCTGATCCCCAAAAAAGGCAATCTTTCGATGTCCCTGACCGATCAGATAAGAAGTCATCTCATACCCACCCTCATAGTCCTCTAATCCGATATTGTCAAATCCTTCTCCATAGGAATCCACAAAAACAATGGGAAAAGGAATCTGATGTACCAGAGCGGTACAAAACTCTGCTTCACAGCCAAGCAGGATCGCACCTTCCAGATTGGAATTCTGCAGTACCTTGGCAAAACTTTCATTATCATCTACTGTTCCGCAGACCATGGTGCGATGGTATTTTCGCAGTTCCCGGTCAATCCCCTCCAGCAGACCCCCACAAAAGGGATCCGTCAGCACATGTTTTTTCTTTCCAAGGCAAATATAGACCGCTACCAGATGATGTTGCGGTTCTCCTCTGTTGTTTTTCTTTTCTTTCACATAATGATTACGGATCAATGCTTCTTCGACACGTTGTCTGGTCTCCTGTGACATTTTTCCTGCGCGTCCATTTAACACATTGGAAACAGTTGTGGCACTGACCCCCAGCTGATCTGCAATTTCCTTAATCGTGATCATTTTTCTCATCCTTCTTCTCGTAAGGTATATGGAAAGTCTACTTTCATATCCCGGAAATAATATTCCCGGTCTCTTTCTGTAATCTCGCGTGTCACACGGCATGGATTGCCCACGGCAACCACATTGGCAGGAATATCTCTCGTAACGATACTTCCCGCACCGATCACCGAATTATCTCCGATAGTTACCCCTGGGAGTACAACAGAGTTTGCTCCGATCCAGACCTTATTGCCGATGTGGATAGGCAGCGAATAATGTGCACCCAATTCTCTATACAGCGGATAGACCGGATGACCGGTGGTACAGATCGTCACATTTGGACCGATCATCACCTGATCACCGATATACACATCCATATCGTCTACAATAACCAGATTGAAATTGGCATAAAAGTGCTCACCCAGATGGACATGATTGCCATAAGACATATGCACCGGATTTTCAATAAATACACGCTCCGGGCAATGACCCAGAATTCCCTTCAGAATTTCTTTTCTTTTTGCTTCCTCGCTCGGACGGGTGTTGTTATAGTCAAACATTACTTCTTTACAGTGACGTCTCTGAGCTTCCAGTTTCTTTTCCTGTTCCATATCGATCGGATCTGTATGACCATGTTCGTAAAAAGTCATCCCGTTTTTGATTCGGTCCTCTAAATGCATCTTTTGTCCTCCTTTTAAAAGCTTCGGATCTTATCGTCCGCTTCACTCTCTGTCTTATCAATCTTTCGAATCACCACATAATAAGAAAAATCATCACTCACTTTGATTTCTACCCGGTCACCCACTTTATGTCCGAGAATCGCTTTCCCAATCGGTGATTCTGTACTGATCAGCCCACTTAACGAATTGCCGCGGATTGAAGTGACCAGACGATAGGTTTCCTCCTCATCATCATCTTCCATGTACAGCGTCACTGTATTATTCAGCCCCACTTCATCTTCTTTGGACTCTTCTGAAATCACAACTGCTGTTTTTAACATTCTCTCCAGATACCGGATCCGGCTCTCATTCTGATTTTTTTCTTTTTTTGCCGCATAGTATTCAAAATTTTCACTGAGATCGCCCTGGGCTCTTGCCTCTTTTACTGCTTCGATAGCATCCTTCCGAACTACCAGTTTCCGGTATTCAATCTCTTTTTCTATTTTCTCCACATCATGTTTCGTTAATCGTTCTCCCACAATCCGTCTCCTCTTTCTCAACTGATATTTTTAACCAATGACTTAACTTTTCAGTACCCTTACCATTACGAGTCGAAATGCATGTAAATGCTTTTGCCGATGATGAATAATTACTCGATCACCTTATGATCCAGCCATTTTCTTCCATGAAACCGCAGGGTATAAAAGATACCACGGAGTGTCCAGTCAGAGAACATACCGATCCAGACCGCAATCGGTCCGAAACCGAAAACACGACAAAGAATTACACATAATGTTACCCTGCAAAGCCACATGGTCGTACAGGACAATATCATGGAGAATTTTACATCGCCTGCCGCCCGCATGGAATATGCCGGAATAAAAGCCGGTACCCATACGATTGGTTTGATGATGGTGATCCAGGTCACCATAAAGAAACACATCGCACCACTCTCTGTGCTCATACCTCCCAGATGGATGATTGGTTTTGTCAGGGCAAACACCAGCAGACAGCTGATGATGATAACTACCTCAGATACCAGGCACATCTTTTTTGTATAGTATATCGCCTCATCCTTTCTTCCGGCACCGATACACTCTCCTACTACATTCATCAGACCGATGCCGATACCGATGGCTGCAATACCATTCAGATTTTCCAGAATATTTGTCATCGCCTGTGCTGCGATTGCCGCAGTACCAAGAGTTGATACCGTAGACTGGATCGCCAGCTTACCAAACTGAAACATCCCGTTTTCGATACCCGTCGGGATACCAAGCGCCAGGATCATCTTAATCTTATGCCTGTCCGGGCGGATCTTTATGTAATCCCGCACACATATCTCTTCTTTTGGATTCCTCAGGAAATACATGACAACGATCGCACAGAAAATTCTTGAAATCAGTGTAGACAGTGCCGCACCGGCCACCCCCATATGGAAACCGAAAATCAGAATCGCATTGCCCACAATATTCATAATATTAGAGATCACCGAGATGGTCATAGGCAGGCTCGTATTTTCCTGTGCCCGAAATATGGAAGATCCCGCATTAAAAACTGCAATAAACGGAAACGAAAGGGCTGTATATAGGAAGTATACCTCCGAATTGGTCATTACTTCCTCTTCCACTTTTCCGAAGATCAGATGCAACAGTGGAATCTGAAATACCACACAGACTGCAGTCAGTACCACAGCAATCGCCGTGATAATAAAAATCAGCTGTTTTGCCGCGTCTGTGGCATTTTTTACATTTTTCTGTCCCATATACTGGGAACAGATGATGGTTCCTCCTGCTGCCAGCGCGGCAAACACCTGTATCACCAGCACATTGATCGAATCCACCAGCGATACCGCCGAGATAGCCGCCGATCCCACGTTGCTGACCATCATCGTATCTGCCGTTCCCATCAGAGAATTCAGAATCTGTTCCACAACCACCGGCACCAGCAATGCCCACAGTTGTTTATTGGTAAATAAATGTTTCCTTTGTCCCAGTTCTGTTTCCATGTTTTTTCCCCACTCTTTTCACTGCTCATTTTTTTCAATCAGTATTATTTTATCTTTCTCTTATCTATTATGCAACCCCGGAATTCCTCTCTTTTCCGGTATTTTTTCCGGATCGTAAGTATCCAGAAGATTTCTCATTCCATAAAGAAATGTTTCCAGATCTCCTGCCACTTTCATCTGTCGGTCCCAGATATTACTTTCCGGAAAAGACCAGCGCAGATAGCTCCAGATTTCCTTTAATTTAAACAGTGCCTTTTCTTCATTGATCGAGATCCTTACATATTCATCCCTCAACCGTCCGGCAAATGCTTCCCATACCGATTTTTCCGGTAAATGCTTTCCATGTATCTGCCCGGTCAGTCCCGGATGTCGAAGAACACCTCTTCCGATCATCACCGCTGTAATCTGTGGAAATTCTCTTTCTATCCTTTCCAGATCCTCCACCGTAAAAATGTCGCCGTTATAACAAAGCGGTGCTTTCCGCACCTCGTATGCCCCGGAAAATGCATCCAGCCGTGGTGTTCCACTATAATAATCTTCCCTCACCCGCGGATGAATAATCAGCTCTTCCAGCGGATAAGCGTTAAAAATCTCCATCAGCGGTCCGATCTCTTCAGGATCGTAACGTCCCAGTCTGGTCTTGATGGAAATTTTCATGTCCAACTGTTCAAAAATCTCGTCCAGGAATTTACGCAGTCCTTCTCTGTCCTGTAAAAAACCGGAACCTCTGCCCCCGTTTACCACCGTTTTCGAAGGGCACCCCAGGTTCAGATTGATTTCCTCATATCCATACTCCCGCATCCCCCTTGCAGTGCGGATAAAAGCCTCACTGTTATTTGTCAGAATCTGCGGGATCAGTATCATTCCCCGGTTATTCTCCGGCAGAATATCATTTCGTTCTTTGTAATTAAAAAGTCGTCCCTTTTGTTCTTTTGCTGCGACAAACGGGGCAAAATATTTGTCAAAAGGATAAAAATATGCATGATATGCATTGCGAAAAACATATCCCGTCACCTCTTCGAGAGGAGCCATATAGTATCTCAAACCTCTTCCTCCCCCAGACGGATCCGTTCCATACGTGCTGCTGTTTCTTCGTCCAGATGGTCAAACAGATAATTTTTCTCTGAAGAACGTTTTTCTCTTGCAGTTTCCCGGATCTGATGGCTGACCTCGATCACATCTTCCAACAGTTCCCGTGCCGACATTCTCTGTCCACCCTGCCCCAGAATGATGACCTGCTCCAACTGGTCAGAGGTGGCAACTGTCACACGGTATTTTCTTCCAATTTCATGCACTGTTTTTTCAATGTACTGGTCGGCGGTTTCTGCCTCTTTCGTATAGACCACATGAATATTATGGTATGTTTCCACGCTGCCCGGATTGCCTTTCACTTTGTAGGCATCAAATACAAGAATTAGCGTACATTTTTTGAATCCCTGATAATTACACAGAATATCCATCAGTTTTTCCCGGGCGCCATCGATGTTGACTGCTGCCAGTTCTTTCAGATCTTTCCAGGCAAAAATGATGTTATAGCCGTCCACCAGCAGATACTCTTTTTCTCCATCCAGCGTCTTTTTCTGTTTATAGTCACTGGTGGATTTGCCGTATCCTTCCAGCGGATCCCGGCGGCTCTTTTTCCAGCCTTTTACACTCCTGCCGACCGGCGGTTCTTCTCCCAGTTTTCGGATCGGGCCGTAGGTGCGCTCAAAGATTTCTTCCAACTCTTTCTCGGTCGCCAGGTATTTTTCATTTTCTTCTTTCCAGTTTTTCGCCGCTACCGGTTTCTCCGGTTTCGTCGCCTGACCGGCGGGTGCATTCCAGCCGCTCTCCACGTGCATGTATTCTTCCACCTGATCCCAGTTGACCACAAAGCCGGCACCGTGTGCACAAAAGACCGATCCGGTCGGATTCTCAAGATCGGCTTCCGGATCGTATCCGACCGCCTCCACGACTTCTTCCTGATTGTGGCACGGATAATATCCTTTTAAGGTACAGGAGAGTCTTCCTCTGCCACTGGTGTAGGAAATCACTTCTTTCTGATAATCCCGCATCGTGACAACCGGTGCAGATCCGGTCAGCACCGTCATCTCGCCTTCTGTCTTCGGCGGATCAAATTCTCCCAGCATCTTCTGGATATCGGTCATGCTTCGTCCTACCTGATCCGAAGGCACTTCCAACCGGAACTCATAATACGGTTCCAGTAACTGACTTTTCGCCTTGCGAAGTCCCTGTCTTACGGCACGATACGTCGCCTGACGGAAATCCCCGCCCTCGGTATGTTTGATATGTGCCCGTCCGGTCAGAAGTGTGATCTTCATATCCGTGATCGGAGCTCCGAGCAACACCCCCTTGTGTTCCCGCTCTTCCAGATGGGTCAGAATCAGCCGCTGCCAGTTCCGGTCCAGCACATCCTCGCTGCACACGCTCCGGAACTGCAGACCGCTTCCTCTCTCCAGCGGTTCGAGGATCAGATGCACCTCCGCATAGTGCCGGAGGGGTTCAAAGTG
>OIYV01001729.1_pt1 | contig 10114 bp, 10 predicted proteins | sample 1588251 | NCBI WGS metagenome assembly OIYV01 (sample SAMN03283282) | human gut metagenome | biome: human-associated habitat; material: feces | host: Homo sapiens | place: Peru | collected 2012
GCGGCCTGCGTGGCGGGCGACCAGCTTTTGAAGCTCGAAACGCTCGGCCTCACCGAGGAGGAAGCGGAGGACCGCATCCTCAAGGGCTTCCTTGCCTGAAAAAGACATACAGAAAAAGACCGCCCACCGGGCGGTCTTTTTCTGTATGGAGGCTGTTATGGCCGGCTTTGCTTGAAGAAGCTGACCGCCACGGCGCCGGGGCCGGCGTGGGTGCCGATCACGCTGCCGATGGTGGTGTACCGCAGCGTTTCGGCATGGTCCGCCCAGAGCCAGCGGCTGTCCTCGATGTACTTTTGCAGCAGGGCGTCGGACAGCCCGGTGTATCCCAGCAGAACGGGGCGGGAGAAATCCACGCCGCCCGCCTTCTGGATCTCCTGCGCCAGCAGGTTGTTGCCCATCTTGGAGCCGCGGGCCTTGCCCAGAAGCTGTATCTCCCCGTCCGTAACGGCCAGCACCGGCTTGATTTGCAGCATCGTTCCGGCAAAGGCCAGACTCTTGGAGATGCGGCCGCCGCGCTTCAGGTATTCCAGCGTGTCCACCAGCGCCACCGTGACGATCTGCTGCTTTTCCTCATTCAGCCGTGCCGCGATCTCCGGCGCGGACAGACCCTCCTCCCGCAGCTGAAGCGCAAACTCTGTCAGGATGCCGCCGCCCACGGAGGCGTTGCCGCTGTCCACCACATATACGTTCTCATAGTCTGCCGCGGCGATGGATGCACTCTGACAGGTGCCGGAGAGCTTGCCGGACAGAGTGATGACCACGCAGCTCTCGCCCGCCTGCTTCGCCGCCTCGAATTCCTTGGCGAAGGCGTCCGGCGTGGCCTGACTGGTGGTGGGCAGGACATCGCTCTCGACCAGCTTTTCATAGAAGGTCTTGTGGTCGATGGTCACGCCGTCGATATATTCCTCCTGACCGAAGTGAACGGTGAGGGGAACCGTATAGACCCGCTCTTTGATCTCGGGGACCAGGTCCGCAGTGGAATCAACAATGATCCTTGTTTTCAATTGCATCACATCTCCTTTTCTTCACTGTTTTGGACGATAGCCTCAAGGCTTCTGCTGATGGTGGATAGACAACGGTAGAACTCAATCCTTTCTTTCTCCGTGAGAGCATGGCTGATCGTTTCAAGAATGCCGCCGATCTTCTCTGCAATTCTTTTGCCGGCATCCCGCCCCTTCTCCGTCAGAAGCAAGGGGCTTTTGTACCGCTTGGCGCCGGTGCCGCGCAGGAGAAAGCCGTTGGTCTCCAGATAGTCCACCGCACGGGAAATGGTCGCCTTGTCCTCCTCACAATGCTCGCACAGCTCCGCTGAGGTCACGCTTCCCAGCGAATAAACGTAGTACAGACAGGACACATGGGCGCTTCTGAGGTGATAGTCGGCCATCTCCTGATTTTTGATTTTCCGTATGTCGCGGCTGATCCTGTTGATCAAAACTGTAAAGGTTTCAAATCTTTCCTGCATGGCTTTCCTCCACTTCTGCAAATGTTGAAGTTTCAACAAGAAGACTTTAACACATAGATGTTGAAATGTCAACAGTAAAGCTCCACCCAGCCTTTTCTCTTTATACCAACCTGATTTGGAAAAAATGGAGAAAGAACTTGTCATTTTCGGGATTCTTGGTATAATGGAATAGATAAAAGTAATACAGACATTGTGCGTGTACGGCGGGCGCTTTCGGCGATAAGGAGGGCATCTGATATGCGTCAGTTTATGGATACCTTTTTTGAGTTTACTTTCGTTCGAAGAAGAACACGGTGTGGTGTTCTCGCCGCCCCATGCCGTTTTGCTGACATACTTTATAAACAAGGCCGGAGCAGGCAGTGCCTGTTTCCGGTCTTGCTCGTTCATGGCGTTGAATAGCGGTGGTGCAGTCTGAGTACACGCGCACGCGATAATGAGAGGGGATGCATATGTTTGATAAGTACTTAGTGACAGGCGCTACAGGGTTTCTCGGCCTGGCTGTAGTGAGAGAACTGGTAAGGCGCGGGGAAACGGTTCGGGCGCTGGTGCTGGAGGGTGACCCCTGCGCGGAGTTACTCCCGAGGGGGGTGGATACAGTCATCGGCGATGTGTGTGTAAAAGATTCTCTTGCGGCGTTTTTCGAGGGAACAGACAGCCGCACCTGCGTATTGCATTGTGCGGGTATCATATCTGTGGCCTCCTGTCCGGGGACGAAAATGTATCAGGTCAATGTGGGCGGAACAGAGAAAGTCGTCCGAATGGCTGTGCAGTACGGCGTAGGGCGTCTGGTATATGTCAGCTCCGTCCATGCGCTTCCGGAACAGCCGAAGGGAACCGCGATCACAGAGGCGCACATGTCCTCCCCGACTCCAGTGAGAGGCGACTATGCCAAGACCAAGGCTACGGCGACAGAGCTCGTCCTGGAGGCCGCACAGAACGGTCTGTGTGCCAGCGTTGTTTTTCCGTCCGGCCTAATCGGCCCGGGGGATGTGTTGGGAGGGAGCTTTACATCTATGGTGGAAGCATTTCTGAAAGGACATCTTCCGATAGCTGTCTGCGGCGGCTACGACTTCGTGGATGTGCGGGACGTGGCAAAGGGTATCGTGGACTGTGCGGAGCGCGGCACGTCCGGAAGGGGCTATATCCTCTCCGGACAGTATATGACCATCCCGGAGATGCTGCACACCGTGGGACAGGCGGCGCGACTGCGGAGGCGTCCCCTGTGTTTGCCCCTGTGGATGGCGCGGCTGGCCGCGCCGCTTTACGAGAGCTATTGCCTGAAGCGGCGGCTTCCACTGTTTTTCACGCCCTACTCCGTAGACGTACTCGGTTCAAACGGTCAATTCAGCCACGCAGCCGCCACTGCGGACTTCGGCTATACGCCGCGCCCTATTGAGGAGAGTCTGCGGGACATGACCGCATGGATACAGGAACACAAAACGGACAGAAGAAGGTGACAACAGGGATACAAGACAAGGAGGTATACGTATGAACATGAATTACAGTGCCATGATTCAAAGCCGCAGATCGGTCAGAGCCTTTCGCGGCAGAGAAGTCTCGGCGGAGACAATCGCTGGACTGCGGGCCTACTATGAGACGGAGGCTTTGCGTCTTTTCCCGGAGATCGGGACAGAGCTGGTGATCGTTGGGCAGGAGGCGCAGAAGGCGCTGGAGGGCTCGGCAGGGTATGAACGGTTTCTCATCGGTTCGCCGCACTATATGGTGCTGCTGTCGGAGAAACACCCCTACGCCGGGGAAAACGCGGGCTATCTCATGGAGGATCTCATTCTGAAGCTGACGGAGCTGGAGATCGATAGCTGCTGGCTGACGTTTACGAACAGTGACCGGGTGAAATTTGCCCTGTCGCTGGCATCACCGCTGGATGTGGTGGCTATTGTAGCCTTCGGCTACGGGGAACGGGCGCGGAAGGTGCTGCGGCTGAACATCCAAAATGCGTCCAAGGTGGACATCTCCATCCTGCGGCAGTACTACGCGCCGAAAAAGAGCATCAACGAGCTTGTGTCCGTTGGCGAGTGGGGCTGCAAGGACGGCTTGGACGAGCTGATGCTGTCCTATGGCGATATGCTGTGGCGGTCGTTCTATGCGGCGTCTCTGTCCCCCAGCTATCTGAACCGGCAGCCCTACGGCTTCCTGCTGCGGGAGCATCGGCTGTTCCTGGTGCAGACGGCGGACGCGCCCACCGACCCCCATGACGGTGCGCTGGATCTGGGTATCGTGTTGCTGCACTTTTCCGCCGTAGCGGCGCATTGGATGGGCCAGCCAAAGTGGACGTTTGCGATAGGCACGGAGAACATTCATCTGCCGGAGGGCTGCCGTGTGGTGGCAAGCTGCACCATCTGATGAGCGGCATAAGAAAGAATAAGAGGGACTCGGCCACGGGCCGAGTCCCTCTTATCGGGTACGACCTTCTCGGTAGCTTCTCTTGCAAAATTCTTGAAAAACGAGCAGCGCACTGCAGTTTTGCCTTCCCAATATGAACGAAAAAATGAAATTACTCTTGCCGAATGGCTGCCCGTGGGGTACAATTTAGCTATAATATGATCAAAGGCTGGACGCTGGGTGGAGTATTAGAAACAACCGAGCCGCATTGTAATATTTTAGGGAGGTATAGGACATGAGCAGCACGATTTTTCGCGAAAAGAGTTTAAAAAAGATAGCATCTCCTGAACAGATGAACGACTATATCCGAGTCTCCAGCCCCAGCGTGTGGATGGTGCTCACGGCGGTCATCGTGCTGCTGGCCGGCGTTTGTGTGTGGGGTATGTTTGGACATCTTGATACCGCTGTGCAGACGGGCGGTGTTTGCGCAGATGGCCGCCTGACCGTTTTGGTGGGCGAGGAGGATCATGACAAAATAAAAGAAAATGCCGTTATTTCGGTCGACGGGGTCGAGTATGCCGTGGCTGAGATCACGAATGCTCCCATACGGGTCGATGACCAGATCGACCCGTATGTTGTCCATCTTGCAGGCTTCACCGAGGGCGACTGGGTATACAGACTGTACGCCGATGTGCCGGGGCTTGCGGACGGCGTGTACGCCGCGTCTGTGATCACGGAGCGGGTCAGACCACTCGATTTTGTATTGAACTGAGGAATAAAAATGAAGGCAGAAAAGAGAAAGGCCCCCATCACAAAGGGCGTTGCCAAAGTCCCTGTTGTGATGCAGATGGAGGCTCTGGAATGCGGCGCGGCAAGCCTTGCCATGATTTTGGCCTACTATGGGAAGTGGATTCCGCTGGAGCAGGTGCGCCTGGACTGCGGCGTGTCCCGGGACGGCTCGAACGCCCGCAACGTGCTCCGTGCCGCGCGCAGCTACGGACTTGCGGCAAAAGGGTATCGGTATGAGCCGGAGGACTTGAAAAAAAGCGGAAAATTTCCTTGTATTATTCATTGGAATTTTAATCATTTTGTAGTTCTGAATGGATTTCGGGGAGACAAGGCCGTGCTGAACGACCCGGCCAAGGGGACGTACACCGTTTCCATGAAGGCGTTCGATGAAGCGTTCACGGGGATATGCCTGTTCTTCGAGCCGGGGGAGGACTTCAAGCCGGAGGGAAAGCCCCAGTCCATGATCAGCTACGCGAAGCAGCGGCTGACAGGTGCGGGTACGGCCATCGTTTTTGTCACGCTGACCGCCGTCATCTCCGCCCTGCTGGGTGTCATCACCCCCGCCTTTTCGCGGGTGTTCCTGGATCGGCTGCTGACGGGAGAAAATCCAGACTGGCTCATGCCCTTTACGCTGGCCCTGGCGGGCATCAGCGTGATACAGCTGGTGGTGGCGTGGATACAGGCGGTCTATTCCCTGCGGATCAACGGAAAGCTGGCGGTGGTGGGGAATACCACCTTTATGTGGAAGGTGCTCCGTATGCCCATGGAGTTTTTCTCCCAGCGCATGGCGGGTGATATTCAGGGCAGGCAGTCGGCCAACGCCGAGATCGCGGGCCAGCTGGTGAACACCTTTGCACCGCTGGCGCTGGACGCCGCCATGATGGTGTTCTATCTTGTGGTCATGCTGCGGTACAGCGTGGTGCTGACGCTGATCGGGCTGGCATCCGTGCTGGCGAACCTGGCGCTTTCCCGCGTCATCTCCAAAAAGCGCATCAACATCACCCGGGTGCAGATGCGGGACGCCGGCAAGCTGGCCGGCACGACCGTCGCCGGCATTGAAATGATAGAGACCATCAAGGCCAGCGGTGCGGAGAACGGCTTTTTTGAAAAGTGGGCGGGCTACCAGGCCAGCGTCAACGCCAGCCAGGTCAAGTTCCAGCGCACCAATCAGCTGCTGGGGCTGCTGCCTGCGCTGGTCAGCTCCCTCTGCGGCACGGCGGTGCTGATGATGGGCGTCTATCTGACGATGGACGGCAGCTTCACCGTGGGTATGATCCTGGCGTTCCAGGGCTTCCTCTCCTCCTTTGTATCCCCGGCGATGACGCTGATCTCGGCGGGGCAGACGCTCCAGGAAATGCGCACCGATATGGAGCGGATCGAGGACGTGATGAAGTACCCCACTGATCCGGCGCTGGAGGCGGCGGATGACAGCGCCGAATACAGCAAGCTCTCCGGCGCGGTGGAGCTGCGGCACGTTACGTTCGGATATTCGCGGCTTGCCGAGCCGCTGATCTCCGATTTCAGCATGACGCTGAAGCCGGGAAGCCGCGTGGCGTTTGTCGGGCCCTCCGGCTGCGGCAAATCCACTATCTCCAAGCTGATCTCCGGGCTCTACAAGCCGTGGAGCGGGGAGATACTGTTCGACGGCAGGCCCATCTCTCAAATAGACAGGAGCGTGTTCACAGGCTCTCTCGCCGTGGTGGACCAGGACATCATCCTGTTTGAGGACACCATCGCCAACAACATAAAGATGTGGGATAACTCCATCGAGGACTTTGAGATGATCATGGCCGCCCGGGACGCCCAGCTCCACGAGGACATCATGCAGCGTGACGGCGGGTATCAGTACAAGCTGACGGAGGGCGGCAAGGACCTGTCCGGCGGCCAGCGGCAGCGGCTGGAGATCGCCCGGGTGCTCACCCAGGACCCCACCATCATCATTCTGGACGAGGCCACCAGCGCGCTGGACGCGAAGACCGAGTATGACGTGGTCAAGTCCATCAAGGACAGGGGCATCACCTGCATTGTGGTGGCCCACCGGCTCTCCACCATACGGGACTGCGACGAGATCATCGTCATGGAGCAGGGCCGGGTCGTGGAGCGCGGCACCCATGAGGAGCTGATGCGGCAGGGCGGCGCGTATACGCAGCTGGTATCAAACGAGTGAAGGAGGTGGACGTGATATGGGTTGGTTCGATGAGCAGATAAGAGAACGCAAGCAGTACGACGACGAGGCGTTCTCCGAGGCGTTTGCCAATATGGCGTCCGCCGTGATGGGAAAGCGGATCAGCGCCGCCGTCAGTGACGACCGCAGAGCGGCCAAGGATGCCATTGACGACATCCTCAAGCACTATCACATAAAGAGCCGGGAGATCCCGGACAGTATTTCGGATGTGAACGAGCAGCTGGAATATCTCCTGCGGCCCTACGGCATCATGCGGCGCACGGTGCGCCTGGAGGACGGGTGGTATCGTGACGCCATCGGCGCGATGCTGGGCTTTTTCCGGGAGAGCGGGAAGGCCGTGGCGCTTATTCCCGGGGGGCTTTCCGGCTATACCTATTTCGACCCCGAGACCGGCAGAAGGAAGCGGATCGACCGGAAAAACCAGCATCTGTTCGGGGAAGAGGCCATCGTCTTTTATAAGCCGTTTCCTCTGAAGAAGCTCAGCCTTTCCGCGTTGGCGGGGTATATCGTGAGGACGCTCTCCGCGTCGGACTATGTGATGATCGCGCTGGCTACGCTGGCGCTGTCACTGCTGGGGATGCTCTCCCCGATGATCAGCCAGCTGCTTTTCGCCCGGGTGCTGCCCTCCGGCAGCGTCCGGCTGCTGGCAGCTATGGCCGTGTTTTCGGTGTGCGTTTCGGTGAGCGTGCTGCTGGTCACAGCGGTGAAGGATATGATCCAGGCACGGATCGAAACAAAGCTGAGCATATCCGTTGACGCGGCGTCGATGATGCGCATCATGTCCCTTCCGGCGGACTTTTTTAAGCCGTACAGTGCCGGCGAACTGGCAGAGCGTGCCTCACAGATCGGCGTGCTCTGCAAGATGCTGGCGTCCACCGTGCTGTCCACGGGGTTCACATCCCTGTTTTCCCTTATATACATATCGCAGATATTCGCCTATGCCCCGGCGCTGGTAGTGCCTGCGCTGGTCATTATCCTGGTGACCGTTGTGTTCTCCCTGCTGTCCACCTTCGTGCAGATGAAGGTAAGCTCCCGGCAGATGGAGCTTTCCGGCAAGGAGAGCGGCATGACCTATGCCCTCATCTCCGGCATACAGAAGATCAGGCTGGCCGGGGCGGAGAAGCGCGCCTTTGCCCGGTGGGGCAACCTCTATACCGAGAGCGCCCGGCTGACCTATGACCCGCCGGCGTTCCTGAAGCTCAATGCTGTCATCAGTCTGGCCATCAGCCTTACGGGGACGATCGTCATGTACTATATGGCGGTGCAGTCGGGCATTTCGGTGGCGGACTACTACGCCTTCGACACGGCCTACGGCATGGTGTCCGGCGCGTTCATGTCCCTGGCCGGGATGGCCCTTTCGGCGGCGCAGATCAAGCCTATCCTCGCCATAGTAAAGCCCTTTTTCGAGGCACTCCCCGAGATCTCCGACGGCAAGCAGGTGCTGACACGGCTGTCGGGAGGGATCGAGCTAAGCCATGTGTCCTTCCGATATAATGACACCATGCCCCTTGTTATCGACGACCTGTCTTTGAAGATCCGCCCCGGCCAGTACGTGGCCATCGTGGGGAAAACGGGCTGCGGGAAGTCCACGCTGCTGCGGCTGCTGCTGGGCTTTGAAAAGCCCCAAAAGGGCGCGGTCTATTATGACGGCAAGGACCTGGAGAAGATCGATCTGCGGTCGCTGCGGCGGCGCATCGGCGTGGTGATGCAGAACGGCAGGCTGTTCCAGGGGGACATCTACTCCAACATCGTGATCTCCGCCCCGTGGCTGACCCAGCAGGACGCCTGGGAGGCGGCGGAGTTGTCCGGTATCGCCGACGATATACGGAACATGCCCATGGGCATGAGCACGATGATCTCCGAGGGCTCGGGCGGCATATCCGGCGGCCAGAAGCAGCGGTTGATGATCGCCCGCGCCATCGCGCCCAAGCCCAAGATCCTGATGTTTGACGAGGCCACCAGCGCGCTGGACAACATCACCCAAAAAAAGGTGTCCGACTCGCTGGAGCAGCTGAAATGCACCCGCATCGTCATCGCCCACCGGCTGTCCACCATACGGCAGTGTGATCGGATCATCGTGCTGGACCGGGGCAGGATCATAGAGGACGGCACATACGATGAGCTGATCGCCGCCGACGGGTTCTTTGCCGAGCTGGTGGCGCGGCAGAGACTGGACACGGCCTCCGGCGGCGCTGTGTAATGGCAGGGGAAAATATTTCTGAAAATCTTTCCAAAAGTATTAGCCATTTTCCTTGTTGGCTCGTATCAATAGGTGAAGGAGGAAGATATGGAAGGGAAAAAGTTAGACCGGGCCGAAGCGCCCCGCCTGAGCGAGGGAACGCTTTTCCAGCTCTTCGACTATCAGCGGTTTGAAAAGGACCCGCAGCTCCAGTCGGTGATCGACGGGGTGGAAAGTGCATACGGCGCGGAGCTTTCGGACGACGAGCTCATCCAGGTGAGCGCCGCGGGAGAGCTGTACCGCAAAAAGCGGACCGACGGCGGCGGAGGCGGCGCGACATGAGCATGACGGCAGAAAGAGAAACGCTGTATGCGGAATATGCCGAAAAGGTCCGTGGGTATGTGTTTGGGAAGCTCTCCAACAAGGCCGACGTTGAGGATGTTGTCAGTGAAGTGTTCCTGAAGGTCTGCGAAAAGTACCAGACCTTTGATGCCGATCGGGCGTCGGCCGCCACCTGGGTCTACACCATCACCCGGAACACGGTCATCGATTATTTCCGCGCCCACCGCATTTGTGCGGAGCTGCCGGAGGACCTGCCCGATGAGGGCGGTGTGGACGATGGCCTGCTGCGGCAGGAGTCTCTCCGGACGCTGGGAGAGGCGCTGGGCAAGCTGGACGACCGCTCACGGGCGCTGATCGTTCTGCGGTACTACAAGAGGATGTCCCTGAAGGACACGGCGGCGCGGCTGGGAGTCTCCTATGCTTATGTCAAGGTGCTGCATAAGGAGGCGCTGCGGCTGCTGCGGAAACACATGGGCGAGCCGGTCATATAGACCGATGCAAATAACGAAAGGAGAAACGAAATGAAAGAGGAAAAGAACATCATGAACGCGGCGGAGCTGAACGAAGAGGAGCTGGAAAAGGTGGGCGGCGGCAGCAAGAAGCTGAACCCCGGCAAGAAGCTGACCCTCGGCCAGAGCGTGACCCCCAGTAAGCTGGTGATCATCGGCGACGGCAAGCGTGGCTCATGCAAAAGATGCGGCGCGTACACCTTCATCAATGACGAGGGGTACTGCGACAAGTGTCAGGCGAAGAGAGACCGGGGCGAATAAAGCCCTTGGGAGCGGAAAAAGAGAATGAGGAAAGGATACAGAGAATG
>OIYV01001731.1_pt1 | contig 10111 bp, 22 predicted proteins | sample 1588251 | NCBI WGS metagenome assembly OIYV01 (sample SAMN03283282) | human gut metagenome | biome: human-associated habitat; material: feces | host: Homo sapiens | place: Peru | collected 2012
TCGACAAGATGCAGACGCATCAGAACGAGCAGTATCTCGCAATTCTCCGGCTGACCATCATGTCGGAAGAAATGCCAATGGCAGAGCGCCTGATCGCCGGAGAGAAGTATAAAAAGATGGGCGGGAACGGCGACGTGAAAAAATTCCTGCACCAGCTGGAGGCGCAGTGCGGACATAGCAGTGCGCAATAAAGTGGGAGGCAGATATGCGGGTAAAAGGCAAGTGGAGCAAAGGCGAGATGGCGCGCACCATCGTCATTTACCTTCTTCGGCTTCTGACAATGGTGCTGATCTGGGCGTGTGCGCTGAAAACCATTGCTGTCCTTATCGCAGTTGGACACAACCCGGAGCTGGGTACGTCGGTCGACCTGTCTGACGTACTCGGCTACGCCGGAGGCGCGTCAGTCTCAGAGCTGGGCTTGCTGGCTTTCAAGAGAGTATTCGCAAAAAAGAATGAACCGGTAGAATGAAAGGGGTACATATGGATAATATCAAAAAGCGGCTGGGCAACCTGCTCAGCGTCAAGAGCCTGGTCACACTCTCGCTGACCATCGTCTTTGCCGTCCTCGCCCTGCGGGGAGACATCACCGGTAAGGACTTTTTGACCATCTTCCTGACAGTCGTGACCTTCTACTTTGGCACCCAGAGCCAGAAGGCACAGGACGCGATTGACAATGCGGGCACGCCGCAGGAGGACGAAAAGAAATGATGAAAGCATCCGAACTTGTGCGCAGGCACATTGACGTTGCGAAGAATTACAATACCGTCTACATGTGGGGCTGCTTCGGCTCCCCCGTGAGCGAAACGATCATTGACGAGAAATCCGCACAGTACCCGGACTGGTACACCGGCGGCAGAGTCACGTATCTGCGCAATCTTATCGGCAAGGGCTATTTTGGCTTTGACTGCGTGAACCTCACGAAGGGCATTCTCTGGGGCTGGAACGGCAACAAAAACGCCTACTACGGCGGTGCAAGATACGCCTCGAACAGCGTCCCGGATGTCTCCGCCGACGGCATGATTGCAAAGTGCAAGGACGTGTCAACGACCGACTGGGACAAGCTGATTCCCGGCGAAGGTCTCTGGATGCCCGGCCACTGGGGTATGTACATCGGCGACGGTCTGGCGGTCGAATGCACCCCGATCTGGGAAAACGGCGCACAGATCACCGCCGTCCAGAACATCGGCACGAAAGCAGGCTACCACGCCCGCAAGTGGCAGAAGCACGGAAAGCTCCCGTGGGTGGAATACGACACCGTGAAGGTTGATGCCGAGGTTGAAGAAGCAAAGAAGACCATCCGGCAGAAAGCCGGATTGACCGACGGCACGATTGATTATCTCGCCGCCTACAAGTACGGCGACGATCTTCTCAAAAAGCTTGCAAAAGCGATGAAATAAACTGCCTGCCGCGCTCTGCCGGAAGGAGGGACGCCTTTGGCGAGCGCGAGAGTCAATATACCCGAAGATCTGTCCGGTTTGCTGCAAAGCGAGTGGGAGCGCGTCATACGCGAGGCCGGATACAGCAGGCAGGACGCTGAGATCGTGCGCCGGTACATCATCGGCAAAACGCCGCAGATCGACGTCGCCGTCGATCTGTGCATGGAGCGCAGCACACTGTCAAGGCGCCTGCCTGGAATTTACACAAGGGCGCGGCAGACAGCACGAAAACTGCATATGATATGAAAAACCCGGTGCCCAACTTGGGCACCGGGTTTTGCGCTTTATTTTGGGAATGTGATATCTGAGACGAGTGCGATGTCCGTTCGCCGTCCTTCTTCCTTTGACCCGTATGCGCCCACGCCTGTGACATGGTATAACTTCCCGCAGCGGATCACATAGTCGCCGACCTCCAAGAACGCAATGGCCGAGTCGTCCGGGACCAACTGCTCAACGCCGTCCACATCGACAAGTCCAACTGGATACCCATATAGTCGCACGCCAGCCGCGTCGTGTAGCAAATCGCAGCGCATCTCCGCGTGAAGACGATCCCATTTATTTCTTGACATAATGAGCGTTCCGCTCCTGGCCAAATAATCCATTGGGACACTTTTAGGTGCTGCTTTCTTCAGATTGAACAAATATTCCTCGCCGGTCATGCTTGCCCTCCTTTGCTTTTCCCCCATTATAGCATGAATTTGAATATTTGAACAGTCAATTTCCATAATTCACGCAACTTCACATTCCCGCACGCTCGCGCCACCCTTAAAAATCTGCGCTCCGGTACAATGGGAGCATAAGGAGGGACACAGGATGGCATACAACCCATACACCGGGCGCTGGGAGATGGACGGCGCGCAGCAGGTGCAGATGCAGCCCATGCCGCGGGCGCAGGTGCCGCAAATGCCGCAGCAGCCGCCGAAACTCGGCGTGCTGACCGTGGCCAGCGAGGCCAGTATCAACAATTTGCAGATGCAGCCAAACGACAACGCGCTCGCGCTGCATGAGACGGAAAACCTGCTCTATTACATCCGCACCGACAGCATGGCGGCAAAGACCATTGCGCGGTTCCGGATCTTCCCGGAGCCGACGGAAGAGGAAAAGGCAGCGACCCAGCTGCAAGAGCAGCTGAAGCAGATCACGGACGGCCTACAGAGCATGGCCGGGAAAATCGAGGAATTGGAGGGAAAACTCAATGCAAAATCCGATCATGGCACTGATGGGCGGCGGCAGCGGAAACAAACTGCTGAACGGCCTGATGCAGACGGCAATGACGACGCTTAAAGGCCAGAGTCCCCAGATGGTGCTTAGTTTCCTGTCCTCGCAGCCGGGCTTTGAGGCATGGTTCGAGGCAAACAAAAACAAGACGGTCGGCGAGCTCGTCGGCCAGATCAGCAAGTGATACCGCGCGTAAGCGCCTATCAATAATCTAGCCCGAAAGGAGGGAATACAATGGATAAGGACTATGGCTTCGGCGGATGGGGTATTGTGATTCTCATCGCGCTGTTCTTCCTGCTCTTCGCGGGCAGAGGCTTCGGCGGCAGCAGCGGCGAGAGTGCCCCGGCGACGCAGGCCGACGTACAGCGTGCAACGGACTTTGCGGCTCTGGAGCGCCAGAACAACGAGGGCGTGGCCGCAACGCGTCAGGGCGCGTACGACGTCACAAGCGCCGTCAAGGACAACGCCTACAACATCCTCGGCGAGCTGCGCGATTTGCAGTCCGTCACGGAGAGCGGCATCTCTGTGCAGCAGAAGTGCTGCTGCGACATTCTCCGCGCGATCGACGGCGTCAACTACAACTCCAGCATCAACGCGTGCGAGATCAAGACGGCCATCCACGCCGAGGGCGAGGCGACCAGAACGCTCCTGCAGCAGCAGGAGAACCAGCGCCTGCGCGACGAACTCGCACAGAGCCGCGCCGCGAACAACGACTATATGCAGTCGCAGTACATCCTCGGCCAGCTGGGCAGGTACTACCAGAACCCGCCCTGCAATCCGTGCGGCTGCGGCGGCTGACGGACGGACCAAACCTGATATAACTATCCGGGGCGATTGCCCCGTTTTTCATAATTTTGAAAGGAGACGAGTAAATGTCTTGTAGCGGAAACAGCAAATCCTATCAGAAATCCTGCGTCCGGTATTTTAATAACAGCCCGCAGACGCTTGCAGCAAACGCTGCGACAGTGCTCACGCTTGCGGGCGCGAAGGTTGTCAACTCCGGCGAGTCCATTCAGGTCGAGCCTCAGAGCTACGACACCGTAAAAATTGGGCTCTATCACCTAGTAGCCGATGCGGTCATTACGTCGTCCGCGGCTGGTGAGCTCACCTTGCAGTGGTACATGGATGGCGTCGCGCTGCCCTGCACGCTGCGCAAGGTAACGCTTCCGGCAACCGGAAACACCGAGATCCACACGGAGACGGAACTGGCGCTGTCCGGGTGCTGCTGCTGCGTGAACCACACCTTTACCCTCATTGCGACGACCGACTCGACGGCAGCGGGCAATGTGGTCGAGCTCTGCACCGGCCTGCTCAAGCTTGCTTAGCCTATGACGGAGAAAATCAAGGCCTATAAGGCCAAACTCTGCGGAGCGCTTGAGGCGTGCATGGCGGAGCCCGTGAGCTCCCGCAGCGTGAGCAGCTGCACCATGCTCATGGACGCGCTGTGCAAGGCGGATAAGATCAAGATGGAGTCCGAAGCCTCCACGTTTACCGAGGACGACGCGCGGCGCTGGACAAAGCACATGGAAAATGACGACGGCTCAATGGGCGCGCACTGGACGCTCGAGCAGACCACGGCTGTGGCCAACAGCATCGGCGTGCACGTCGACCCGTGGATCTGGTTTGCGGCACTCAATATGGAGTACTCGGACAACTTCGAGGTTGCGCAGAAATACGGCCTCGACCGGCCGGAATACTACGCAGACCTCGCAAAGGCGTTCCTTTTTGACGAGGACGGCGGTGGCCCCGAGGCGAAGATCGCCGGGTATTATCACGGCGTCGTAGAGCCAAGGCTCGATAATGCGTAAAAAATCCCCCTTCCAGCCGGAAGGGGGATTGCCTTATCGTTGCAGGATACATCCGAAAACGCCGTTTCTAAATATTAACTGTTCGAATAAGGTTGATATTGGTGAGCCAAGCGCACCGAAATCCGAACTAGCCTCTTCTATGCTGGCCAGCATTTCGGTGTACGAGACCTGCTCGGAGTCGCGGACATTGAAAAACATCACGATGCGGTCGTCATAGACATAAACCGCGTTGACAAAAATGTCGATCACGCTCTTTTGGAAGTCCAGGTCTCTGGCATCGCCGTCGGCGAAGCGAAGCAGCCAGGAGGCGACGTCCTGTTTTCGGACGACCGCACGGCTGGCAATCTTGAGCTTTGCCAGGTCTTCCTCCAGCATGGCTTTGCACGCCTCGATGGCGCTGAGGCGGTCATTGATGCGCGAGAGCGCAGCGGCGGAGGACGTTTTGACCAGCGCGTCGACGAGCTGATCAAGTTCTTTGTCTGCCTCGCGGATCTGCTTCTCCAAATCCTTAATGCCGGACGCGTCAAAGCTTTTGGCATACTCCGCGGCGACGGTCCCTGCGACCTGGTCGATACGCTCCTCGGTGAGCAGTCTTTTGCAGACATAATCCACGACAAAAAGCTCCAGCGCATCCTTTCGCTCATTGCGCTTCTTGCAGGTGTGGAGCTTTTTCTTTGCCGCACAGGCATAATAATTATAGGTCGCGCCGTTGCAACTCCGGCCGGACTCCCCTACCAGCGGTGCGCCGCACGAACCGCAGAACGCTTTCCCTTGGAGCAGATACTCGACTTTTGCCTTTGCCCGTCCGGGGGCTTTGGCGCAGGCCTCGAGCCGTCGATGCACGGCGGCCTTAAGATCCGGCGCGATGATTGCCGGGAAGGCGTTGGGGATGATTACCTCGTCGCCAAAGCTATAGGTACCGATATACTTATCGCTGCGCAAGATTCGCTTGATCTGGTCGAGCGTCAGCGGCTTCCCGTTTTTGTTGCGATATCCACGTGCAGCCGCTTCTACCGCGATCTCTTTTTGAGACGCTCCGCCTGCATACGCCTTGTGGATATACTGGACGATCTTTGCTTCGTCGGCATTGACGATAAACCGCTTGTCAGCGACGTCATAGCCAAGCGGGATGTGCCCACCCGTAAACATCGCCTTCTCGGCGTTCTGGCGCATACCGCGCCGGACATTCTGCGCAAGCTGGCGGGAATACTCTTCGGCCATCGCCTCCAGGATCGCCTCCAGTAGCACGCTCTCGCTTCCCTCGTCCACGCCCTCTGTCACCGAGAGGACGCGGACGTCGTATTTTTTGAGCTCCTTTTTGTAGATCGCACTGTCATACCGGTTGCGGGCGAAACGGTCGAGCTTCCAGACAAGGATATACTTATACGCACGCTTGCGGGCGTCGCGGATCATGCGCTGGAACTCGGGTCGCGTCTCTGCGTGCCGGCCGGAAAGCGCACGGTCGCAGTACTCCCCTACCACGCGGAAGCCGCGCTGCTCGGCGTACTCGTGGCACTTGGCCAGCTGGCCGTCAATACTCTGGTCGTTCTGCGCAGGCGAGCTGTAGCGGGCATAAATCACGACGTCTGCAATATTCGCATCAAAAGCAGATCGAGCCATACAAACCTCCCGTGTCAGACTTGGACACCGTTACAGATTCAGCCGCTGCATGCCGATATGGAACGCGCGGCGAATCCAGCCGACATTCGGGTTCAGCAGGTCGATGATGATCGCGAGAACCACAAGGCAAAACATGGCCAGCAGGACAGTTGTTACGAAACGGTGCATTTTCAGCGATTTCTTGCAAGTCACCAGATGCTCATTCATCCGTTCTAACGCATCGGTCAATGCCTTGCGCTCTGACTCCAGACTGTGTATCCGCTCCAGCAGCGCGGGGTTCGGGTCCGGAACCTCATGCGGCAGTCCATTGAATTCGTCTACTGACACCCCAAGCTCACGGCACAGCGCAAGCACTGTGTCGTAGGACGCGTTTGGGGCATCTCCGCGCAGGAACTGCGCAACAGTGGTTGTTGATTTGCCGATTGCTTCGGCAAGATTCTGGTTTGTGATACGTGGCACCGTGTTTTCCTTTTTTTCTCGACAGATTTCGTACAATTCCGACATTCTCAGCAAGATTCCTTTCCTAAATAATGCAATTCCGTGTACAATTTACAATGATTCTTTCTCGACATTACCGCTTGCCGCGTTGTAAGCTATACTCACAGGCGGCTCCCACACTGCTTGCAGCAAACCAAAAGCCCCACCGCCGATGGCACGACGGTGGGGCGAACCAAAGAACTATGTGCTATCATCCAGCCGTCTTTCTCACGCTTCGCATATATTGTTACAACCAGCTCATGATCTTCAGAACCACCACCAAGGCAATGCAGAGCGCGACTGCAATGGCAATGGTATTCCTTCGTATAATCTCATGCTTTATCCGTTCGGCTCTAGCTGGGTCTTCAGCTACTTTTTGCGCAGTTTGCGCAGCCTTCGGCTTTGGCTGCGGCTCCATTTCGACTTTCGTAGACGGAGACGGAGTGACCTCAGGCAGCTCATCCTGATGCAGATTGCCGTCATCATCAACCCACATATGCCGTGCTTCTCGCTCTGCCGGGCTGACGATCTTTACTGTCACATGGACGCCGAAGCTTTTATCGTTTCCAATATCGTAGTCGCCATCGTCATCAATCTGCGGTCCACCGCCATGGACACCGGCTTTCGTAATAAGCAGCCAGCAGTCCTGGTCCTCCTTCGCGGCAAACTCCGCGGCAAGTCTTTTGGGCACATTACCAACGATCTTTTCGTTGATGACAACGTAGTACGCCGGTTCTCCCTCATACAGATACCGTTCCAACCGGACGTTATACTCGGCTCCGGCCTGCAACCGCTCAATAATTGACTGGCGATCTTCCCCATCCTTATTTTTGAACGTCACGCCAACAACGTTGAATCTTCGGAGTTCTGAGCCATAACGCAGGACTTCTGTCTGCTCCATAACATACCTCCACACGGAAAGTGTTGCATTGAACGCGATAGAAAAACGGTGTAAGATAAAAAGACACCAAATAGAAAGGACGCCGCAGCATGGAAAATGAAAAAGAAGAGCTGAAAGAGAAAATCGCATCCATGACCGACGAACAGTTTCAATGGTTCATAGCTCAAGTGCAGCGTTCGCTATCTTCAACAGCTTAGCCACCTGCTCCTCTGATAGCCGGTCGACCAACTCAATCATCTCGCGCCTTGTCTCGCTGGTAGTCCCAGCGAGACTCTTTTTTGTGTCCACATCCAACAACGCATCTGCGGTGGTGTCGAAAAGTATTGCCATTTGTGCGATAGCTTCAGGACTTGGAGTAGACTCCCCTCTTTCCCATTTCCCTACGGCTTGCGCCGAGACGAACAGCTTTTCAGCTACTTCACGCTGGCTTAAGCCGCTTTTTTCGCGCGCAGCTCGAAGATTTGACGAGAACATAGACATCACCTGAAAAAATAATACAACGAAAAGTTGCGCTTTGCAATAAAAAGGGCTTGACAGCAACTAAAAGTAGCGCTATAATGATGTCACAACTTAAGGTTGCGACAAAGGAGGTGGCAACAACGAAAGGATTAAAAGAACGTCGGATTATTGCTGGAATGACGCAGGCATCGCTCGCCGCCGTTATGAAGGTGAGCCCGCAGGCTGTTGGAAAGTGGGAACGCGGCGAAGGTTATCCCGCTGCATCGCAGCTGCCGGAGCTGGCGAAGGCGCTGGACTGCACGATCGACGAGCTCTACCAGCCGCCGGAAGAATCTGCTTAGGAGGCGAAAGACAATGATCAAGCTCGAGGTTATGCCATACTGTGAACGCTGCCCGGAGTTTACGCCGGAGAAATACACAATGACCTGTGATCGGTATTACCAGGATAGTTGCCTGACCGATGTCGATACGCGTGTCGTTTGTGCGCATCGCCAGCGCTGCGCCGCGATTGCAAACTGGTTCATGGCAAGGAGGGAAGAAAAATGATCGCTGTCATCGCTTACCGCGGCGCAGACGGAAGCTTTCTGTACGACGAAGAGATCCCCGCGCCGCGCCGGGAGTTTGCCCCTGAGACCAAGTTCGACGAGTTTGCTCGCTGGCTGGCCGAGAAGTACCGCGAGCACCTTCAGGCCGATCCGGAACAGGCGGCCTGCCATTGATCTCAGCATACCAGAGTATGCCCAGGCGCACCACGAGAAATACCTGCCGAAATCAAAAGGCGGCTTGCAGATATGCTGCCGGAATGGAGGAACAATGCCGAATATCTATCAGGCTGCCAGAATCGCCAAAGGCATTACGCAGGAACGCGCCGCAGACGCCATCCCTTGCTCCGTGCGGAGCTTGGCGGACTATGAAAGCGGCGTACGCATCCCGCCGTCGGAGACGGTCGTGCGGATGGCGGAAATTTACGACGCGCAGTATCTGTGCTATCAACACCTGCGCCAGACGAGCGAGATCGCCCGCAGGCTTATCCCGGACGTGCGCGAGTGCGCGCTTCCCGAAGCGGTGCTGCGGCTGATCGATGAGATCTATGACTTTGCCGACGCGCGGGAGGACCGCCGCCTGATCGCGATTGCGAAGGACGGCACCATTGACGAGAACGAGCGCCCGGAGTTTGACCGGATCGTCTCGAAGCTCGCCGACATCATCCAGGCGGCGCTGGCAGTCACATACAACAGCACAGGAGGATGATAATATGCGCAAATTTTACAAAGCCGCCGAGCGGTTCATGTGGTGCTCGGTATTTCTGGCAATCGCGGTGTTCCCGTTTCTGGCGGCGAACTACAGCATGATTTGAGGAGGAAAACACCATGAGAACGAACCTTGCGCGAGTAGAACCGGAAGAAACCACGCGGGAGCGCCGGGCGCGGCTGCGGGAGGAAATGCAGTACCGGCGGGCGTTGCGGCTGATCGTGAAGACCTGCTGCATCTGGCTGGGCGGTGCGGCGTATGTCCTCGCAGTGATTGCCGGATACGGGCAAATGATGGACGTCGCTGCCGTGACAGGCGCAATCGCAATCGGCTTGTCGGTCTACGGGGCAATGTGATATGGACGAGCGGATCACAGTCAAATTCCGTCCGGAGCAGTTGGACGACGTAATTGACGCGCTGTTTGCCTACGCAGACGATTGCGTCAATGATCGAGAGATCCTGCTCAAAATGCCGCGCGTGGACCGGGAAACGGTGAATGATCTGGCACAGCGGGAGACGCAGCTTAACAAGCTGGGCAGATGGCTCCAGCACGTGAAGGAAGAGGCAGAATGATGCCGAATCTAACGCCGCGATTGCGCCGGATTAAGCCGCCATGCGGCAGATTCTGCCCAGCCAGGATGGTGGGATGCAGCGCCATGTGCTGCAACTGGACGCTCTATGAGAGCATCCGGAACTATCTCTACGTGGAAAACGGACAGGCACGGAAAAATTTAGAGTTGGACCTTGCGGCACAGAAGCAGATAAACCGTGCGGACAATCAGGTGAGGAGGCGCAAACACTATGGCGCGAAATAATATCGACTACAACGGCGAGCGGGCAAACCGCCATCCTGCCGTAATTGCGCAGGCAGGATACACCGGGAAAAACCACTACGCCGTGACATACAGCGGGCAGACGGTCTTCGTCCGCGCTTCGGACGA
>OIYV01001733.1_pt1 | contig 10087 bp, 7 predicted proteins | sample 1588251 | NCBI WGS metagenome assembly OIYV01 (sample SAMN03283282) | human gut metagenome | biome: human-associated habitat; material: feces | host: Homo sapiens | place: Peru | collected 2012
AAGCAATATCCTTTGCATTATTAGTAATTGCAATTGTTGCAATTGGTTATAAAGATATTTTTAGAGTAAAAAAGGAGAAAATTTCGCATAATGAAAAAACAAACAGGGATTAATTTAATAGCTCAAGTAATAGCATTTGGAATCAACCTTGGTATAAGCTTTTTTTTGACACCTTTTATCGTAGAAAAAATAGGAGTTGAGGCAAATGGTTTTGTTTCTTTAGCAAACAATTTTGTTGAATACGCTCAATTAATAACTATTGCTGTTAACTCAATGGCTGGAAGGTTTATTACTATAAAATTACATCAAAAAAATACAGAAGATGCAAATAAATATTTTTCATCTGTCTTTATTGCTAATTTAATTTTTTCTATAATTTTAACTATACTTTCTATAATTGTTATTGCATTCATAGATAAATTTATGAATATTTCAGCTTCTATACTAAGTGATGTTCGTATTTTATGGACTTTTATATTTGGAAACTTTATTTTAGGTCTATTTTCTTCTACTTTTAATGTTTCAACTTTTGTTAAAGATAGATTAGATTTAAATGCTTTTTGTAATATAAAAGGATATTTTATCAGAATTACAATTTTACTTGTTTGTTATTTAGCTTTAGATATACATGTTTGGTATATTGGATTAGCCCTATTTTGTATGGGACTTTATAATCTTATAAAAAACATATATTATGCAAAAACACTAACTCCAGAATTGAAAATAAGCAAAAAATTTTTTAATATAAATGCAATTGTTGAATTATTAAAATCTGGCATATGGAATACAATTTCAAAATTGAGTTCAATATTGTCTTCTGGTTTAGATTTATTAATAACTAATATTTTTATAAATGCAACTGCAATGGGAGTTTTATCATTAGCTAAAACTATTCCTACTATTATTTTATCATTATTTGGTACTATTGCAGCAATATTTGCACCTAGCCTAACAATAAGCTATGCCAAAGGAAATACATTAGAAATAAAAAATCAATTAAACAGCTCTATTAAAATATTAGGAGTTTTATCTAGTATTCCTTTAGCAATTTTAATAGGCTTTGGAAAAGAGTTTTATTCTCTTTGGGCCCCAACTCAAGATTCTTCATTATTATACACACTTACGCTTATTAATTGCGCAAATTTAATATTTGCTTTACCTTTAGAACCACTATATAACGTTTTCACAGCAACTAATAAAATCAAGACGTCTTCTCTAGCATTGATAAGTTTTAGTACATTAAGTATCTTGACTACTTTTATATTATTAAAATTTGTTCCAGATAATACAACATTAAAAATGTTTATTATTTTAGGCGTAAGTAGCTTCTATAACATAGTTAGAGTTTTGACATTCTTACCTATGTATGGAGCTAAATGTTTAAACTTTAAATTAAACACCTTCTATGGTCCAATAATAAAAAATACTATATCAGTAATTATTTTATCAATCATAGGACTTGCTATAAAATATATATTAAATATAAATAGTTGGATTATGCTAATCTTTTCTTGTATACTAATTAGTTTGTTAGGATTAACTATTAATTCTGCTATTATTTTAGACAAAAGCGAAAGAAAAGATTTCTATAACAAATTAAAAGAAAAATTGAAAGGATTGAAAAGTAATGTCACAAATTCCTAAGACTATCCATTATTGCTGGTTTGGCAAAGCAGATAAACCTGAATCTGTACGTAAATATATTAATACTTGGAAAAAATATTGTCCTGATTACGAAATCATAGAATGGAATGAAGACAATTTTGATATAACAAGCAATACTTACGTAAAGCAAGCATATCAGCAAAAGAAATATGCTTTCGTTACAGATTATGTTAGACTTTACGTACTTTATAATTATGGTGGTATTTATATGGATACCGATGTCGAAGTTTTAAAACCTTTAGATGAATTTTTAAATAATAATGCATTTTCAGGTTTTGAAAATAACAACAATATCCCTACAGGAATAATGGGATCAGAAAAGGGTAATTTGTGGATTAAAGATCTTTTAGATGAATATGATGATTTAGTTTTTATAAAAGAAAACGGGACCTTAGATTTAACAACCAATGTTGTTCGTATAACTAATCTAACAAAAGAAAAATATGGTTTAAATCCGATATCATCTTTTCAAAATTTAAAAAACATTGTGACCTTATACCCTTATGATTACTTTTGTCCAAAAGATTGGGAAACTGGTGAAATTCATTGCACAGAAAATACTTATACTATTCATCATTTTTCTGGTTCATGGCATGGAGATAAAGAAAAAAAGCAAGCTGAAAAATATAGAAAAAGAGTAAAAAAATATATATCTAAATATGGTGAAGAAAAAGGAAAATTAAGATTAAATCAAATTGATTTGACTAAATATTATCTTTGCCATCCAATAAAACTTATCAAGAAAATTATATCAAAAATAAAAGGAGATTAATTATGAGATTTAGCATTATAGTTCCCGTATATAATTCAGAAAAATATTTAGATAAATGCTTAACAAGCATTATAGATCAGACAAATCAAGATTTTGAATTATTAATAATAAATGATGGAAGCCCTGATAATTCTCAGGAAATTATAACTAAGTATCAAAATAAATATCCTTTTAAAATTAAAAGTTTTGTAAAAGAAAATGGTGGTTTAAGTGATGCAAGAAACTATGGAGTAGCCAAAGCCATCGGTGAATATATTTTATTTGTTGATTCAGATGATTTTATTAACACCAAATTATTAGAACACCTTGAAAAATGTATAAAAAATGACTCTCCAGACATCATAGGCTATAACTTTGTAGATATGAATCAAAATTATGAACAAACCAGCATAACTACAAGACCTCATAAATCAAATATTTCTGGGGAAGAAGCAATTTCTGAATTGGTTCTTTCAAAACAATATTTTGAACCTGCATGGGGCTTCGCATATAACCTAGATTATTGGAAATCTAACAAATTTGAATATATAAAAGGTCTTCTTCATGAAGATTTTGCTCTAACTCCTCTTGTAATCGTAAAAGCAAATAAAGTTTCTTTTATTGATTTTGATGGTTATTACTATATTAAAACTTCAAATAGTATAACAAGAAATCTTTCAATTGAAAAAGAGCAAAAACTCGCAAAAGACTTATTAAAAGGTTTTGATTTTTTAAATACAGAGGTGCAAAAAATAAATTTTAAAGATGAATATGCAAAAAAATTACTTATGTCATATTTAGCTAATTCCCTAATTTATAGATTAGAGAATATACACCCATCTTTAAAATCAAATTATAGACAAGAGTTGAAATGTAGAAATATTTCAAATTATATTATAAATGATACTTTTAAAAGAAAAATCAGAAAAATAATTATTAAAATAAAAAATAGATTATAACTTTATGGAGGATACTATGGTAAAGATTAGTGCAATCATTCCAGTCTACAACTCTGAAAAATATTTAAAAAGATGTATAGATTCTTTATTAAATCAAACTTTAAAAGAAATAGAAATCATTTTGATTAATGATGGAAGTACTGATAATTCTCAAGTAATTATAGATTATTATGCAAAAAAATTTCCTTCAATTTTTAAAATTTTTTCACAACCTAATCACGGACAAGCTTCAGCTAGAAATCTTGGTTTAAAGTGTGCTACTGGTGAATTTATTTCTTTTATAGATAGTGATGATTACCTTGAATTAACTGCTTACGAAGAAGCTTACAACTTTTCAATTTCAAACAATTTAGATATTGTGTGTTTTAATTTTTTTGAGGAAAATAACAACATAAAAAAAGTAAGCTCATATTATAAATTTAATAATTATCCAAACGATATAAAGTATGTTCTAAATGAAACTTCGCCGGTAAATAAAATCATTAGAAAATCTTTAATATCAAAAAATAATATTAAATTTATGGAAAATTATATCTATGAAGATTTAGAGCTGATTCCCAAATTAGTTTTATATACAAACAAAATAGGCTTTTTAAACAAATGCTTATATAATTATGTAATTCATGAAAATTCTACAATGAGGCAATTAAAATACACTCAAAAATTAAATAGTATATATTTTGTTACTGATTCGTTAATGAAGTCTTTTGAAAATACTAAATATACTAAAGAATTAGAATACATATTTATTGAGCACCTACTACATGGGGCAGCATTAAGATATTTGCAATACCCTGAGGGAAAAGAAGATATAGAAAAAATAGCTAATATAATGAAAAATAACTTTCCAAGTTGGGACAAAAACATTTATTTTAAAAAGCAAAATATAAAATATAAAATAGTTTGTAAATTAGTTTATTATAAAAAAATCAATCTTTTAAAAAAAATATTGAAAATTAGGAGTTAATAAATTGAAAAAAAATATTCTATTCGTTGTTGATAATTTAAAAATGGGTGGTGTTACAAAGGTTTTAATAAATATGCTAAAAAAATTAGATACTTCTAATTATAATATTGATTTATTAGTACTTCATTATTATAAAGATATGTTAGTAACCATTCCTAAAAACATTAATCTTATAAAGGGAAGCAACTATTTTCACATCGTGGACCAGAATTTAAAAAGTTTACTTGTAAAAAAGGATATTAAAAATGTTTTTAAAAAATGCTGTTTTTCTTTCAATATAAAGACAAATATTATTAGCAGAAAAATAAAACAAGACAGATTAAAAAATATAAAAAAACAATATGATATAGAAATAGCCTTTGGTGATGGATTTCCCTATATTTATACTTCATATGGAAATTCGATTAAGAAAATTGCTTGGATGCATTCTGACGTTGCTGTAAGAGACTACTCAGCTAGATATTACAAAAATATAAAAAATGCTTTATTTAAAATGGACTTATGTGTAGCTGTTTCAGACAAGGTTGCTACTTCTTACAAAAATCGCTATAAAATAACCAAAGTTGAAGTAATTCCTAACATAATTGATGATTATGAAATTATTCAAAAATCTGAATTACCTCAGGAAGTTCCATTTGATAAAAATCAATTAAATTTTATATCTGTTGGAAGATTAGATTATTCAAAAAATTACTCAATGTTACTTAATGTTGCTAAACATTTAATCGTCGATGGATATAATTTTAAAATTTATATAGTAGGTGACGGAGAAGAAAAAGTATCTCTTCAAAAAGCAATTATTAATTTAAAAATGGAAAAGCACTTTATTTTGCTCGGTAGAAAAGATAATCCATATCCTTATGTAAAAAATTCAGATTTATTTTTACTTTCTTCTAGATATGAAGGATTACCTACCGTTATAATAGAGGCATTAATATTGCATATTCCTTGCATTTCTACTGAAGTTGCTGGAATTAATCAAATACTTAATCCTTCTTTTGGAATTATAACTAAAAATACTGAAGAGGATTTTTATTTGAATTTAAAATATTTATTAGATAATACTCAAAAAATAATTGAAATGAAAAAAAATTTATCAGATTATAAATATAATAATGATATTATTATAAATAAAATTGAAAATATATTAAACTATAGGAGTCAAAAAAATGAATAATAAAAAAATTAATACTATAAATAAATATCTATTAGTAATATTCTTTATATTACAACCTATTTTAGAGCTAATATTATCTTTATTTAGCGACAAAAATTTTTCCATAGCAGGAATTTCCATAGCAACACTAATACGCTATGGTTTGATTGGAATTATTACTCTTTTAGCTATAATTGCTAATTTTAAAAGAAAAAGTACTAAAATTTTTATTGGTATTTTAATATCTTATGCAATTTATATTGTTTTGCATTATTATAATATTAGAAATTTTGATATAATAGTCTTAAATGAAAGTATGAAGAAAAGCTTTATAACCGCTTCTATATATATTTCTAAATTTATTATACCTGTCTGTTTAATATATTTAGTTTATATATTAAATTTTGATTATAAATCTTTAAAAATCACTGTCCTTTCAGTTGTTTCATTTGTATCTCTACTTATAATAATTACTAATTTACTAGGTGTTGATTATGTTTCTTACTCTTTTGAAAATAATCCTCACCCAGCTGCTAATATACTAAAATGGTTTGATAGCACTTATGAATATAAAAATTGGAGGAAATTGACTTCTAGAGGTTTATACCCATCAGGAAATGAATTGAGTTCATTCTTTGTTTTATTATTTCCTTTAACTATGTGGATATCTTTAAAAGAAAAGAAAAATTATTATTTTGTTTTTGTTTTACTTCAAATGATTTCTATGCTATTAGTTGGAACAAGAATTGCTGTATATGGAGAAATCATTTTATGTATAGGCACATTTTTTATTTGGATATTAGAGAAAGTTTTCAATAAGGAAAAGATTCAAAAAACTAAAATTATAAGCTTAATTTTAGTTGGATTAATTTTTGGCATATTTTTTATCAATTCACCTTTTTTAAACAGAATTAAAATTGGTGATGGTATAACAAATTCATACACTAAGAATGATACTGATAAAGATTCATCTAATGTTGATGAAGATTTAAACTCTTTATCTAAAATCGAATATATTGAAAAAAAATATTCAACAGAAGGAATCCCTGAAAAATTGATATATGACACATATAACTATTTAGAACATCCTGACTTTTGGATTCACGTTATAAATGATTTAGATTTTTCAGAAAGAAATAATTCAAGAAAATTAAAAACTCTTATACTTCAGGATATAGAACAAAACAAAGCTAATTCTCTAGATAAATTCGTTGGAATTGGAGAAATACCTATCTACCCTGAAAGAGACTATGTAGCTCAATATTATTATATTGGCATTTTAGGTATATTATTGTTTTTATTACCTTTTATTATAATATTCTTAATTTCTGGAATAACCAATTTCATAAAATTATTTGGTAAAAAATTAGATGGTTTTTCTTTTGTTTTACTTTTAGCATTTTTCTTTATAAGTGCAACAGCTTATTTAGCCGGTCATACATTAGAGCCAATATATATAACCTCTTTTATAGGATTAATATGTGGAATGTTATTGTCTTTACTCCTAAAAAGAAAACCTTCAACTACAAATGACTCTATAGAAAAATATATAAAAAAAACTTATAACAATGGGATGTACAATTTTGTAGAAGAATTAGAATTGAAAATAAAAAATAATAATAAAACGTTTATTGTCACTGCAAACCCAGAAACTTTAATAACTGCTAGTAAAAATAAGCAGCTAGATTCTTGCTTAATGGATACTAACACTATTATAGTTCCTGATGGAATAGGAATATTAAAAGGTGCCAACTTACTTTCTTATAATATAAAAGGACTTGTTCCAGGAATTGAACTATGTAATAACATCTTTGATATATTTAATAGATTAGGAAAATCGATATATTTATTTGGTTCTTCTCAAGAAGTTATTACTGATTTAAAAGAAACATTAAGTACTCAATATCCTAATATGAAAATAGTAGGATTTAGCAATGGATATGTACAAGATAAGCAAGAAATATTCAATTCGATTGCAGAGTTAAAGCCGGATGGTGTATTAGTTGCTTTAGGAATTCCTGAACAAGAATTATTAATTTATAAAAATTTATCTAAATTTAATAAAGGTGTATTTATGGGAGTTGGTGGCAGTTTTGATGTACTAAGTGGGCATAAGAAGAGAGCTCCTAAAACATTTAGAAAATTACATTTAGAATGGTTATATAGAATATTACAAGAGCCAAATCGTTTTAAAAGATTTTTTAGTAGTAATGTTAAATATGTTTTCAAAATCATCCAAGAAAGGTAGTATTATTTATGGTAGATATTAGTGTTATTGTTCCAGCTTATAATGTAGAAAAATATATTTCTTCATGTTTGAATTCATTATTAAATCAAACAAAAAAAGAAATAGAAATAATTGTTATTGACGATGGTTCTACAGACAATACCTTAAATATTTTAAATGAATATAAAAAAAATAATCCTAGTAAAATTCATGTTGTTTCCCAAGAGAATCAAGGTTTAAGCATTACTAGGAACAATGGAATTAAATTATCAACTGGAAAATACATATTGTTTGTAGATGGTGATGATGAGATAGATATAAATTTGCTTAAGAATTTATGGGATAAACTAGAAGAATTTCCTTATGATGTAATTGCATTTAATGTTGAAGTTATTTACCCAAATAAAAAAATAATAGTAAATCCAGGCATCACATCTGATATTAAAAATTTTAATTTAGATTCTAAAAAGAAATTCTTAACAGATATGTATTGCATGGCTTGTAATAAAATATACAAAAAAGATTTGTTTAAAGATAACACCCTTTTATTCACTCCTAATACTTGGTTTGAAGATGTTTTATTAATGCATAAATTAATTCCTAATCTAACGAGCTTAGGCTATTTGGATTTTCCAGGTTATAAATATTATCAAAGAGAAAATTCAATAACGTATACATACTCTGATAAACTAAAAGATATAAATTTTGTATTAGAGAAAATATTAGAATATTACAAAAAAAATGATTTATATTCTATTTATAAATCAGAATTAGAATATATTTATGTAAGATATATGTTTGCCACATATATAAAAAGGCTTGCAAAAACAAAAAATAAGCAAAAATTCAACGATGGTATATTATATTCTTTAAATTGCGTTAATAAAACCTTTCCAAATTATAAAAAAAATATATATATAAATAAAAGCGGATTAAAAAATTTATATTTAAAAAATTTTAATAATTTTTTAGCAAAAATAATTTATTATTTAGAGAAAAACAAAATGAACTAAAATAAGAAAGGATTTTATTATGAATATTTCTAAAATATATAAATACACCCTCAAAATATTTTTAATAATTTATACAATATTTTCAGTTTGCATATTTATAGCACCTTTAAAATATGGAACTTCTATTAAGTTTATATTATTTTATGTAATAATATTACTATTGTTTTTATTTTTTATATTATTAAAAAAGCATTTCAAAAACATTTTAAAAAATAAAAAAGTCAGAAAAATAATTTTTATTTCTATTATCGTAATTGGTATATTACTTAGAATTATTTTTGCATTTTTAAACTATAATCAACTTCCAGAAGAAGGAGATTACTATACATTTTTCTTTAATGCTTCAAATTTCTGTGAAAAAGGATTTATTTATAATAAATCCTATGTTGAGTTATTTCCTTTCTTAATTCCATATATGGTAATTTTAGGTTCATTTTTTAAATTAACTAAGATATCATATAATTGCATGGTAATACTAAATATTATATTAGATCTACTAATACCATTGTTTCTATATTTTACATTTGAAAATAAAAATGTAAAAAAGGCAATTGTTTCATTATGGTTATTAAGTCCTATTAATCTAGTATGGTGTACTGTTTGTTGCCCTGTTGTATTAGTCAATTTCGGAATTGCATTATCTTTATTAGTATTTTCAAAAATTTTAAAACATATAAACTCCAAACTATTTATATTGTATAGCATCCTTACTGGTGTTATAATGGGAATTGCCAATATGTTTAGACCCTTAATGTTAATAATGCTAATTGCTATAGCACTATATTACATATTTATAAATCTAAAGCAAAAGAAATTAAATACATATTATATTATAAGCCTTTTGCTAATTTTTATAAGTTTTATATCTATTAGTTTTTTAGGAAGATTTACTTTAAATAAAATTATAGATGGAAAAGTCTCAACTAGTTCAGGCTGGACACTATATATAGGTTCAAATATTGAAAGTTCTGGTGGTTGGTATAGTGAACCAAAATTCGAAGAATTTTCAGAGAAATATTCAACAGCAGAAGAAATTCAGCAAGAATTTAAAAAACTAGCTATTGAACGATATAAAAATAATGGCATTAAAAATATTAATTTATTTATTAGCAAATTCTTTGTGATAACAGGAAACATTGCAGAGTATAGTTTTGAAACTTTTAAAGGGACAGTATCTATAAGCAACAATTTATTTCTTAACTTAATAAAATTAACATTTCATATATATATAACAATATTAATTTTATTAAACGCTTTAAATGTTTATCTTGATATAAAATATAAAAATTCAGACATTCAGGATTTATTTTATATGCTACTGTATATTGGCCTTGTAATGGCACATCTTT
>OIYV01001735.1_pt1 | contig 10074 bp, 10 predicted proteins | sample 1588251 | NCBI WGS metagenome assembly OIYV01 (sample SAMN03283282) | human gut metagenome | biome: human-associated habitat; material: feces | host: Homo sapiens | place: Peru | collected 2012
AGACTTGTCTGCCGGACAATTAATGGTGATCTTGCAATTTTGCCAAGACACTGTAATTACTGTACGGCACTTGGCATGGGAGAAGCCCATATTATACTGGAAGATGGAAGCAGGAAAAATGCAGCCTGTATCGGCGGGATGCTTTCTGTGATGAATGGAACCTGCCATGTACTGGCAACAACCTGGGAGTGGGAAGAAGATATAGATACAGAGAGAGCGGAAGATGCCAGAAAACGTGCGGAAGCCAGACTGGCAGAAGGCGGGCTCAGCGATAAGGAATATCGGATCGTCAAGGCAAAACTGCAAAGAGCACTGGTTCGTCTCGGGGTGAAAGAATAAAGAAAAATCTAACTGTTCAGTACCTTCACAGGTGCGAGAAAATGCAGGATTCGAAGAAATATCAAATCCTGCATTTTTAATGTTTATTTTTTCTTTTTTTCGTTGGTATCCGGATGCAGATTGTCGATCAGAGATTCAATCAACTGCTTTTTTACATATACATCAAAACTGAGAAGACAGATAAAAGAAAAAGTCTTCAAAAATTCCTGATCTTTTTCCGGGGCATCCTGAAACGTTTCGCGGGATAACCGATAGCGATTGGTAATATCTTCTTTCAGGATATCTACCTGAGATTTTTCAAGGCGGAAAACTTCATTATAGATATCTTCCAGAGAGAGATCCTCAGAGGAAGAAAAATACGTATCGGTAATAGGCTTTAAGAGTGCCTGTATATCTGTAATAGATAAAATGCTTTTAAAATAATAGATAAACACCAGTACAAGAAGATGCTCTTTGGAGTATTTCTTTTTCAGCGGCGGAGGAAGCAGATCATTTTTTGCATAATTGTTGATCATGGTTTTCGTAAGAATTTTATCCTCCGGATAGCGCTTGGAGGAAGCCAGCTGAGCATCCATAAAGGTGGTTACCTGATCCATATATAAAGGAATATTTGGTACCTCCTCCGGTTTGATATAATCAATACGGGAAAGGCTTCCAAGAATGCTGTTTAAAAGATCGCTTGTATCAATCGTCATCATATCACCTCTTTCACCCCATTATATAGTTTTTAATACTATTTGTAAATCATTTTTTTAACGTTCCTGATCACAAGAAGCAACTTGTGGGATATTATCGGTGATCAGATCGGTAACAAGAGAGCTGTGATACTGTTTCAGGAGTGCCCGGTAACAATTGACTTGCGAACGGGTGCATGATATGATAAGAACACCTGTACGAAAAAATGTATTTTCGGAAATATTTCGAGATACATGTAAGAGATGGAGAGGAAAATATGAGTAAATATGATAGTTTGAATGCGATGCAGCAGGAAGCGGTATTCCATACCGAAGGTCCGGTTTTGATTCTTGCCGGTGCCGGATCTGGAAAAACCCGCGTTCTGACACACCGGATCGCATATTTGATAGAAGAAAAAGGGATTAATCCGTGGAATATCATGGCAATCACTTTTACTAATAAGGCTGCACAGGAAATGCGGGAACGAGTGGATCAGATTGTGGGATTTGGTTCCGAAAGTATCTGGGTCAGCACCTTTCATTCCAGTTGTGTGCGGATGTTGCGCAGATATATCGATCGACTGGGGTATGATAATAATTTTACAATCTACGATACAGATGATCAGAAAACAGTAATCAAAGAGATCTGTAAGCGGTTAAACATCGATACCAAGCAGTTTAAAGAGCGAACATTGATGGCGGCAATTTCTTCCGCCAAAGACGAACTGGTATCTCCGGCAGAATATAAACTGCAGGCTTCGACTGCTTCCGGCTATGGTGCGCAGACGATTGCCCGGGTGTATGAAGCGTATCAGAAGCAGCTTCGTCAGAACAATGCGCTGGACTTTGACGATCTGATCGTAAAAACAGTGGAATTGTTTCAGTCATGCCCGGATGTGCTTGACTATTATCAGGAACGGTTCCGTTATATCATGGTAGATGAGTATCAGGACACCAATACTGCACAGTTCAAATTTGTAAGTCTGTTGGCAGAAAAATATAAAAATCTCTGCGTAGTCGGTGACGATGATCAGTCCATTTACAAGTTTCGTGGTGCCAATATCGGAAACATTCTGGGATACGAAAAAGTATTTCCACAGGCAAAGGTCATCAAACTGGAACAGAATTACCGCTCTACCCAGAATATTCTGAATGCGGCGAATGAAGTTATAAAAAACAATGAGGGGAGAAAAGACAAGACCTTATGGACGGCAAATGAAGAAGGAGCTCCCATTCATTTCCGTCAGTTCCAGAACGGATACGAGGAAGCGGAATACATTGCAGGCGCGATTAACCAGAAAGTCCGGGAAGGAATCTATGATTACAAGGACTGTGCGATTTTGTATCGTACCAATGCCCAGTCCCGTCTGTTTGAGGAAAAATTCCTGATTGCCAATATTCCGTATAAGATCGTAGGTGGTGTAAACTTCTATGCGAGAAAGGAAATTAAGGATCTGCTCGCTTATATGAAGACGATTGATAATGCGAAAGACGATGTAGCGGTCAAAAGGATTATCAACGTACCAAAACGTGGTATCGGTGCTGCAACTCTCGGAAAGGTGCAGGATTATGCTGATGCTTACGGTATCAGTTTTTATCAGGCACTTCGACAGGCAGAAGAGATCCCGACACTTGGTCGTGGAAGTGCAAAAGTACGTCCGTTCGTGGAATTTATTCAGAAATTCCGCAGCCAGATAGAGTATCTGTCAGTAAAAGAGTTACTGGAAAAGCTGATCGAAGAGACAGGTTATGTGAAAGAACTTGAAGCAGAAGATACGGATGAAGCAAAAGCACGTATCGAAAATATCGATGAGTTGATATCCAAAGCAGCGTCTTACGAGGATGAGGCAGAAGATCCAAGTCTGTCCGGATTTCTGGAGGAAGTGGCACTGATAGCAGATATTGATTCGGTGGAAGAGAGTGATAACCGCGTACTTTTGATGACTCTGCACAGTGCGAAAGGCCTAGAATTTCCGAATGTTTATCTGGCGGGTATGGAAGATGGTATTTTTCCGGGGTATATGACAATTGTGGGAGATGATCCGCAGGATATGGAAGAAGAAAGACGTCTCTGCTATGTGGGAATTACAAGAGCAATGAAGGAACTGACGTTAAGTGCGGCACAGCAACGTATGATCCGCGGAGAAACACAGTATAACAAGGTATCCCGTTTTATCCGGGAGATACCACGGGAACTGGTAGAACTTGGAAGAGAGCCGAAAGCGCGAAGGATTACAAAGATGCCGGAACCATCCAGCAGTTATGCAAAGATGCGTCAGACCTACCAGAAGACCAGTTTTTCACCGAAACAGTTTGAAGTAAAAAAATCACAGGGACTTGCTTACGGTGTGGGAGATACAGTACGCCATATCAAATTCGGAACCGGAACGGTACAGGCGATCGTTGATGGCGGCAAGGACTATGAGGTTACGGTAGATTTTGATAAAGCGGGAACAAAGAAAATGTTTGCATCCTTTGCCAAATTAAAGAAAATAACAGAATAAATTTTTGTGGTAAAATCACAGGGATAGTGGTATAATAATACTAGTTTTTGGAAGCTATGCTTTTAGAGAAAGGACGGTGTTCAACATGAATAAACTTGACGATTTAATGGCCTTGCTGCAGAAGCAGGAAAAAGAAGAAGAAAAATGCAAAAACACAGTAATGTGGGTACTGGCAATTATAGGTGCCGTTGCGGCAGTGGCAGGTATTGCATACGCAGTATACCGTTTTTTCACACCGGATTATCTGGAAGACTTTGAAGATGATTTCGATGATGATTTTGACGATTACTTTGAAGATGAAGATAACGAAGAAAATTAAAATGTGAATACACAAAACGGCAGGAAAGCTTCGGAGGAGACCCCGGAGCTTTTCTTCGGTTAAAAGCTGCAGACAGAAAAACACAAAAAGAAAGGACAGCAGATGAAAAAAGGCGAAGTATACGAGGGAATCATTGAACAGATAGATTTTCCGAATAAGGGAAGGGTAGTGGTGGACGGACAGACGGTAATCGTAAAAAATGGAATGCCGGGGCAAAAAGTTCGTTTTATGATCAATAAAAAAAGGGGCGGAAGAGTAGAAGCAAGGCTTCTGGAAGTGTTAGAACCATCACCGTTTGAGACGAGAAAACCGGTCTGCTCCATCTTTCCGCAGTGTGGCGGATGCATGTATCAGACTATGGATTACCGCCATCAGCTGGAGATGAAACAGGAACAGATCCGAAGACTCCTGGACACAGCGATCAAAAACGGTGGTCAGGTGGATGCAAACGGAAACCCGGATTATGTTTTTGAGGGAATCAAGGGAAGCCCTACAGAATTCTGTTACCGCAATAAGATGGAATTTTCGTTCGGAGATGCCGAAAAAGACGGTCCGCTGACACTGGGACTCCATAAAAAGGGAAGTACCTATGATGTGCTGACCGCATCCGACTGTAAGCTGGTACATGAAGATTTGACGAAGATTCTGACCTGTGTGCTGGATTACTGTAAGGAACAGGGATTTACCTACTATCATAAGATGCGTCATGAGGGATATCTGAGACATCTGTTGTTACGCCGCGGGAATACAACCGGGGAGATTCTGATCAACCTGGTAACAACCACACAGCTGGATCCGGATCTTTCGGAACTGGTAGAACGCCTGTTGGCGCTCCCGCTGGAAGGAACCATCGTGGGAATCCTGCATATCCTGAACGATTCACTGGCAGATCTTGTACAGAGTGATGAGACCAGAGTGCTGTATGGACAAGATTATTTCTATGAAAATCTTCTGGGACTGAAGTTTAAGATCACGCCGTTTTCCTTCTTCCAGCCGAATTCTCTCGGCGCGGAAGTGTTGTATGAAACTGCACGAAGCTATATTGGGGATACCAGAGACATGACGGTCTTTGATCTCTACAGCGGAACCGGTACAATTTCACAGATCCTGGCAGCAGTGGCGAAAAAAGTGATTGGTGTGGAGATCGTAGAAGAAGCTGTTGTGGCAGCCAGGGAAAATGCTGAGAGAAACGGCATCAAAAACTGCGAATTTATCGCCGGTGATGTGCTGAAAGTGCTTGATGAGATTGAAGAGAAACCGGATTTTATCGTACTTGACCCGCCGCGGGACGGTATCCATCCGAAAGCCCTTCCGAAGATCATCGAATACCAGGTGGATAATCTGGTTTATATTTCCTGTAAACCGACCAGTCTTGCAAGGGATCTGGAAATCTTTTTACAGCGTGGTTATCGCGTGGAGCGGTGCGTATGTGTCGATCAGTTTGCACAGACAGTTCACACAGAAACTATCTGTCATCTGAAACATACAGTAGAAAAACAGTAACTGTGAAGATACTGAGCAGGTACGAAAACAGCTGGACGGAACGCGTCTGACAAGATAAAATAAAGATAACTGTATGATGAAGCAAAAAAAATAACAGCAAAGAGAGGTTTGATTAATGAATAAACAATCCGAAAAATTAGCAAAAGCGATTGCATATGAGACAAAGAAAAAGCAGGAGAGAGATGAGGATAAACGCCCGGCATTTCATGTAACGCCGACAACCGGCTGGTGCAACGATCCGAACGGATTTTCCCGATTTGGTGAGGAATATCATTTGTTTTATCAGTATTATCCATATGAAAATAAATGGGGTCCGATGCACTGGGGACATTGCAGGACAAAAGATTTTATCAAATGGGAAGAACTTCCCTGCGCGATGGCACCGGATATGGAATATGACGGTCAGGGATGTTTTTCCGGAACAGCTGTGGAACATGAAGGAAAACACATTTTGATGTATACCAGTGTGTTGGAAAAAGACCTCGAAGACGGCACCCGTATGGTACGCCAGACGCAGAGTATTGCGATCGGTGATGGCGAAAATTATGAAAAAGTGGCAGAAAACCCGGTGATCACCGCAGACTGCCTGCCGGAAGGAAGCTCCCCGGTTGATTTTCGTGATCCGAAGATCTGGAAAGAAGACGGACGTTTCTATGCATTGATCGGAAGCAAGGCAGAGGACGGAAGCGGTCAGCTGGCGCTCTTTACATCTGAAGACGCGCTCCACTGGAATTATGAGAAAATGATCGACCAGTGTAAAAACCGCTATGGAAAAATGTGGGAGTGCCCGGATTTCTTTGCACTTGACGGCCGTCAGGTCCTGATTGTATCTCCGCAGTTTATGAGAGCAGAAGGACTGGAGTTTCATAATGGAAATAATTCCATCTATTTTACCGGAGATTATGATAAAGAGACGATGACTTACACCAGAGGTGATGCGAGACAGGTGGACTATGGGATGGACTTTTATGCGCCACAGACCGTAGAAACGACAGATGGAAGAAGAGTCATGGTCGCATGGCTGCAGAGCTGGGACAATTTTATGACTCCGGAAGACATGGACTGGACCGGACTTATGACACTCCCGAGAGAACTGCATGTGAAAGACGACAGCCTGGTACAGCTTCCGGTACGTGAGATTGAAAATTATTATACCGGCGAGCGCAGCTATGAAAATGTCACCCTGGAAAACCAGTCTGCCGAACTGGACGGAATCACAGGCAGAAGTTTTGATATGACGGTAGAAGTAAAAAAAGAGGATCTGGAAGGATTCTCCATTTTGCTTGCCTGCGATGATGAAAATTATACGGAACTGTACTATAACAGATACCAGGAATTATTTACCGTGGATCGTACTTATTCCGGTCTGGTAAGAGATGTGATCTGCAGTCGCAGCATGAAGGTGGCAAACGAGAAAGAAACGATCAAATTCAGGATTGTGATGGATAAGTATACAATAGAAGTATTTGCAAATGATGGTAAACAGGCGATGACAACACTGATCTATACGGATCTGAAGTCGCAGGGAATCGTATTTTCTAGCGATGGAAAAGCAACATTCAGCGTGACACAGCATGCAATTACTATGCCGGAATAGCCCATTTCTTGTGGGAATAAGATTCCTATGCTATAATGTGCAAAGATCAGAAATTAAAGGAGAACAGAAGTGAAATTACAATTTAATGTGCAGATGAGCAGACAGTATCTGTTTGATTTCTTTCTACAGCATACCTACCGGACCCTGCGTGGAAAGCTCAGTCTTCTGGCAGGACTTGCGATGATTCCACTGTGTGTGCTTACCTGGAACCGGGTGGGAAGAATGTTCAGTGTGTGTTATATATTTTTTGCTGTATTTTTCCTGCTCCTGATGCCGGGAAAACTTTGGATCAAGGCGGATCAGGGATTCAAAAGAACACCGGTGTACCGTAAACCATTTACTTACAAAGTAGACAGCACCGGAATCACCACGATCCAGAACGCGCAGACCGGACATCTGAAATGGGCTCAGGTGGAAAAGGTGATTGACAGTCAGTTATGTCTGTATGTCTATATCAACAAGGCAGATGCCTATGTATGGCCGAAGGCAGCAGTCGGTAAAAATTATCCGAAGTTGCTGGAACTTTTGAAAAAACATGTGGATGCAAGAAAACTGAAGATCCGTCTGAAATAAAGAAAGAGGAAAACAATGACAATAGAAACAAACAGTCCTGAAGAGACCTTTGCACTGGGACAGAAACTTGGTGAACAGGCAAAAGCGGGACAAATCTATACCCTAAACGGAGACCTTGGCGTTGGAAAAACAGTGTTTACTCAGGGAATCGCCAAAGGACTAGGAATCACAGAAGCGGTCAGTAGCCCGACATTTACCATTGTACAGGTATATGAAGAGGGAAGACTTCCTTTTTATCATTTTGATGTATACCGTATCGGAGATATCGAAGAGATGGAAGAAATCGGTTATGATGATTATTTCTTCGGAAATGGTGTGTGTATGATCGAATGGGCGGAACTGATCGAAGAACTGATTCCGGAAAACAGTATTCATGTAACAATTGAGAAAGACCTGGAAAAAGGATTTGATTACCGTCGGATCACCATTACCGGTCTGGAAGGATGGGAGAACAAATGAAAATATTAGCACTTGACAGCTCAGGACTGGTAGCGTCTGTCGCAGTTGTGGAAGACAATCAGCTGTTGGCAGAATATACGGTGAATTATAAAAAGACACATTCTCAGACACTGCTCTCGATGCTTGATGAGATCGCAAAGATGATAGAACTGGATCTGGAGACGATAGATGCTATTGCGGTGGCAGCAGGTCCGGGATCTTTTACCGGCCTGCGTATTGGGTCTGCTACGGCAAAAGGACTGGGACTGGCATTAAAGAAACCGTTGATCCCGGTGCCCACAGTAGATGCACTTGCATATAATCTGTATGATACCACGGGAGTGATCTGCCCAATGATGGATGCGAGAAGAAAACAGGTGTATACCGGTATCTATCGTTTTGCAGATCACGAACTGGTGACAGTAAGCGCGCAGAAAGCAATTGCCGTGGAAGAACTGATCAGGGAATTGAATGCACTGGGAGAAGCCGTGATCTTTTTGGGCGATGGCGTAACGGTCTATCAGGAGATGTTAAAAGAAAATATGCTGGTACCGTACAGTTTTGCGCCGGCACATCTGAACAAGCAGCGGGCAGGAGCCGTGGGTGCACTGGCAGAAAAATATTATCGGGAAGGCAAGACAGTAACAGCAGCAGAGCATCAGCCGGAATACCTTCGGGTGTCTCAGGCGGAGCGGGAGCGTGCGGAAAGAGAAGCAGGAAAAAGATGACAGAGATTCGGGAAATGCAGTTGGATGATCTGGAACAGGTGATGGAGATTGAAAATGAAAATTTCTCCCGTCCGTGGACAGAAACAGGATTTTTTACTTTTCTGATTCGCCAGGACACCCTGTTTCTGGTAGCAGAGGAGGATGAAAAGATCCTTGGCTACTGTGGTGTTGTGATGGTACAGGATGAAGGCGATATTACCAATGTATCTGTAAAAAAAGACAGACAGAACCATGGTACAGGCAAACTTTTGGTACAGGAGTTGATCCGGAGAACGAATGAGATGGGAGTAGTCCGGCTGTTTCTGGAAGTACGCGAGAGCAATGAGAGAGCGATCCATGTATACGAAAAAGCCGGTTTTGTGAAGAATGGGTTACGAAAAAATTATTATGAGGATCCGGTGGAACATGCAGTCCTGATGATGCATGAGACAACCGGAAAAGAAAGATAGAGGAATTAAAAATTCTATGTTAGATGTATGTTTATTGGGAACAGGTGGGATGATGCCGCTGCCGCGCAGATATCTCACTTCTTTCCTTGCAAGATATAATGGAAGCAGTCTGATGATCGACTGCGGAGAGGGAACGCAGGTGGCGGTCAAATCTAAAGGGTGGAGTTTTAAACCGATTGATGTAATCTGTTTTACCCATTACCATGCAGACCACATCAGCGGTCTTCCGGGCATGTTACTGACCATGGGAAATGCAGAACGTACAGAACCGCTGACCCTGATAGGACCGAAAGGACTTGAACGGGTGGTTCATGCCCTCCGCACGATCGCACCGGAACTCCCATTTCCGATTATCTGCAAAGAGATTCAGGGACAAGAAGAGACATTTTCCATCAATGGTTATGAAATTACAGCATTTCGGGTAAATCACAACGTAACCTGTTACGGTTATACCGTAGAGATTCATCGCGGCGGAAAGTTCTCCGTGGAGCAGGCAAAAGCCAACGAAATTCCGCTGAAATATTGGAATCCACTGCAAAAAGGTGAGTCCATCGAGGAAGGCGGAAAGGTGTATACGCCGGATATGGTGCTCGGACCGGCAAGAAAGGGACTGAAAGTTACTTACTGTACGGACAGCCGTCCGACGGTATCAATGGAAGAACATGCGAAAGAATCGGATCTGCTGATCTGCGAGGGCATGTACGGAGAACCGGAAAAGGACGCGAAAGCAAGAGAATACAAACATATGACGATGAAAGAGGCGGCAAAACTGGCGAAAAAAGCGCAGGTAAAAGAAATGTGGCTGACTCATTACAGTCCGTCATTGAATCGACCGGAGGAGTACCTGAAGGATGCACGGGATATTTTTGGAAATACAGTGGCATCAAGAGATGGACAGTCCGTTGAGCTTGTATTTGAGGAGGCATAATATGGAAGAAAAAAAGGAAAAA
>OIYV01001737.1_pt1 | contig 10070 bp, 8 predicted proteins | sample 1588251 | NCBI WGS metagenome assembly OIYV01 (sample SAMN03283282) | human gut metagenome | biome: human-associated habitat; material: feces | host: Homo sapiens | place: Peru | collected 2012
TGACAAATAAGAAATTGAATCCGAATATCGAGACGGTTTTCATAACCGCCAATTCGGATTATATGTACCTCTCCTCATCCGTTGTCAAGCAGGTGTGCGAGTTCGGCGGGGATATCAGCGACTTTGTCCCTTCCGAGGTACATGACGATATTGTGAAAAGAATAAGAGAGAGGAGCGCTTTGAAATGAACATAGATTCCCTTTTGGAGCAGATAGAAAATATTCTTGACAGCGGAACAAAGATAACGCTTTCCAAGAAAACCGCGGTCAACGCTGAGGAAATCCGCGAATGCGTCGAGCATCTGCGCGAGATAATCCCGGAGGAGGTCGACCAGGCGAAATCGATAACCGCCAACCGCAACGAGATAATCGAAAAGGCGAAGAGCGACGCGGCCGAATCGGTTGCCCGCGCCCAGGAAAAAGCACGCATTCTCGTTGAAAATACCGAGGCGAAGAGCGAGCAGGTGATTTCCGCCGCCAACGCAAATGCACAGAAAACCGTTGACAATGCAAACAAAATCGCCGAGCAGACCGTTGCAAAAGCGAACTCCGATGCGGCGGAGATAGTCGAAAAGGCTCAGCAGACCGCCAACAAGCTCCTTGACGAGAACGAGATAACCGCTCAGGCGCGCGCATATGCGTCCCAGCTCAAGGTCAACTCCCAAAACGAGGCAACCGAGCGCGTCAACGCCGCAATATCGCGAGCCGAGGAGATGCTTGCCAACGCCACCCGCCAGGCCGACGATATAGTCAAGAAAGCTACCGCAGAATCCAACGAGACTCTTGCGAGGGCGAAGAAATGGTCCGCGGATATCCGCGAGGCCGCGAGCAACTTTGCCGACAGCGTCCTGCGCAACGCGGACAAGGCTCTTGTTATGAGCATAAACGAAGTCAGAGACGCAAGGCAGAAGGTGAACGACACATACAAGGGCGACAAGAACGCCAAGTAAGGGAGAGCTTTGAATGAAAACAGGTCATGCGGATAAGGCGCGCGAGCTTTTTAACGACGGGTACAACTGCTCCCAGGCGGTGTTCGGCGCGTTTGCGGAGGATGCGGGGCTTGATATGAAAACCGCGCTGAGATTCGCCTCTCCGTTCGGCGGAGGAATGGGCAGAATGCGCGAGGTCTGCGGCGGAGTGAGCGGAATGTTTATGGTTCTCGGGCTGTTTTACGGCTACGACGAGCCCGACGACGCGCAGGCAAAGAAAGAGCTCTATTCATATGTCCGCGCCCTTGCGGAGAAGTTTAAAGAGAGCGAGGGTTCTATAATCTGCCGCGAGCTGCTCGCGGGAGTGAAAACTCAGCCCGGCCCGAATCCCGAGGACAGAAATACCGCGGACTATAAAAAGCGCCCGTGCCCCGAGCTTGTCGCATATGCGGCGCAGCTCGTCGAGGACTTCCTGAACAAGCACGGAAAGCTTGAATAAACGCGCAAAAGCGAAAACGAGTTGAATATAACAAAGGAAGCCGGTATTTATGTTGGCTTCCTTTGTTATTGCAAAATGGCGGATAAGAGCATGAGATGCAAATAAATTAGGCCTTTCATTTCGAAAATATAAATGCTATAATTAGAATTGTATGAATCCCGCGAAAAAAACAATCTCTTTGTAAAAGCAGATTGGAGGTACTGTTATGAAGAAAATTGATCTCGGGCAAGCCAAAAAGGACGCTTTGGGTGTTTTAGATAAAACAAAAAGCGCAATCGCAAAAGCTGCGGATCAAAATAATGATGAAAAATTCGATATGCAGGATGTGTCCTTGGTTGCAAGTAAAGTCGGCCAAAGGATCAAAGACGGAACAACTGCATTGAAAGAAAGCGCAGAAGAAAGGGCGAGAGCCAGAGAACTGAATTCTCTTCTGCCGTTTTTTGCAGAAGATTTGGATGACAGAGAGTTCGTTTTGCCTAAATTTATAAGAGTCGTAAATCGCGACAAAAAGCGTGCGGAAAGTCAGGTTTGCAACGGATCTGTCGGTTATTACTCTGACACAAAGGGTTTGCGCCTAGTGAACATTTTTCGAGACAGTCTCGAAGTGTTCAAGCTGATGTTTTTCCCTGACTGCAACAGTGAGTTCTACTATGTTGATCCGATTGATGAAAATCGGTATATAGCTCTTGATGATTATTTCAACTATTTGAGAGTTGAGCGTATAAGCGAGCTGCAAAGGTTGGCTCAAAGTCTTGGTGCAACGCATTTCAGAGTTACATATAAGGAAGAGCAAAACTCAATTGCGGAAAAAACAATTAAGGCTAATGTCAAGGTTCAGGGTGTAGCAACGGGAAGTGCAGAACGCAATTTATCTGAAACTAAATTTGAAACCATTGAAATTGCGGCTGACATGGAGTGTCCCGGTCATGCACCCAACAGACCTGATTTGAAATATTTACAAAAAGATCCGGCGATCAGAACTTTGATTGATATGAGAATGGACGAGCACTCGCCGTTGTCTCATCAGAAGTTTATGCTTAAATTAAGCAACTCTTCCGGCTTAAAAGAAAGTGATGCCGTAAAGATAGATGCTGTTTTAAAAAGCATAAAGTTTACAGGAAGTACATCAATTGTCAGCGAAGCGCGAAATGAAGCGAAAAGATACCTTGAATATGAAATAGATTTTTAATGCGGCGCAGCTCGTCGAGGACTTCCTGAACGAGCACGGAAAGCTTGAATAAACGCGCAAAAGCGAAAACGAGTTGAATATAACAAAGAAAGCCGAAATTTTGCGGGGTGTTCGCAAGACATAAAAACGACCTATAGCTAATAGGTCGTTTTTTATGTTATTGAAAGATGTATAAAAGTGTTCCCTTTATCGGCTCGGTAAATCGGGATTTATGGGGAAGAAACCGCCGTCAGACAAATAATTTTAATATTGTAAATCAGCATAATCGTGTAGGAGTAGATATCATCCTCCCCTACACGGTTCAACATACGTTAGCCTCTGTATTTTTTGCTTTTCTGCCAGGTTTTTGACAAATGTGACCTGCTTTGTATAAAAATGTGAATAAAATATAAACATTTCGGAATGTGGCGAAAATTGAAGTAAAAGGGTGGATTTTCCTGTTATATTGTATAATAGCAGCAGACAGGAGGCGATACCGTGAAAAACAGGCGCGAGGGTCTGAGAGAGAGAAAAAATGACGGCATTACGTATTGCAATATGTTTTGGCTGTTCATGTTCGGCAATGTACTCGGTGTTCTGCTCGAGGGCACATGGTGCAAGCTGTGCTTCGGTCACTGGGAGACCCATGTTGTTACGATTTGGGGGCCGTTCTGCCTGATATACGGCATAGGCGCGGTGATGTTCTACATAAGCGGCGAAATTGTTCGCAGCACGGGGTTCAGGGGTGTGCTCGCACGTTTCTGCCTTATCGCCGCCGTTGCCACGGTCTTTGAGCTTGCGTGCGGACTTCTGCTCGAATACGGCATGGGCATGAAGGCGTGGGACTACTCGAAAAACTTTCTGAACTATAAGGGTCTTATCTGCCTTAAAATGACAGTTCTCTGGGGAGTGGGCGGCGTTATCTTCGCCTATCTGGTCATCCCGAAGCTGAAAAAAATATTTGCGCGGATGCAGGGCACGGGCTGGAGAGTCGCCTGCGCCGCGGTGTCGATATTCATGATAATCAACATCTCGTTTACCCTCGTCTGCATGGTGCGCTGGAGAGGCCGTCGAGCGGGAATAGCCGCCACGACGCAGATAGGACAATACGCCGATAAAAAGTACGACGACGCGGCCATGGCAAAACGCTTCTGCGAATGGCACGTTATAAAAAAGTGAAATAAATGACCTGATTTTATCTGCGCAAAGTTACGCTGACTGTACGAAACGGCAGAAATTTATATCCGTGTTATTACACTTCATCTGTTATATTAATCAAATTAAAAAAATCGGTCGGTGCAAAAATTAATCGCACCGACCGATTGTATTTTATCTTATTTGTTGCTCCACATTCCGTTTTTAACGTTCTTTATTCTCACCGTTTCATCGCCGAGACCGTAGAAAAGCTTGAAGCGGGTCTCCCACACTGTGTCCTTTATCGGATTGGGAGTCCATACATACTGCGCAAACGGAAGATTCTCAACCGTTATTGTCTCCGCGCCTGTCTTGAGCTCCTCGCGCGCCCTGCTGACGCGCCTCTGATTGTAGAAAGTAACGGTGCCGAAAACTCCGAATAAGAACAGCATCGAGAACGCCGTAACGCTCACGAGCACGCGGCGAACCGGGAGCTGCACCTTCTTTACGGTAGCAGCCTTGGTCAGCGAATACATATCCGCCGCAAGGCATATCATCAGAACGTATGCCGCAAATTCACATCTGCTGCCGATAGGAGTGACTATAAGCAGCGGAGCAAGCGTTGCGGGTACGCTGACATACCAGAACAGGAGTCTCGACTTTGCTGTACCCTTGCAGGGAACTGCTAAGATGAAAATTCCTATCGCAAGATAATAGACAACCGACAGCGCGGCATTGAGCATTTTGAATATCTTCGGATAGTTGACCGCCCCTATGAGCGACGCAAGCGACCAAACGCAAAAGCCGATTATAACAGCCATTGAGATATAGCCGAACACCAAACGTGCTTTACTGTTTATCTTGTCTTTAAAGGTAATCCAAAGCAGAACGCAGGCGATAAGAACAAATATATTGAGCACCGCGCTCGCAAGGAAAAGATCCTTGGTAATCGACAGCACATTCTCAAAGGCTCTTGAAATGAGCCCGCCGATTGAAGTGGAAACGGTTCTGTAGCCGTCCGCGCCCTCCGCAATTGCGTGATAGCTGCTGTTCGAGAACATCATCCCCGCTCCCGCTATTGCGCCGGCAAGAAAACCGAAATGCGCAAAATAGCATTTTTTGAAGCGGACGAGGCAATAAATTATAATATATATTCCGAGAAGTATATTATATATCGTAATGGGCTCCATTATAAGCGCGCCGCAGAAAGCGAGAGCGAACAGCGGTATTGCCGCAGCCGGAGCGAATTTCGGCGCGGTTTTTCCGTATATGCGAGCGGTATAGCAGACAAAGACGAGCGTCAGCGCTATGGAAGTGGCATAGTTTGAGAAGCCCGAGGTCCACACTATTGACTGACGGAGCATATCTGTAGGCATGAGCAGAAGCGCCGCCGACGCTATAAGCGGAGCCGTTCTGTTGCCGACGATTTTTTCAATCATATAGAGCATGGCTATAATAAACAGCGACATGCACAGCGCCTTGAGCACATTGGAACGCGTCATCGCAAGGACTATGAGATTTCCGACATATCTGCCGTTATAAGCCTCAAAATGCGCGGCAAGACGGTCAAGGCCTATCTGCGAACCCCACGCCCAATCATCGCCCGAATACGGAAACAGCAGGCTCAGCAAAAATACAAATACGAATCCGACAGAGTAAACCGTCACACGCCGCTTGGCGCTGTTGCTCATTTGTTTTGACATTTTTATTATCCTCCCGATAAGGTATCGCCGAATATGGGTCGGTAAAGTCTACTTATAAATTATACATTATTTTCTGTCTAAAAACAACAATATTAAAGCGTTTTTTTAACGGATTCACAGATTTCGACTCGGCGCGGAAAAAGCAACAATCGGCAGGCGCACAAATAATCGCACCGACCGATTGTATTATATGCATTACACTTTTTCGAGCTTGGCGTAATTCGCCATTATTTTCTTTGTGCCTACTTTTTCAAAGGCTATTTCGAGCATGGTGTCGTTCGCCATTTTCTGCACACCGAGTATCACGCCCGTGCCGTAGGCCTTATGCTTGACCGTCTCTCCGACGGAATAGCTCTGCGCCGCGGCGGCGGGCTTCTTCGCGCCCGCACCGGAGAAGCCGGACGAAGCGGAGAAGCCGTACGCAGGCTTTTGGGGTATGGCGTTTGACACTCTTGCGGGCGACTGCGACGAGGGTTTTGAGAATCCGCGTGACGCGCTCCCCTGCCCCGCGGAACGCTGCTGCGGTATGCCGTAGGTCTGATAAGACATCGGCCTTGCACCTCTCTTGTCGAGCAGCTCGTCGGGTATCTCCTCGACGAATCTCGACGGGCGGTTGCGGTTCGTCATGCCGTAGAGCATTCGCGTTGACGCGCTTGAAATATAGAGCTTCTTCTTCGCGCGGGTTATCGCGACATAGGCAAGTCTGCGCTCCTCCTCGATATTCTCAGGCTCATAGAGTATCGTCTGCATTCCGGGGAATATCCCCTCCTCCATGCCGACTATGAACACATTGGGAAATTCGAGTCCCTTGGCCGAATGTATAGTCATCATAACCACTGCCTGAGTCTGGGCGTTGTAGTTATCGATATCGGTGAGCAGTGCGGTCTCCTGCAAGAAGCCGTTGAGGTCGCCGTCGGGATTCTCCTCGCAGTAGCGTCTGATATTGTTGCCAAGCTCGGACAGGTTCGCCACGCGCTCCTGATATTTTTCGGGCTCGTTGGCAAGCGAGAGCGTGTAGCCCGTCTCGTCGAGTATCACGCCGAGCAGGTCGGCAAGGGGCATAATCTCCAGCTTCTCGCGGAACGAGTCAATGAGCTTTCCGAACGCCATAAGCTTTGACGATGCACGGGAAAGCTTCGCATACTGATCCGCCGAGCGTATGACCTCGAACGGCTCGACGCCGAGCCCGTTTGCTATCTCAAAGACGGCATTGAGCGAGGTCTCGCCTATTCCGCGCTTTGGCTCGTTGATTATTCTTCTGAGCCTTATCTCGTCCGCCGTGTTGTTGACGACATAGAGATACGCCATGGCGTCCTTTATCTCCTTGCGGTCGTAGAATCTGTGACCGCCTATCATTCTGTAGGGTACGCCGCTGCGGATAAACGACTGCTCGATAAGGTTCGACTGCGCATTCATTCTGTAGAGCACCGCATGGTCGTTCCACTCCTCGCCGTCGGCAACATTGGACACTATCGTATCCGCAACATGGCGGCTCTCCGCCAGCTCGTCCTCAGCGACATAGAACTCTATCTTTGCGCCCTGTCCGTTGTCTGTCCAGAGATTTTTGCCCTTTCGCTGCTCGTTGTTCGCAATAACGGCGTTGGCGGCGTCAAGTATCGTCTGAGTCGAGCGGTAATTCTGCTCAAGGCGAATAACCTTTGCGTTTTTATACTGCTTTTCAAAGCTCAGGATATTTTCTATAGTCGCGCCGCGGAAGCGGTAGATGCTCTGGTCGTCATCGCCGACGACGCAGATATTCTCATGCCCCGCCGCGAGCAGCGCCGTAAGCACATACTGCGCGTGGTTCGTATCCTGATACTCGTCGACCATGATATATTTGAAGCGGTTCTGATAGTATTCGCGGGTCTCCTTATTCGTTCTGAGGAGCTTTACCATATTGACTATCAAATCGTCGAAGTCCATGGCGTCGGCGGCCTTGAGGAACTTCTGATACTCCTCATAGACCTCGCCTATCTTCTTCAGGCGTATATCAGCCTGACTCGTCGCAATAAACTCGGCGGGGGTTATAAGCTCGTCCTTGGCGCGGCTTATCTCCGAGAGCACCGACTTTACGGGAATCATCTTCTCGTCATAGCCCAGACGCTTTATGCACTCCTTGGCGGCGCGCTTCGAATCGTCCGAGTCATAGATAGTGAAATTGTGCGTATAGCCTATCTCGTCGGCGTGGCGGCGCAAAATCTTGGCGCAGGTTGAGTGGAATGTACTCGCCCAGACGTCGTTGCCGTCCTCGCCCAGCGCCTTACAGATACGCTCCTTGAGCTCGCCCGCCGCCTTGTTAGTAAAGGTTATGGCCAATATCTGCCACGGCTTCGCGGGGCGGACGCTCAAAAGCTCCTCCGCCTCGAAAAGGCTTGTGTCGCCCGCGAGATAGTTTTCAAGCAGTTTCTCGTCGCCCTCGCGCACGGGACGGGAAAAGTCGGAGGAATAATATGCCTCGCCGTATTTGACGAGGTTTACGATGCGGTTGACGAGCACGGTGGTTTTTCCGCTGCCCGCTCCCGCAAGTACCAAAAGCGGTCCTTTGGTAGTAAGGACCGCTTCAAGCTGCATATCATTCATTCGACTGAAGTCTTTTTTGATTATCTGCTGTCTTAAAGAAATCAGTTTTTCTATGTTCATATTACACCCTTATATGGAGATCTCGTGCGCAAGCTCATAGTCTTTCATGTCTATGGTCTTGGTCATTTTGAGAGCCTCGAAGATGTCGAAATCGACTATCTTGTTGTCTCTTATTCCGACAACTCTGTTGCCTATGCCCTGAGTGAGCAGATCAACGGCGCGCGAGCCCATCTGGCTGGCCATTATCCTGTCTCTCGCAGTCGGCGAGCCGCCGCGCTGAACATGGCCGAGAATCGTAGCTCTCGACTCAACTCCAGTCTCCGCTTCGATTTTCTTCGCTATCTCCGCAGTTCCGCCGACACCCTCGGCAACAATGACTATAAAGTGTCTCTTGCCGGTCTTTTGGAACTCGCGGATACGCGCTATAATGTCACGCTCTATATCATACTCGACCTCGGGCACCAATATTGAGGTTGCGCCTACGGCAATACCCGATTCGAGCGCAAGATAGCCTGCGCCGCGACCCATGACCTCGACTACGGTGCAGCGGTCATGAGACTCGGAGGTATCGCGTATGCGGTCAACCATCTGAACAATGGTGTTGAGGCAGGTATCATAGCCTATTGTATAATCGGTGCAGGATATATCGTTGTCGATAGTTCCGGGCAGACCGATGCACGGGATACCGCGCAGGGAGAGGTCTCTCGCACCTCTGAACGAGCCGTCGCCGCCGATTATAACCATGCCGTCAATGCCGACTCTCTTGCAGGTATCGACAGCCTTCTGTATTCCTTCTTCGGTCTTGAACTCGGGGCATCTCGCGGAATAGAGAATCGTACCGCCCCTCGTGATTATATCCGACACGGAGCGCAGGTTCATCTCATGTACATCGCCTTTTATCAAGCCGGTATAGCCTCTGTCAACACCGTAAACCTTGATGCCTCTCTGGCAGGCAGTACGCACGACTGCGCGCACGGCGGCGTTCATACCCGGTGCGTCTCCGCCGCTTGTAAGCACTGCTATGCTCTTCATCGTCATTCCTCCGTCATTATATATAATCTTATTCCCTTTTAAACAGCATTCGCTGTTTTTATATCATACACTTTCGCCGAATAAAAGTCAAATGAAAATACGGTTTTTCTGCAAAATTAAGTCAAAAAAACTGTTTTTCCCGCATTATTTTTGTATTCCCGCGATTGCGGCAATATTCTATATCGGATGCGGAGGAAAAAGCTTCATATTTTATTTCACTCTATATAGATAACATTGTCCTCGCCCAAAATGCGTCTGAGCTCCTTGAGCATCGGCTCGTTGACATCCGCGCTGTGTGAAAACGGCTGACGGATATATTTTTTCGTGTCACAATAGAAAAAATACACCGTTTTATTTCCGTCGAAAAAGTCGAGTATTCTCTGAGCGCGCTCTATTTCGGGGCAGTCCTCGCCTACAAAACGCAGGAACAGCCCGGGCGTTTTTGAGGCGGCCTTTTTCTGCGGCCGAGAGTCGGCACTCGCGGCCTGTCTCACCTGCTCGCTCACTTTCTTCTTCGCGTCCGCCGGCGGACAGGGCTCGACCGACTCGCACACCAATTTTGTCTCCTCGTCCTCGCGCACGCTCAATCTGCCGTGAACGAGAACGATATTGCCCTCTGCAAAGAGCTGCGTCTGCTGCTCATATATTTTCGGGAACACTATGACCTCTATAGAGCCGAATACATCCTCCGCCGTCACAAAAGCCATGGTCGTGTTGTTTTTTGTTATCTTCTTTCTGACATTCGTTATTATGCAGAGAAGCTCGACACGCGACTCGTCCTTATATATGCCGCCGACCTCGTCCGCGCTGCGCAGCTCCGCCGTATTGGCGCAGCCGAGGCGTTCGGCAAGCTGCTCGTATTCCGCCATGGGATGACCCATGAGATAAAGTCCGGTCATCTCCTTTTCGAGTTTGAGCAGTTCGCGCCTGTCCATCTCCTCAAGCGTCGGCATCTTATATTCGCCGTTATAAGCCTCGCTCGGCACTGCATCGAAGAAACCCAACTGACCGTCGATATTGCGGCGG
>OIYV01001738.1_pt1 | contig 10062 bp, 6 predicted proteins | sample 1588251 | NCBI WGS metagenome assembly OIYV01 (sample SAMN03283282) | human gut metagenome | biome: human-associated habitat; material: feces | host: Homo sapiens | place: Peru | collected 2012
TGAAGAAAAAACAGTTGAAGAATTTAAAAAAGTTATTTATTCAGTGAATTTTTCAAAATATAAATTTAATTCAAGTCAATATAATAAACTGCTAGATATTTGTAAACTTAAATTAGAATTAAATAATCCTAGTAATTATAGTAAATTTATAGAGCATATAAATTATTATTCAGAAAGATATGATTCGTATTACTTAGAGATAATAAATAATGGCGATATCGAAAAAAACACTATAAAATATAAAAATACACTTATTAAATTTGATATGATATTTGATAAAGGAATGAAGTATTTGGATGATTATAGCAGAGAACATACAGTATATGCTTTTGGGGAAAACATAAGAAGCAAATTTTATGACAATAAATATTATGATTATTATGTTACTTCAACTAGGTTAGAAAAGCAAAAATTTGAAATAGAAACAGAAAAATTTGATATTCTTTCAAAATATTATATTAAAGAATTTGAATATAGAAAAAATTGGAAATGCCCTATTTCAGAAGATATGAAGGAATTCTTGTATAAAAATGTTAACTTCTTTAAATTGGATTCATTAAGGTTAATAGTTTTTGTTAAAATGATTCAAACGAAAGATCTTATTAAAGCTGTTTTGAATGCTAATGATATGACTTTTATTAATAATTATTTATCAAAAATAGATAAAATAAAAAATACATATCGTTGGAGAATTATTATAAAAGGCAAATTAACTAATAAATTAATAAATGTTATTAATAAAGCTATAGAAATTACAAATTCAAAAACAACAAGAATAATTGTAGATACAAATCCTAGTAATTTAAGTTAAAATAAAAGGGGGAATATTAAATGGCTATTAGAAATATAAGGCAAGAAGGAGACGAAATATTAAAAAAGAAATCAAGAGAAGTTGAAGTAATTGATGAAAAAACAAAAGAACTATTAGAAGACATGGTTGAAACTATGCATAAGTATGATGGAGTAGGCCTTGCTGCAGTTCAAGTTGGAATATTAAAGAGAATGATAGTTATTGATATTTACGATGAAAAAACACCAATTATAAAATTAATTAATCCTAAAATAATTAAAACCAAAGGAGAAAGAGAAGTAGAAGAAGGTTGCTTAAGTTTTCCTAATAAATTTGCAAAAGTGAAAAGACCAGTAGAAGTGGTAGTAGAAGGTCTTAATGAAAACGGTGAAAAAGTTAAAATAAAAGCTGTAGAGCTATTAGCGCAAGCTTTATGTCACGAAATAGACCATTTAAATGGAATAACATTTGTAGATATAATGGAAGAAGGAACTTTACAATATGTTGATCCAAACAATAAATAATATAATCTAAAGAAAAAATAATATAGAAGGGCGGATTTATAAAATGATAAAAAATAATAGACTAAAAAAAATAATACTTTTTATTATTCTTGTTATACTGATGGTATTTATACCAAATTTTTCTAAAGCATTCACAACAGGATATTATGATTATACAATAGAAAAATATGATGTGAATATGGTAGTAAATCAGAATAATACATTTGATATTACTGAAACGATTACAGCCAATTTCAATGTGTCAAAACATGGAATTTTTAGAAAAATACCTCTAAAAAATAATGTAATTAGATTAGATGGAACAAAATCTAAAAATACAGCACAAATAACTAATATTTCTGTAAGTGATAGCTTTAAAACATATAATGAGAATGGCTATAAGGTTATAAAAATAGGTAGCGCTAATAAAACATTACAAGGAACTAATACATATACAATAAAGTATAATTATAATATTGGAAAAGACACACTAAAAAATGCAGATGAATTATATTTTAATTTAATTGGAACTGAATGGGATGCACCAATTAGTAATATATCATTTAAAATAGTAATGCCAAAAGAGTTTGATAAAAATTTATTAGGATTTTCTACTGGAAAAACAGGTTCAACATATAATTCAAATGTAAAATATACTGTAAATAATAAAACAATAACAGGAAGTGTAACTAACACATTAAAACCAGGAGAAGGATTAACAGTAAGACTTGAATTACCAAATAAATACTTTATTGGTGAAGGAAATAAAGTTGATGCTTTTTCTATTTTTACAATTATTTTAAGTGTTTTATTTGTATTTATTTCATATAAAATATGGCACAAATATGCAAAAGATGAGCCTATAATAGAAACAGTAGAATTTTATCCACCGGAAGGATATAACTCAGCAGAAATAGGATATTTATATCATAGTGAGAATACAACTGAAAGTGTAATATCATTATTAGTATATTTGGCTAATAAAGGATACCTAAAAATAGAAGAAACAGAAGAGAGAGACATAACTGGTAAAGGAAAAGTAATGAAAATAATTAAATTAAAAGAATATGATGGAGATAACGATAATGAAATGGAATTTTTTAATGGATTATTTTCACAAGCAGGAAGCATATTAGAAAAAGCAGAAAATATTCAAGAAAGTGAGCAATTAAAAGGAAATGAAATATCTTGGGAAGAAGCAAAAGAAAAAGCTAAAAACGATTTAAGAACTTATGTAACAACATTAGAGTTGAAAGGAAAATTTTACAATACAATAGATAACATAGAAGAAAACATTAGTAAAGAATTTAAAGATAAAATTAATGAAAAAACTATAAAACCAAAAAAAATATGGTTAATAATAATGGCTATAGTACTATCTGTTATAGTATCAATAAGACCCATGAGTTTGACTGATGATTATGAGGAAACGGCCAGTGTTCTAACTCTTCAATTAGCAATATTTCCAGTAATACTTTCAATCATACATGCACAAAAAGATAAATCAGTAACGATAGTCTTAATTATTTGGGGAATAATATTGGGTGTTATTCCATGGGCATTTGTAATATTACCATTACTAGTACAAGTACCATTTTATTTATTAACATATATATTAGGAAGTTTATCTATGTATGCAATTGTATGGTTTTCAAAAAATATGAAGAAAAAAACTAAGTGGGGGGCTCAAATATTAGGAAAAATATTAGGATTTAAAAGGTTCTTAGAAACAGCTGAAAAAGAACAATTAGAAAGCCTAGTAATGGATAATCCAGAATATTTTTATAATATTTTACCTTATACATATGCTTTAGAGGTATCTGATAAATGGATTAAACAATTTGAAACAATTGCAATACAAGAACCTACTTGGTATCACTCTAATGGAACATTTAATATTGATAATTTTGGAGATTCAATAAATACGACAATCAAATCTATGAAGTATTCATCATCAAGTGGTGGTAGTGGTAGTTCATCAAGTAGTTCTTCTGGTGGCGGTTCATCAGGCGGTGGCTCTGGAGGCGGAGGCGGAGGTTCTTGGTAATATAGAAAATATAAAATTATAAAGGAGATAAACAAATGTTAAATATTTTATTTATGGGAACTCCAGACTTTGCAAAGGAATCTTTAGAAGCGCTATATAATGCAGGATGCAATATATTAGGTGTTGTAACTAATCCAGATAAACCTAAAGGCAGAGGAATGAAAATGATTGCTTCACCAGTAAAACAGTTTGCCATAGAAAATAATATACCAATATATCAACCTATAAAAATAAGAAATAATGAAGAATTTATTAAAAAAATAAAAGAATTAAATCCAGATATTATTTGTGTTGTTGCATATGGAAAAATATTACCAAAAGAAATATTAGATATTCCTAAATATGGATGTATTAATGTTCATGGCTCATTACTTCCTAAATATAGAGGCGCAGCACCTATACAATGGGCTATTATAAATGGAGAGAAAACAACAGGAATCACAACAATGTATATGGATATTGGAATGGATACTGGAGACATGATATTAAAAGAAAAAGTAGAAATAGGAGAAGATGAAACAACTGGAGAACTATGGGAAAGACTATCTAAAATAGGAGGAACTTTATTAGTTAAAACAATTAATTTAATTGAAAAAGGAAAGGCTCCAAGAGAAAAGCAAGGAGAAGATTACACAGTAGCACCTATGCTTAGTAAAGAGATGGCTCAAATAGATTGGAATAAAAAAACTTCTAAAGATATAAAAAATCTAGTAAGAGGATTAGATCCAATTATAGGAGCTTATACATTTATAAATAATAAAAAAATTAAAATATGGAAAGTAAATATTATTTCAAATGAAGAGTTTGCTATAAAATTTAATATAGAAGTACAAAAATATAAAAATGGAGAAGTGTTATTAGCAAATGATAAACAAGGATTATTTATTAAGGCTAATGATGCAATAATTAATGTTATAGAATTACAAGCAGAAAATTCTAAAAGAATGAATGCTAAAGATTATTTAAGAGGAAATCGAATAATATAATATGTAGGGGCGGAACCCTGTGTCCGCCCGAAAAGGAAATAAAAATGGATGGAATATTGTTAATAAATAAACCTAAAGATTATACATCACATGATATTGTAGCTATTGTAAAAAAAATAACAAAAGAAAAAGTAGGACATACTGGCACATTAGACCCTAATGCTACTGGAGTATTACCATTATTAATAGGAAAAGCAACAGGAATATCAAAATATTTAATAAATCATGACAAAACATATATTGCAACATTAAAATTAGGTATAAAAACAGATACTGCAGATGCAGAAGGAAAAATAGTATCTGAAAAAGAAGTAAAAGATTTAAATATAGAAAAAGTAAAAAAAGTGTTAGAAGAAATTATAGGTAAACATGAACAGATTCCACCAATGTATTCGGCTATAAAAATAAAAGGAAAAAAACTTTATGAATATGCAAGAATGGGAAAAAGTGTAGCAGTAAAACCAAGAAAAATTGAAATTTATAATACAAAATTACTTGATTTTGATAAAAAAGAAAATGAAATTATTTTTAAAATTGAATGTTCAAAAGGTACATATATTAGAACTGTGTGCGAAGAAATTGCAGAGAAATTAGATACAGTAGGTTTTATGAAAGAACTAGAAAGGATTAAAGTTGGAAAGTTCTCAATAGATCAAACTGTAGGTATAGATGATATAAGAAAAAATGAAGATATTATTAATGAAAAGATAATAACATTAGAAAGTTTCTTTAATAATAAAGAGAGTATAATTTTAGAAGAAAGTAAATTAAAGTTATTTTTAAATGGAGTTTTATTAGAACAAGACAAGACTAATGGAACCTATAAAATATACAGTTCATATAATTTTATAGGAACAGGTATAATAGAAAACAAAAAATTAAAAAGAGATATTATAATTTGACATAAAAATGAAAAAGTGATATAATCTTTGCACGAAACGAATTAATAAGCTAGCAAAGAAGCTTATGGCAGGTGGGTATTAAATAAAAATTCCTATAGGATACCTGTTTTATGTTTCCTAAAAGCATTATAAGTGGGGACTTCTCCTTTCTGTTTATTAGCAATCTTATTCATCAATTCACCACTGCTTATAGTGTACAAAATTATTTTTCCCGATCTTTGCATTAGGGACAAGCAGGTTAAGAAATTAACCTGCTTTTGTTTTGTATAATATATTGCATTGAAAAAAATTCAATGATATACTTTAGCTATAATAAAATACAAGGGGAACATTAAATGAAATCATTAAAAGATTTTTATAAAATTGGTAATGGGCCATCAAGCTCACATACTATGGGTCCAAAAAAAGCAGCAGAGTTATTTAAAAACAAATACAAAGATGCAGATTCTTTTAAAGTTATTCTGTATGGATCTTTGGCGTTAACAGGAAAAGGACATTTAACAGATTATATAATAAAAAAAGTTTTAGAACCAACTGATACTACTATAATTTTCAATACAGATGAAGAATGCAATGTGCATCCAAATACAATGGATATATATGCTTATAAAAACGGTAAAGAATTAGGCAGTTCTAGAATTTATTCTGTTGGTGGGGGCACAATAAAAATTGAAGGCGAAAAAGAATACAAAGAAAAAGACATATATAAACTAAACACATATAAACAAATAAAAGAATATTGTAAATGTAACAATAAAAGACTTTATGATTATGTATATGAAGTAGAAGGTACTGATATTAAAATGTTTTTAGCTACAGTATGGAATAAAATGCAAGAAAGCATTAATACAGGACTTAGTATTGAAGGAACTCTACCTGGAAAATTAAAATTAGAAAGAAAAGCAAAATTCATATATAATAATAAATTAGAAGATGAAACAGAAGAGTTAAAAAGAACTAGATTATTAACTGCATATGCATATTCTGTTAGTGAAACTAATGCATCAGGAGGAGAAATTGTAACAGCACCAACATGTGGTTCATGTGGAGTATTACCAGCAGTTCTGTATTATGAAAAGAAAACAAATAATTATACAGATGAAGAAATTATAAATGCACTTGCAACAGCAGGAATAATAGGAAATTTAGTAAAACAAAATGCTTCTATAAGTGGAGCAGAATGTGGATGTCAAGCGGAAGTTGGAACAGCATGTTCTATGGCGGCAGCAGCATGTGCAGAATTGCACAATTTATCTTTATCACAAATAGGAAATGCAGCAGAAATTGCAATGGAACACCATTTAGGGCTTACATGTGATCCTATATATGGATATGTGCAAATACCATGTATAGAAAGAAATGCAGTAGCTGCAATAAGAGCAATAGATGCATGTAATATGGCAAGAATAATAAATAGTAGAAAACAAAAAATATCTTTTGATATGGTAGTTGACACTATGTATGAAACAGGGAAAGATTTAAGTAAACATTATAGAGAAACAAGTGAAGGTGGATTAGCAAAAAAATATTGTAGAAATAAATTTTATAATACTGAATTGGAATAATAATTATTGTATAAAAACAAAAATGTCGTCAGTTGTTTAGCAAAAAGGCGGCATTTTTTACTTTGCTTTATAAAAAATATATAAAATAACAAAAAAAGCTTGACTTAGAGTTAACTCTAAGTGATATATAAATAAGTATAAAATAGAAAAAGAAGGAAATAAAATTGCAGTATTAGCTTTAGGTGATTTTTATCAACTAGGGGAAGAATTAATAAATGAAATATCTAATAAACTTGGAGTTAAAGCAACATTAATAAATCCAAGATATATTACAGGAATAGATAAAGAATTACTTGAAAGTTTAAAAACAAACCATGAATTAGTAATTACTCTAGAAGATGGTATTTTAGATGGTGGATTTGGCGAAAAAATTTCTAGATTTTATGCTGATAGCTTTGTTAAAGTAAAGAATTATGGAATTGCAAAAAAATTCTATGACAGGTATAATGTTAATGAGCTATTAAAAGAAAACAATTTAACAAAAGAACAAATAGTAAAAGATATAGAAAAAATGATGTAAGAAGGAATAAAGTAAAGGAAATATTAATATGATGGATATAGAAAATTATTTAAAAAATTTTTACAAAGGAACAAGAAAACCAACTTTAAAGACTATGAAATATTTTATGGATAAATATAATAGCTTTGACAAACAAATGAAATTTATTCATATTGCTGGTACAAATGGAAAAGGAAGTTGCACAGAAATTATATCAAACATTTTAATTAAACAAGGTTATAAAGTTGGTAAGTTTTTATCTCCACATTTAATTAAGTATAATGAGAGAATAAGTATAAATGGAAAAGAAATCACCAATGAAGAAATGGAAAAATTAATTAATGAGTTAAATCCTTTAATTAATTCATATAATAAAAAAGAAAAAAGTAAAGTGACTTTTTTTGAACTAGAAACAATAATGGCATTACTATATTTTTATAGAAATAATGTAGATTTTGTAGTTTTAGAAACAGGATTAGGAGGATTATATGATTCTACTAATATCATAACAAAACCACTTGTTTCTATAATTACATCTATTGGATATGATCATATACAAATGCTTGGAAACACTCTGCAAGAGATTGCATATCAAAAAGCAGGGATAATAAAAGAAGAATCTAATACTGTAATTTTCGAACAAATTCCAGAAGTAGAAAGAGTATTTCAAAAAGAATGTGAAAAAAAGAATAATAACTTGTATATTGTAAAAAACGAAGATATTTCGAATTATAGTTTTAATAATGAATTTCAAACATTTAACTATAAAAATATTAAAAATTTAAAAATAAACCTAAAAGGAAAAATTCAAACTCAAAATGCTAGCATATGTATAGAAGCAATTGAGATATTAAAAAGATTAGGATATGTTATTACAGAAGAAAGCATTAGAAATGGTTTGAAGAGTGTCGTTCATAAAGCTAGAATGGAGCAATTAAATAACTCACCATTAATTATTTATGATGGAGCACATAATGAACCTGCTATAAAAAATTTGCAAGAAATGATTAAAATGTATTACAAGGATTATGAAAAAGTATATATTATATCTATATTAAAAAGAAAAGATTATAAAAATATGTTAAAGTTATTATCACAAGATAAGCATGCATCATTTATATTAACATCTGGTAATGACCCTAATAGATTTACAAATGCTGAAGAATTATATGAACATATAAAAAAATATATTCCGGAAGAAAAATTATATATTAAGAGTTTAAAAAATGCTCTTGAATATATAATGAAAAATAATTTAAATGCTATAAATTTTGTGGTTGGGAGTTTTTATACATATGGTGACACCATAAAAATATTAAGAGAAATAAAAAATAACACTTAAATAAACATTAGATGACATTTATATACGTAATTGTATATAATACATAAAACATATTTACCAAAGTGGCACGGAAATATTGGTAGAAATTATAGAATAAAACATAAAACATGATATTATATTAGCATAAATTAATAAAGGAGGAAAAAATAATGAACACAAAGAAAATATTAATTGCTATTCTAGTATGTTTGTTAAGTTTTATTCTATTTAGTTTTGCAGTAAAAGTTAATGCTGCTACAATTAGTGAGGATGGTAAATATTCTCTAATATTAACTAGTTCTGAAGAAAATGCAAGTATTGATGGCAAAAGCGAAAAAGTTATAAGATTCAATATTTCAGAAGGAGAAACTACAGTTAAATTATCTGAATTAACAAAAGGCATTGTTCCTTTCAATGGTAGAACTGAATTTGCATATTGGGGAAGTTTTATTGGCGAAAAGGCTAACGAGGATATACCAGTAACTGATTTTAGCTGGAGCGGTGAGTTATTAGGAGGCGAATCATATATAAACGGATTGACTCTTTATGCAAGATTTTCTAATAAGCCATTACAAGGAACAGGAACATATTATTTAACACTTGACCCATTTGCAGGTAAAGTAAATGGACAAAGCATTATAAAATTAACAAGTAAAAGCACTGAATTTAAAACAGTTGATTTAACAAAATATATACCTGTAAGAGAAGGATACACATTTAAAGGATGGGAGTTAGATGGAAAAATTGTAACTTCTATTGATTCTAGTTATTTTGCTAAACGTGATTGTATAGAAATAACTGCTACATATACTCAAGATACTTTTAAAGGTGATGGAATTGTACTAAAACTAAATGCTAATGGTGGTAAAATAGATGGCAAAGAATCTAATAGTTATGACTATATAGGTGGAGGAAATTCAGGAACATCAATGTCATTATTACCATACATTCCAGTAAGAGAAGGATATACATTTAACGGTTGGAATACAAAAAAAGATGGTAGCGGAGAAATCTATAATTATGTTTACTGGAGATTCTGGGATAAGGATGAAAAAACAGATAAAGAATTTGACAAAGATACTCTAATAAAAGAAGAAAGTGGTTATGAGAGATATAAAAATGTAACATTATATGCTTCTTGGACTAAAACTTCAGGCAAACCTGAACAACCAGTTAAAGAAACAGTAAAAGAAATTCAAAGTACAGGAGAAACAAAAGCAAAAATTGAATTTGCAAAAGAAGTTAGCAAAGACTACAAATTAGATATAAAACCTGTAGAAGTTAAAAAGGACTTAACAAACAAAAATGTTAAATATGTAGTAGATATAAATGTATTAGAAAATAACCAAATAGTTAAAATTAGTGATACTAAAATGAAAATAAGAATTGCATTGCCAGAAGACTTAAAAGGATTTAACAAATATGAAGTAGTATATATTTCAAATGATG
>OIYV01001739.1_pt1 | contig 10058 bp, 10 predicted proteins | sample 1588251 | NCBI WGS metagenome assembly OIYV01 (sample SAMN03283282) | human gut metagenome | biome: human-associated habitat; material: feces | host: Homo sapiens | place: Peru | collected 2012
CCCCGCCGCAATGAAACTGCATTCTTATAAACGGCAAGGATCCCGCCGGGTGATCCGTGAACCCGTCGGGAGCCTTTGCGTATTCATAAATTCAGCGCCTCGGGGAAATATCCCGAGGCGCTGCGCTGTTTATTTTGTTCCGAAAATGCGGTCGCCGCAGTCGCCAAGACCGGGGACAATATAGGCGTGCTCGTTCAAGCGCTCATCAACCGCCGTGACAAAGAGGTCGATGTCCGGATGTGCCTTTGCAACTGCCTCAACGCCTTCCGGCGCGGCGATGATGTTCATCAGTGTGATGGACTTGCAGCCGTACTTCTTTTTCAGGATGTCGATGGCGGCAATGGCGCTGCCGCCCGTCGCCAGCATGGGATCGACGATGAAGACCTGCCGTTCGGAAATATCCGGCGGCATCTTGCAGTAATACTCCACCGGCTCATGCGTCTGCGGGTCGCGGAAGAGGCCGATATGTCCTACCTTCGCCGAGGGGATCAGGGAGATCATGGAGTCCACCATGCCCAGACCGGCGCGGAGGATCGGGACGATCGCAAGCTTTTTGCCCGACAGGACGCGAACCTTTGCCTTTGCAACGGGTGTTTCGATCTCCACTTCCTTCGTGTGGAGGTTTCTGGTCGCCTCGTAGCACATCAGCGCGGCGATCTCGCCGACCGCCTCACGAAATTCCTTGACGCCCGTATTTTTGTCGCGCAGGATGGACAGCTTATGCTGCAACAGCGGATGATCCAACACCTGAACTTTTCCCATAGTAGTCTCCCTTCTTATCGTTCCATTCGTTCCCGTTCCGCCTGCGAAAGCCGCAAGTAGTTCGGAATGAGCTCCGCGCCGTCGAACTTCGTGCCGGTGAGCAGAAGCCGCCGCGCGACCAGCGCAACACCGGAGGCGCGCTGCTGCCGCAGAGCGGTCGGCGCAAGTACGCAGCCACGGACACGTTCACTGAGCGTATTATAACACAAAGCCGCTCCATCGCCAACCATTATTTTCGGTTCCTCGACGTTTTTCAGCGATTCCTCCAATTCTGCCAGAGAAATTGCACAGTCGTCGGTCAGTCGGGTCAGCACACCGCCCTCGCAGCGAAACAGCGCATGGTAGACCTGTTCCCTGCGGGCATCCATCGCGCAGCAGACCAGACCTTCAAACATACACGCCTGCTGCGCCATCGCCTCCAGCGTGGAAACGCCGACGCAGGGCAGCTCTGCGCCCCACGCCATTCCCTTCGCCGCCGCAACACCGATGCGCACGCCCGTAAAGCTGCCCGGACCGGAGGCGCAGGCGACCGCCGTCAAGTCATCGACCGTCACGGCGCAGTTTTCCAGAAGATCCTGCGCCATTTTCATCAGAGTGCAGCTGTGGGTCTGCCCGCAGTCCTGAAAATATTCGCCTACCAGCTTCTCCTCGTCCAGCAGGGCGACGGAGGCGGCCTTGGCCGAGGTCTCAAATGCTAAGATCCGCAAGCTGTGCTCCCCCTTCCACCGTGATGCGGCGCGTATCGCCGCCCAGTTTTTCGATCGTCACCGTGACGGCGTCCTTCATCGCTTCGGCCACGTTTTCGCTCCACTCCACCGCGCAGACGCCGCCGCGCGCAAGATAGTCCTCCCAGCCGATGTCAAACAGGTCGTCGGCAGAATCAAGGCGATACATATCAAAATGGAACAGCGGCAGCCGCCCGCCCTCATACTCGTTTACGATGGTATACGTCGGGCTGGTCACGCGCGCCGTGATGCCAAGCCCACGGGCAAGACCGCGCGTGAAGGCCGTCTTCCCCGCGCCGAGCGACCCGCGATAGGCAACAATGCTCCCCGCTTGCAGGCGCTTGCCGAGCGCCTCGCCGAGTGCTTCGGTCTGCTCGGGACCGTTTGTAATCAATTCCATGGGTCATCCCCCTTTTTCCCTGCCATTGTAGCACAAACGCGCGCCTTTTGCAAAATAATTCAGGCAGAAAATTGACAAGGGACGGCAAGAGGTGATAGAATAGGATAAATTGCCGGAAAGGAGGTCAGGTGTCATGCGAAAATTTTGGGGAAGACTGCGCGACGTTTTCCGCAAGGGCGATATGATCCTGCTGCTGCTGTGCGTCAGCGCGACGGTGTTCGGCATTGTAATGATCGCCGCCGCCACCGCCCCGAAGGAAAGCACCCGTTACATCGTCATCCAGAGCGGCGCGCTCATCGCAGGCATCGTGCTCTACTTCGCCCTGACCGCCTTTGACATCGACATTCTCGCCGGTCAGCGAACCATGCTCTTCCTGTTTAACACCGTTTTCATCTCCATGCTGCTTGTCTGGGGCGTGGAAGGCACGACCGGCAACCGAAGCTGGCTGCAATTTCCCTTTCTCCCCTTTAACATCCAGCCTGCGGAGCTGTGCAAGATCACCTTCATCATCATTCTGGCAAAAACCATGAGCCTGCACCGCAACCACGTTTCCTCCCTGCGCAACGTCAGCCAGATCACGTTCCATATGCTCTTTATCGTCGGACTGATCGTCGTGATCTCCAGCGACACCGGCGTTGCGCTGATCTTCGTCTTCATTTTCCTCGCCATTGCCTTCGTCGGCGGCGTGAGCGGCTGGTGGTTCTTCGGCGGCATAGGCGCATTTGCCGCAGCGGCTCCCGTAATGTGGAAGTACTTCCTGAAGAATTATCAACGCCGCCGCATCCTCGTTCTGTTCGATCCCAGCATCGACCCGACCGGTCAAAATGAGCTGTGGCAGACAAGGAAGAGCTTGGAGGCGCTGCGCAACGGCGGCCTTGCCGGTCAGGGACTGTTTAACGGAACGCTGACGCAGAAGGACTCGCTGCCCGCGCAGCACACCGACTTTCTCTTCTCTTCGATCGGCGAACAGCTCGGCATGGTCGGCTGTCTGGCCGTTCTGCTGCTGCTTCTGCTCATCGTCGCGCGCTGCATCTATGTGGGGCTGAAGTCTCCGGACGAAAAGAACCGGCTCATTTGCATCGGCATCGGCGCGATGCTTCTGTTCCAGACGCTCATCAACGTCGGTATGTGCCTCGGCCTTTTCCCTGTCATCGGACTGGCGCTCCCGTTCTTCAGCTACGGCGGCAGCTCCATTCTGACGTCCTTCATTGCCGTCGGTATCGTTTCGGGCATCAAGATGCGTCCGGAACCGGAGGTCGCCGACCGCTATATCCGTCCGTACTAAAAATACACTTCCGCCGCACACGCGGAAGTGTATTTTTTTGCATAGATTTCCTGATTTTGTCCATCCTATGAGCGAAGATCATTGAAGGAGGGACACCATGAAAACCTTATTTCGCGCGCTGACGCTGCTGCTCTGCCTGTCGGCGCTATGCTCGATCTGCGCTGCAAGCGACGCAGAGACGCTGTTTCATACGCAGTACTGCTTCACGGAGGGCGACTTTGGCGAGTCGATCGACGGCATTTTTGTCACGCAGGTACCCGACAGCGGCATTGCCGTCGTCCAGCTCGGTCAGCGTGTCATTCGTGCAGGCGACGTTCTGGCCGCCGGAACGCTCGACCAACTGCGTCTGACGCCCACCTGCACAAGCAACGAAGAAGCCGTTCTCTGCTATCTTCCCATCAGCGAGGGCACCGTCGGCGACCCCGCTGCGCTGACCATCCGGATCCGTTCCGGTAAAAACGAAAAGCCGACGGCCTCGGACGGTGAGCTTGAGACGTATCGCAACGTGGCAAACGACGGCAAGCTCCTTGCCAGCGATCCGGAGGGAGCGGCGCTCACCTATCGGATCGAGACGCAGCCGAAGCGCGGCACCGTGGAGCTGAAGGAGGACGGCGCGTATCTCTACACGCCCGCAAAGAACAAGGTGGGCGAAGACAGCTTCACCTTCGTAGCGATCGACGAGGCGGGCAACGAGTCGAAGCCCGCGACCGTCAGGATCCGTATTCTCAAGCCGTCGGAGAGCCGCACCTTTGCCGACCTTTCCGGTGATGCGGACTGCTTCGAGGCCATGTGGATGCGCGAGAGCGGTCTTTACAGTGGCAAGCGTGTCGGTGCAGAAGAGTGCTTCTGTCCGCTTGAGCCGGTCAGCCGCGCGGACTTTCTTGTCATGACGATGGAGCTTGGTAAGATCCCGATCGAAAAATCGCTCACGGTCTCCGGCTTTGCCGACGCACAGGACGCTCCGGCGTGGGTGCAGCCTTATCTTGCCGCCGCGATGCGGTGCGGTCTGGTCACGGGCGAGAAGACCGAAGACGGCCTGATGTTCTACCCGAACAAGCCGATCACGGGGCGGCAGGCAGCCGTGCTGCTGCAAAATCTGCTGAAGCTCCCCATCTCCACCGCCTCCGCCGCTTCGTCGCAGCAGCCCATGTGGGCAGCCTACGCGGTGCAGGCATTGCAGGAAGCCGGTGTTGCGCTCAACGCTTCGGACGAGGCGCTCAATCGCATGGATGCGGCAAAGCTGCTTTATGCCGCCGCTTCTCTGCCGAAATAACAGAAAGGGTCTGTCTCAAAATGATTTGAAATCATATGAGACAGGCCCATATTCTTATCTTCGTCGTTTTCTTCGGAGCCATTCGCTGAGGAATACTGCAAACGCGCCAAGCGCCACAAGTCCGACGCAGGCAAGATTCGTCCGCCACCCGCCGTCGTCCACGGCGGACACTGCGGCAGTCGTCTGCACGGGCTGCGGCTCGCTCGTCTGCGCCGTCGGCGTCGTCGTCTCCGGTTCATCCGCGTTCTGGGCAAATACCTCCAGCGTCTCCGACTCCAGTGCATCATAAGCAAGCGCAAGACGGCGCACCGCCGCATGATAGGTCACGGCGTCGACCCCGCCGTCGGAATACACCGGCAGTCCGTCGACGATCTGCGGCGTTTGCATTCGGATCTGTTCGAGTGCCAGCAGCGCTTCCTCCAGCTGCGCCAGCACTTCCGCACTGTAAGCGCCGCCGCGCTTTTGCCGCGCCTCCTGTTTCAGCGTCCGTGCGAAATCAGTAAGGCTCGAATCCGGCAACGCGGGCGTCGTGGGCGGCTGCACGCGCACTTCGGTCAGGTTTTCATACGCGCAGGCGATGGAGAGCAGCAGTTCGTCATCGCCATAAGGCGCGACAAGATCCAGCCCCAACGCAAGCTCACCGTGCGAAAGACCCATGGGCAGGCAAAGATCCGGCAGGCCGGCGACCGGCGCAAGGTCGCAAATATACGACGCCGGATTGTCCCAGCGACCGATCGCGTTGTTGAGCGGTTCGGCCAGATCAAGCTGCGACTCGTAGACGATCACGTCGACCTGTGCCTGCGCAAAGGCCTCCATGACAAGCGAGCGGAAGTACTCGTTGGCATCTCCCATCCCGCCCTGTCCGTAGGCCGCGATCGTATTGTCGCTCAGCGCACTGCTCATGTCGACCAGCTCCGCGCCCGCGCCCGTAAACACGGCAAGCGTCCGCTCGACCATCCGCGCGGCATCGTCGCTCAGCGGCCGCGCCCCGCTGCCGCTCGCTCCGGTGAAGAAGTCGCACTGCCAGCCGAAGGAGCTTGACAGATAGCCGATGCGCAGGCCGGAAAGGACGTCCGGATCGGGCGCATAGGTGTCCGTGCGCTCCGCGCCGTCCGCCCCCGCGATCACGCTAAGCAGCAGGCACAGATCCTCCGCCGAGCGGCACATCGGGCCGATCGTATCCTTGCTCCAGTTCAGTCGGTTCAGCCCCGTTTGGCTGACCTTGCCGAAGGTCGGGCGCAGACCGTATAGATTGGCAAAGGACGACGGTCTGCGGACGGAGGAGCCGGTATCGGTGCCGAGGGCAAGCGCGGCAAAATTGCACGTGACCGCGACGGCGGAGCCACCGGAAGAACCCGCAGGCGTGCGCGACGGATCGTATGCGTTATGGACGCTGCCCTTCACGGTGGAGGTCGACTCCGTGCCGGAGATGGCATGCTCCGCCATATTGGTCTTGCCGAGGATGATCGCGCCCTCCTCTTTCAGGCGGCGGACGGCCTCCGCGTCGGCATAAGCCATGTTATGCAGAAGAGAGACGGAGCCGTCGGTCGTTACCATACCGGCCACGTCGATGTTGTCCTTTACAAGGATCGGGATTCCGTTGAGTCTGCCCGCTTCGCCCGCCTCGCGTCGTTCGTCGGCGGCGCGCGCCTCGTCCATCGCCTTCGGATTTAAGCTGATGATGGTATTGAGCGCCGGATTGTAGACCTCGATGCGCTCCAAGTACATCTGCGTCAGCCGCTCGGAGGTCAGCGTGCCGCGCTGCATGGCAAGCTGCAATTCTTCCACCGTCGCGTCCATGAGATCCGCCGTCGTGAACAGGCGGTCAAGACGCATGGTCATGCGCTCCTCCGCGCGCACCGGAAGCGGCGGCAGCAGCAACAGCAGCGCAAGGAGCAATATGCACAGACGCCGCTTCATCATAACTTCAGCTTCGGGCGGATGCGCACATGGTAGTACAGCTCCAGCCGGTCGATCAGAACATCATAGATCACAAAGCTGACGTTTGCCAGCGCGACAAGGGCGATCAACAGGAAGGTGCCCGTCTGCCGGTATTCCTTCAGGATCGCATCCATGCGGAACAGGAAGATCATCAGGCTATAGGCCGCCGCGATGGATGCGTTGACATAGACGATCTTGAGCAGCCAGCGCAGTGCGCGGACGCGCAGGTGGCCAATCTTCCGGTGCAGCATCGGGTAGCAGCCGAAGAAGACAAAGAGGATCGGCCCTTCCTTATCCGTGCACAGCAGCAGCCCCAGCGCCGCCACCGCGAGATACCACAGGACGCCCCACTTCCGCCCCGCCTCGATATAGACAGGGATCAGGATCAGCGACGCCATGACCGGCATGGCAATGGTGGCAAAGGGCAGCACGCCGCCCAAGAACATCACGCTCACCGCCAAGGCGGCAAGCAGGCCGCTCAGGGCGATCCGTTTGGCATCAGTTTTCATGGTGCTCTCCGCCCGCATTGTCGCGCAGCAGCCGGTACTTGATGTCCCAGAGCTTCTGAGACAGGTCAACATAGTAGCTGTGCGGGTTGTCAAAGCGCTTGACCTCGTCCCACAGCGTATCGACCTGCGCGGCGCAGTAGACGCGAATCTCATCGAGTGTCGGGAGCTTGTAGACCAGTTCGCCGCCGCGGAAAATGGGGACTTGCAGCTCGCGCGCCGTGAAGTTATAGACACGCTTCTGCTTCCATGTCGCCTCGGGATCAAAGATCAAAAGATCCTTGCTGTCGTCCACCGTCTCGTCGAAGACGCACAGATAGTCCGCGATCGCCTTGCCGGTGTCGTTGCCGTAGAAGCGGTAGAGCTTCTTAAAATGCGGGTTGGTGATCTTGCCGACGTTTTCGGAAATTTTGATCTTCGGCTCTACGCTGCCGTCCTCGCGCTCTACCGCAACGAGCTTATAGACGCCGCCGAAGACCGGCTCGCTGCGCGCGGTGATCAGCCGCTCGCCCACGCCGAACATATCAATCTGCGCGCCCTGACGGAGCAGATCCTGAATGATATACTCATCGAGCGAATTGGACACGGAGATCTCGCACTCCGTCCAGCCCGCCTCGTCGAGCATTTGGCGCGCCTTTTTCGTCAGATAGGTCATGTCGCCGGAGTCCAGACGGATGCCGCACTTGCGGATGCCCAGCGGCTTGAGGATCGCGTTAAATGCGCGAATGGCGTTCGGCACGCCGCTTTTGAGCGTGTTATAGGTATCCACCAGCAGCACCGCGTTGGTCGGATAGGTCTTGCAATAGGTGCAGAAGGCCTCATACTCCGATTCAAACATCTGCACCCACGAATGTGCCATCGTGCCGCCTGCGGGGACGCCATAGAGCTGATCGGAGATCGTGCAGGCCGTTCCCGCGCAGCCGCCGATGTAGGCCGCGCGCGCGCCGAGGATCGCGCCCTGCGCGCCCTGCGCCCTGCGCGAGCCGAACTCCAGCACACGTCTGCCCTGCGCGGCGCGAACGACGCGGTTGGCCTTGGTGGCAATGAGGCTCTGATGGTTGAGGATCAGCAGGATATAGGTCTCCACCAGCTGCGCCTCGATCGCAGGCGCGCGGACAGTCAGCAGCGGCTCCTTGGGGAAGACCGGCGTCCCCTCCGGCACGGCAAAAATATCGCCGGTGAAGCGGAATTGGCTCAGGTATTCCAAAAACGCCTCGTCGAAGATGCCGCGCGCGCGCAGATAGGCAATGTCCTCCTGCGAAAAATGCAGGTCGCGGATATACGCAACGACCTGCTCCAGACCCGCCGCGATCGCAAAACCGCCGCCGTCCGGCACATTGCGGTAAAAGACGTCGAAATAGCAGATGCGATCCTTCATGCCGTTGCGGAAATAGCCGTTGCTCATCGTCAGCTCATAAAAATCGCAAAGCATCGTCATGTTCAGTTTATCGTAGGTGTGCATGGAAGATTCCCTCCGTTTTATCGTATTACCTTAGATTATAGCGGGTTTTCGGCGAATTGGCAACCTTATTTTCGGTTGATTATCGGTCTGAAATCTGCTATGATGAAAAAAGAATGAAAACGAAGGAGCAGAGCACATGAGCCAACGCATTGAGACCGGTGAAGTCGTCAGCACGCACGGCATTCAGGGAGAGATCAAGATCCTTCCGTGGGCGGACGCGCCGGATTTCCTGCTGCAATTTAAGACCTTTTATCTAAACGACGTGCCTTACCGCGTCACCGCCGCGCGGGTGCATAAGACCTGCGTTCTGGCAAAGCTGTCCGGTGTCGACACGCCGGAGGCCGCCTCGCTGCTGCGCGGCAAGACCGTCAGCGTGGATCGCGAGGGCATCCGCCTGCCGGAGGGCACGGTATTCATCGCCGACCTGATCGGCTGCCGCGTGCTGACGGAGGAGGGCGACGAGATCGGGACGATCCGCGACGTTCTGACCATGCCTTCCTCCGACGTTTACGTGATCCGTGGAGAAAAGAACTATATGATCCCCGCCGTCAAGGAGTTTGTCCGTGAGATCAACGTCACGGAGCGCCTTGTCCGCGTGCATCTGATCGAAGGAATGGCGACCGATGAGAATTGATATTCTGACGCTTTTCCCCGACACCGTGGGCGACATGATGAACGAGTCGATCCTCGGGCGCGCGCAGGAGCGCGGCTACATCCGCATTGAAACACACCAAATTCGCGACTACACCGCAAACAAGCAAAATCAGGTGGATGACTATCCCTACGGCGGTGGACGCGGCGCGGTCATGCAGGCAGACCCGCTCTATCGCTGCTGGTGCCACGCCTGCGACGAGGCGGGCGCGCCGGTGCATACCGTCTACCTCTCCCCCTGCGGCCACGTGTTTACGCAGGCGGACGCGCGCCGCCTTGCCGAAATGGAGCATCTGATTTTGGTGTGCGGCCACTACGAAGGGATCGACCAGCGCTTCATCGACGAATGCGTGGACGAAGAAATTTCGATCGGCGACTTTGTTCTGACCGGCGGCGAGATCCCCGCGATGGCGGTGGCCGACTCGGTCTGCCGCCTCGTGCCCGGCGTGCTTCCGGACAAGGAATGCTTCGAGGAGGAGAGCCACTGGGCGGGAACGCTGGAATACCCGCAGTACAGCCGTCCCGCCGTCTGGCACGGGCGCGAGGTTCCCGCCGTTTTGGTCAGCGGCGACCATGCGCGCGTAGCGCGCTGGCGCAGAAAGCAGTCGCTGCTGCGCACGCGCGACCGGAGGCCGGATATGTACAAAAAGCTCGACCTTTCCTCCAAGGAGGATCGCAAGATTTTAAGGGAGATTGAAGAGGATGAAGCAGATTGAGCAGTTGAAGCGCTGGATCGACGAAAGCAGCCGCGCGGTGTTCTTCGGCGGCGCGGGCGTCTCGACGGAGAGCGGCATTCCTGATTTTCGCGGCGTGGACGGGCTGTACCATCAGAAATTCGACTACCCGCCCGAGACGATCATCAGCCACTCCTTTTATGAGAAGGATCCTTCCTATTTTTTCCGTTTTTACCGCGAAAAGATGCTGCCGCTGGGCTTTGAACCGAACGTTACGCATCGCGTCTTGGCGCGGCTGGAGGCGCAGGGGCACCTTGCCGCCGTCGTGACGCAGAACATCGACGGTCTGCACCAGAAGGCCGGCAGCCGGGAGGTGCTG
>OIYV01001740.1_pt1 | contig 10056 bp, 9 predicted proteins | sample 1588251 | NCBI WGS metagenome assembly OIYV01 (sample SAMN03283282) | human gut metagenome | biome: human-associated habitat; material: feces | host: Homo sapiens | place: Peru | collected 2012
AATGGTAATCTTACAGGAGATACAAACAATATAGATATCCATATGATGAAGAATACAGAATGGGGAGCAGTAACATATTTGTATCATTCAAAATATGGAAGATGCACAAATGGTACATGTGAAGAAATAACAAGAAATAATTGTAATACATATACAACAGGAATCGGAGCAGACACAGTAAGTGCAAGTGAGTCATCAACAACATGTACAACAGATAAGAATAAATATAATGGAGAAAGTGGAGTAAAAGCAAGTACAACAGGAAATGTATATGGAGTGTATGACATGAGTGGAGGTTCCTATGAAAATACAATGGGTAACAGTGTAAACTCTTCTAATCAATTTTATCCAGCAATATCACAAAGTTGGAGTAACATAACATATCCATTATCAAAATATTATGATAGTTATACATATAATGATAGTGAAACAACATATGCAAGAGGAAGATTAGGAGATGGAACAAGAGAAATGGCACCAACAGGAATAAGAGGTAATTGGTATTCAGATTCCGCCGTCTTCCTGGACACCTACCACCCTTGGTTCCTACGTGGGAGCTACTACGATAATGGTACGGACGCGGGGGCTTTCGCCTTCTACCCCCACAATGGTGATGCGGACACTGGCCGCTCTTTCCGTGTTTCGCTTGGTGCTCAGGCCTCTTGAAGTTGTCCCTTTTCGACCCTTTTCACTTAATGCATGGGAGATATTATAGTAATAATTTAGTTATTCTAATAAAAATATGTAAACTAGTTAAAAGAGGTTAAAAATTGATCTCTTTTCTTTAATATTTTTCTTTGAAATCTTTACTTTGGTCTTTATTCATGATATTATTTTCTTATAGTGTAGGAGGATAAGTATGTATGATGTAATAATAATAGGTGCAGGACCTGGAGGTATTTTTGCAGCCTATGAATTTGTAAAGAATAATAGTGATCTTAAAATAGCAGTGTTTGAATCTGGTCATAGTTTAGATAAAAGGAAATGTCCTATTGATGGGGTTAAAATAAAAAGTTGTATAAAGTGTCCTAAGTGTTCTATTATGTCTGGTTTTGGAGGTGCTGGTGCTTTTTCTGATGGTAAGTATAATATTACTAATGATTTTGGTGGTACTCTTCATGAACATATTGGAGATAAGTTATCTTTATCTTTGATGGAATATGTAGATAAAATTAATATGGAAAATGGCGGAGAGGGTACTAAAATGTATTCTACTTGTGGCTCTTCTTTTAAGAAAAAGTTCTTACAAAATAAACTTAACCTTTTAGATGCCAGGGTAAGACATTTAGGCACCGATGTAAATTATGTTGTTTTGGAAAATATATATAATTATTTAAAAGATAAGGTAACTTTTTATTTTGATACTCCTGTTACTAATATTTCTATTAATGATAATGGATATTCTGTTTTTTGTGGTGATGATTGTTATACTTCTCGTTATGTAATAGTATCTGTTGGTAGAAGTGGTAGTAAATGGATGGAAAAGATTTGTGATAATCTTGATATACCTACTAGATCTAATAGAGTAGATATTGGTGTTAGAGTGGAACTTCCTGCGGTTATTTTCTCTGATCTTACTGATGAACTTTATGAAAGTAAGGTTGTTTATAGAACTGAGAAGTTTGAAGATAATGTTCGTACTTTTTGTATGAATCCTAATGGAATTGTTGTAAATGAAAATACTAATGGTATTATTACTGTAAATGGTCATAGTTATGATAGTGATAATTTAAAAACCGAAAATACTAATTTTGCTCTTTTGATTGCTAAGCATTTTTCTGAACCTTTTAAGGATGGAAATGAGTATGGAGAAAGTATTGCTAAGTTATCTAATATGTTGGGTGGAGGAGTTATTGTACAGAAGTTTGGAGATCTTATAAGAGGTAGGCGTAGTACTGAAAAAAGACTTTCTGAGGGTCTTGTTATTCCGACTTTAAAGGCTACTCCTGGTGATCTTAGTTTAGTTCTTCCTAAACGTATTTTAGATGGTATTATTGAAATGATTTATGCTCTTGATAAAGTAGCGCCTGGTACTGCTAATGATGATACTTTACTTTATGGAGTAGAAGTTAAATTTTATAATATGGAAGTTTTACTTGATGAGAATTTGGAAACTAAGCATAAAAATTTTTATGTTATTGGTGATGGAAGTGGTGTTACTCATTCTTTATCACATGCCTCTGCAAGTGGGGTATATGTGGCTAGACATATTTTAGATAAAATAAAATAAATGATTCGGTTTTTCCGAATTTTTTTCCTATTTATGATATAATGTTTTATGGAGGTTCATATGAATAAGATAATTTATAATGTACTTGAAAAGTTAGAAATAAATGGTTATGAAGCATATCTAGTCGGAGGATATGTAAGAGAGAAGTTACTTGGTGGCTCTGAAGTTCTTGATATTGATATAACTACTAATGCAAGGCCTAAAGATGTAGTAGAAATTTTTTCTGGTTTTGATGTTAAGTTATATGAATATGGGAATGTTTCTTTTGATATAGATAATTTTAAGTTTGATATTACTACTTTTCGTAAGGATATTAAGTATTTAAAAAATAGAAAACCAGAAAGTATTATCTATATTGATTCTTTAGAAGAGGATATAAAAAGAAGAGATTTTACGATAAATGCGATATGTTTAGATAAAGATGGTAATTATATTGATTATTTTAATGGAAAAAAGGATCTTAAAAAGAAGACTATTAGATCAGTTGGAGATCCTCATATTAAGTTAAAAGAAGATGCTCTTAGGATATTAAGGGCAATTAGATTTGCTACTATTTATAGATTTAGACTTGATAGTGAACTTAAGAGTGCTATTAAGGAAAATAGAGAGTATTTGAGAGAACTTTCATATGAAAGAAAAAAAGATGAACTTAATAAAATATTTTGTTCTAAGTATAAGAAATATGGGGTTAAATTACTTAAAGAGTTGGAACTTTTAGATGTTTTAGAACTTAAAAATATTGATAATGTTCTTTTAAATAATGATTTAATAGGGATGTGGGCTACTATTACGGATGCTGATTATGCTTTTACTAAGAAAGAAAAGGAACTTATAAAAAAAATAAATGATTTACTTGATGAGGATATTAATGATCCGTTTGTTCAATATAAGTATGGGCAGTATCCTATTAATATTGTTAGTAATTTAAAAAAACTTAATACGAAGAAAATAATTTCTCATTATGATAGATTACCAATTAAGGATAGAAACGAAATTAAGATAAATTGTGATAAAATATGTGAGGTTTTGGGTGTTAGTCCTGGTAATTTTTTGAAGGAAATTATGAACGATTTGGAAAAGAAAATTTTATGTGGTGAAGTTTTAAATAATGAGGATGCTCTTATTTGTTATATAAAAAATACATATTAGGAGGTTTTTATGAAGAGTGATAAACTTTTAGATTTGATTAAGAGTAATAATTTGGTTATACCAGGTTATCTTTTTGCTAATTATAGAAAGTTTAAGTTAACTGAAAAGCATTTAATATTTTTGTCTTATATTATAAGTAGTGATATGCTTTTTGATGCTTATTTATTTAGTAAGGATTTAGGATGGGAAATTACTGAGGTTATGACTATTATTTCTGAACTTAGTGAAATGAAATTTATTGATTTAGGTGTCAAGAAAGAAAATGGTAAGATGAGTGAATATATTGATCTTAGTAATTTTTATCAAAAGATTTTGTTTGAAGTTATAGATGATGAAAAAGAGGAGGATATTCCTAGTAAGGTTTATAATATAATTGAATCTGAATTTGGTAGGACTCTTTCTCCAATTGAGAATGAGACTATTGCTGGTTGGCTTAATGCGGGGATTGATGAAAGTCTTATTAAGGCAGCGCTTAAGGAGGCGGTTTTAAATGGGGTTAGTAATCTTAAGTATATAGATAAGATTTTATTTGAATGGAGTAAGAAAGGTTATAAGAGGGAGTCTGATATAAAAAAAAGGAAAAAAAGGGAGAAAGGTGAGGATCTTTTTGAATATGACTGGCTTGATGAATGATAGGATATTTTTGTTTTTAGATGAATTATATCCTGATCCTAAATGTGAACTTATTTATAATAAAGATTATGAATTTTTAATTTCTGTTATGCTTAGTGCTCAAACTACTGATAAGAGGGTAAATATGGTTACTAGAGAGTTATTTTCTAAGTATAGTACTCTTGATGCTCTTGCTTCTAGTTCTATTTCTGATATTAAAAGTATTATTTATAGTTTAGGAAGTTATAATAAAAAGGCGGAAGCAGTTATTGAAATAAGTAAAAAACTTCTTCCTTTTGGTGGGGTTCCTAATGATAGGGAATTTTTAGAAGGTCTTCCTATGGTTGGTAGAAAGACAGTTAATGTTGTTTTATCGGAACTTTTTAATATTCCTAATATTGCTGTTGATACTCATGTTTTTAGAGTGTCTAAAAGACTTGGTTTAACTAGTTTTGATGCGGATGTTAGTGAGACTGAAGAGGATTTAAAAAGAGTAGTTCCTAGGGATAGATGGATAAAGACTCATCTTCAATTTGTTACTTTTGGAAGATATTTTTGTACTGCGAAGAGTCCTATGTGTGATAAGTGTAAGTTAAAAGATGTTTGCATGAAAAAAGACTAAGATTAGTCTTTAAAATTTATTCTTTTTTTTCTACTATTTTTAACTGCTAGTACTATTACTAGTATTCCAAATAGTAGGGATGTTCCTAATAAAATATAGATTAAAAGTTCTGTATTTTTTATTTTTTGTTTGTAAAAATCATCTATTTCAGTATTATATTTTTGAAGAGTTTCTTCTTCTTTGTTATAGGAATACCATCCTGTTTTATTTGTTTTAGTGTTTTTTCCATAGATTAAGCAGTAATTTGAATCTGATTTTAATTTATAACAGTCTATATCTATATCTTTTATTGTAATATTATATTTTGTGTAATTTTCTATGTTTTTACCGTTCATTGGTATGAAACTAAATTCATTTATTATTATTTCTTTATATAGGGTATAAGCATTATTTTTTTCGTCATATATGTAGAATTTTGTGTTTTCGTTTTCATCTTTTAAGCCTACAAGTGTGAAGTTAGTGACTTTACTATAAAGTGCAATTACTTCTTCATTATCTATAGTTATTTTCTTTTCAGAGTATCCGTTTGGAACTTCTAGAGTGGTGTTATCTTTTATTATGGTATATTTTTTACCATTAATAGTTGTGGTTATGGGATTGTTGTCTTTTACATTTATTACTATTGTATAGGTGTTTTCATTTCCGTCAGTTCCAATTACTTTAATGTTTATTTTATTTTGTCCTTGATTTAAATATACAGTGCCTGCGCCAGTTACTGTTTCTTTATTTTCGGCTTTGGCTGATATTTGTACTTTTTCTACTACTTTGTTTATGTTTAGTGTGTATTTATTTGTTTTTTTATTAAAACTAGGACTTATTTTGTAACCGATTACTTCTAGGGATGATAGATAACCTTTTTTTTCGTTTTTTGCTTTATTTGTTGTTATTGTTAAAGGATTTACATTTGTTTTTAGTGATTCGTCTTTTGTATTTCTAATATCGAATGCTTTTACTGTTATTTTACTAGTTCCTGGTTTTAGGACTTTGAATGAGAACTTTTTTGTTATTTCGTTTGTTGTATTATCGTTAGTATGATTTATATTATAGGGATTTCCTTTGGTGAGTTCTAGTTTGTCATTATCGTAGTCTAGGGTGTATTCGTATGATCCTATATATTGATCTGATTTTACAGTTACGTTTATTGATATTGTGTCTCCTTGTTTTGCTTTAGTATTGTTTGAACTTAGTATGATTTCATTGTTTGCATATACTGATATGGGAATAAGTAAAATTCCAAATAGTAATATTAAATATTTTTTCATAATAACCTCTTTCTATTTTAGTGCTTTTAGATAAGCAGTTTCTCCGCCGACTGGCATGTGTGAAGTGTATTCTGTGGGCATGTTTTTGTATACTGGTATTCTAAATACAAATGATTTATTTAATAATTTTATATCTTTATATGATCTATAGATTGATAAAGATTCACTGGCAGGTGCGATTACGTTTGTCATATACTGATGGGTATATTTTACTTTTGTGTTAGGACCTACGTTAAATTTTTGATAGAATAGGGTGTATTGTCCTTGATTAATGTATCCGCTTGCTATAAATCTAGCACCGTTTACTATGGCTTTTCCTCTTGTGTTCCAAGGTGTTCCGTAATTGTCATCGACGTAGCCTGCGGCGGTTGCAAGTGATCTTAATTGAGGGTTTTCTCCGTAGGCTCCGATATTGTAGTAGTTGTAATAGCCTTTTAGAGATAGACCGTGAGTAATTTTATAAAAGCCTTGTGTACATCCTGTTCCTTTATATTTTTTGGTACTTACTAAAGTAATACTGTCGCCTTTTGGAATAGTTCTTATTTTGCTGTATTCAGTTCCTGCGCCTTTTCTAAAGTTTACGGCTGTTGTGGTAGTTGCTTTTCTGTTTGTAATTTTAACATATGGACTACAGATGTATCCTGTTAAAGTATTCCATCTTGCTGTTGCTGTACCGGAAACTGGTGCATAGTTTTCATTAGTACCACCTTCTTGTTTTACTCTTGATACTAAGTGTATTGGGCTTATGTTATAGTATTTGGCTGCTTGTAAGAAGTAATCTATGTAGGTTTTGCCGTTTTTATCTTTACTAGTTGATGATAGATATGATGAACCTAGTACTTTTTTTAATGTACTTGAAGTTTGATAACTTTTTTCATAGTTAAGTGCTTCGAAAGAGAATATATTGCTTTCATTTAGATAATTACGAGGATCTATTAGATAAGCGATGAATGGATCTTTTGCTTCGTACCAAGAACCGGCTTCTCTTAAGATACAATTTCCATTTTTTGATGTTGCACAATAATATTTGTTTTTAATTTGGGTGTAGTTTTTTCCGGATTCATTTTTTAAAGCGTTTTCGAAAGTGTCGTTTGTAGGTTCTGCTTTAAATACCCAATTGGGATATTTGGAATGTAGGTATGATAGGTATGGACAATAACTTTCTGGGAATCCTTGTTTTTTTAATTTTTCGCAGTAGGTTTTATCTGTTTTGGTAATGTCTGTATATTTTTCTATTAGTCTACTGGCGACATAACCTTTTTTGCCTCCGTAATAGGAGATGTATGACCATGATGAACTTGTGCTTAGAACTTTTACTTCGGTTCCTAAATATATGCTTTCTACGAAGCCTGATGCGTTTCCTGATTTTACTTTTGAGTATACATTGGCGTAGTCTTCGCTTATTCTATAGGTCCATTTGTTGGTGGTGTAGTAGTAGTTTGATGTGTTTGCTACTGTTTTTTTTGTTACTTTTTTTGTTACGTTGCCACTAGTGGTTGTACTATTTGTAGTTTTGCTAGTTGGTGCGCCTAATTCTGTATATGAACTGCAAACGTATTTTATGCTACCATTATGATTTATTTTATAAAAACCACTGCTACATCCGGTTCCTTTGTATTTAGTTTTACTTGCAATAATTACAGTATCGCCTTTATTGAAAGTTCCTGATTTTTTATAATTAGATCCGGCACCTGCTCTTATGTTTACGAAACTTTTGGTAGTTGTTGTTATATCTGATAAAGAGATATAAGTACTACATACGTATCTATAAGAACCATTTAATTTTATTTTATAGAAACCATCTTTACAGGTACTATTTTTAATTGTTGTTTTATTTACTAATGCAACTTGCGAGTTGTAAGGCATACTTTTGTATAATTTATAATTAGTGTTTCTTATGTTTACGCCTTTGATATTATTTATTATACCAATTTCATTTGTTTTTAGGATATAACTTGAACAGATATATTTTACTTGTCCTTTGTAAAGAATTTTATTGTATTTTGCCGTGCAATTGTTTCCTTTATATAATTTTGTATCGTATAGGGTAAGTGAATCACCATATTTTACTGTTGTATAGTTTTTTTTATTTGTTGTATTTGATTTTATAGGAACGTTTTCACTTGTTACGATTACATTACTTTTTGTTGTATAGTTATTTACGTAATTTGAGCAGATATATTTTGCTTTTTGGTTATTGTATAGAATTTGATACCAACCGTTTTTACAGCCTTTTCCTTTGTATTTTTTATTAGAATTAAGTACTAGGACAGTTCCTTTTGTATATTTTTTATAAAGTGAATAATTTGTTCCAGCACCTGTTCTTGTGTTTACTGAACTTGTATTTACTTTTATAGTTTTTGCGGATGTTGTTATGTAGGTACTGCAAACGTATACTGTTTTGTTTTTGTATTTTGCTTTATACCAATTGCTTTCACATCCTTTTTCATTTTTTACTTTTTCGGTACTTAAGAGGGTTAGGTTATCGCTGTAGTATATTGTATCTTGCACTTTATAGTTTGTACCTGGACCGGTTCTTAAGTTTGTCTTTTCAGAAATTACTTTTCCAATTGATAAAGCATTAACGTTGTATGTAAGTCCTATAAGGAAAAAAATTGTGATTAAAAATAATAGTTTTTTCTTCAAAATTAGCCACCTCTACTTTATATATATTATATCATATTTTATCATATTTTGTCTTATTTTAATTAGTTTTTTAAGTTTATTTACATATATTTACACATCAACATTTTAATAGTAATAAATATTTTGAAAAAAAGCAAATGCCTTATTTTTATTATTGCTCATTTTTTTGTTTTTATTTTATAAATTTGCTTGCTAGAATTGATTGAAATTTTGATTTGTGCTATATTATTCATACAAAAGAGGAGGAATTTTTAAAGATGGGTAAAAAAAATATAATTTCGTTAAGCGGGGATTTGGCTTCAGGAAAAGGTGCAGTGTCTGAAGTTTTAATGGATGAGTTATCTTATGGTATATATCGTAATGGAGAGTATTTTAGAAGACTTGCTAAGGAATATAATATGGATTTGGCTCAGTTTGGAGAGTATGTTAGTGATCATCCTGAAATAGATATAAAAATAGAGGAGAGTGCGAAAGAATATGCTAAGTCTAATGATAATTTTATTATAGATGCAAGACTTGGATGGTATGCAGTTCCGGAGTCGTTTAAGGTTTATTTAAAGGTGGATATAGATGAGGCTGCGAAAAGGGCTTATTTAGATAAGAAAAGAAAAGATTTAGAAAATTATGTTAGTGTTGATGGGCAAAAAAAGGCTTTAGTAGAAAGATTTAAGAAAGAAAATGAGAGATATTTTACTTTGTATGGAGTAAAAAAAGATGATATGAGTAATTATGATTTGGTGGTTGATACTACGGAACTTACGCCTTTTGAGGTTGCAAGTATTATAATAAGAGAGTTTAAAAAGTGGAAAGATGAGTAATGCAACTGGAATTATACAAAAAGAAACCAAAACTTTGTAGTGCTACTTAGTTTATTTCTATTATAATTTTGGTGGAGGTCGATAATATGAAGTTTTGTGACAAATTACCTAAACTTAGAAGGGAAAATAATTTATCGCAAGAACAATTAGCCGAGGCTCTTGGAGTGTCTAGGCAAGCAGTTTCAAAATGGGAAAGTGGCTCTTCTTATCCTGATATGGAAAAAATGATTGCAATGTGTAAGGTGCTAAATTCTACTTTGGAGGATTTGCTTGATGATGGTGTGATAAAATCTAGTGTGAGTAATAAATTTAATTTTAATAATTATGTAAATGACTTTTTGAAATTTATTACAAAAATATATAATATGTTTAGTGTGATGAGTTTTAAAGAAAAAGTAAAGTGTCTAATTGAGATAGTTATTATTGGTTTTATTTTATTTATTTTATCAAGTATAATTTTTAGTTTATTTAATACGTTTATATTTAATTTATTTACTTTGAAAAAACTTACTTATTTTATTAAATAGCTTACTAAAACAATTTTCTTTATTACATAAATTTTCGGTTCTTTCTAGAGGAGATTTTTTCATAAAATAACCTTCTACATAACCTTTAGGCATTATTCTTTTTGTATGCGTAGATGCTCTGTAAACTGATTTTACATATTGTATAGGATTTATTATTGTCATAATTCACTACCTTTCACATATCATAAAA
>OIYV01001741.1_pt1 | contig 10054 bp, 9 predicted proteins | sample 1588251 | NCBI WGS metagenome assembly OIYV01 (sample SAMN03283282) | human gut metagenome | biome: human-associated habitat; material: feces | host: Homo sapiens | place: Peru | collected 2012
TTCGCCCAGCAGAGACAGGATCTCACCCTCGTACAGCTCAAGGTTCACATCTTTGTTTGCGATGACCTTGCTGCCGAAGCGCTTGGTGATGTTCTCCATTCTAATTGCGCATTTTTTTTCCAAGGCTGTCATCCTTTCTTTCGGCGCAGTTGGCTGCAACACCTCGTAAAACGCCGGGGGTAGATTCAATACGCTTTATTTTACCATATATGTAAATAGTTGTAAATCATATTTTGCAAAAAAATTGTAAGGTATATACAAAAAATGTTAGGTTACACAAGAATAAGAAACGGTCTTTGTGCGATTTGCCGATGGAGTAAAAACAGTGAGGTGAACCGTCGTGGGAGAGATAAAAAAATTACCCCTGGGGGGTGGGGTCAATGGGCGGCGACCCCTCAGCCAGCTTGGCGGCTCCACTTACGCAGGGGAGCCAGGGGTTACGGATTGCCACGGGCGCAGAGGGCCCTCGCAATGACAATATAAGGAAGGGACAGAAAAAAGATGGACTGCCGGAGCAGTCCATCTTTTGAGTTGTGCTGCAAGAAATTACATCTTGGTGTTCAGCAGGGTGATGCCATCGATCTGCAGATCGAAGTAAGGAGCGGAACGCTTCTCGGACTCGTGGAAATAGCCGTTGGAAATAACCTCGGTGTCGGGGGTGAACTTCTCGTCGGTGTCGACGTCGGCCATGTAGCTGGTGAGGGTCTTGCCGTCAACGGTGAAGGTGGAGGTGTCAAAAACATGGAGAGTGCCGGCCTTGAACTGCTCTTCGGCAGCCTTGATGGCCTCGGCAGTGCCGGGAGCGGCGACCTTCTCGTTGATGGGGGTCAGCTCGACAGCGCCCTCGTTGATGCCCTTGCACCAGTCGGTGTCAATAGCCTTGTTGTCTCTGACGCACTCGATCATGTACTTCATGTAAGGTACCCAGTTGATTCTGGAGGAAACGATGAAGGTGTTCGGGCAAGCGTCAAGAGTGGAGCCGTTGTAGGAGACGTTGGGAACGCCTGCGCTCTCGCAAGCGGTGGGAGCGCCCATGGAGTCGGCGTGCTGGCTGATGAGCTTGCAGCCTCTGCCGATAAGCAGGGTAGCAGCTTCCTTCTCCTTGGCCTCGTCATACCATGAACCGGTGAACTGGACTTCCATGGTAGCCTCTTTGCAGACGGATCTTACGCCCAGGAAGAATGCGGTGTAGCCGGACTTAACCTCTGCATAGGGGTATGCGCCGACATAGCCTATCTTAGCGTCCTTAGCCTCGAACTTGCCTTCCTTGATCATAGCGTTGAGCTTCATGCCTGCGGCAATACCCGCAAGATAACGGCCCTCGTAGATGGAAGCGAAAGCATTGTGGAAGTTCTTGAGATTCTTAGTGTGAGCCTGAGTGCCGGTAGCGTGGCAGAACTGGACGTCCGGATACTTCTCGGCAGCCTGGATCATGAAGCTCTCGTGGCCGAAGCTGTCGGCGAAAACAACGGAGCAGCCCTGCTCGGCAAGGTCGGCCGCCGCATCGAAGCAGGCAGCAGTCTCACCAATGCCGGTCTTCTTGATGATCTCAACGCCAAGCTCCTTGCAGGCTTCCTCAGCTGCGGTGATGAAGTTCTTGTCATAAGTTGAGTTTTCGTCATGAAGGAAGATAAAACCGACCTTCATCTTCTTCTCGCCGCCGTCCTTGTTGTTGCAAGCCGCAAAGCCGAAAATGGTAGCGAGTGCAAGAACAATTGCGAGGATTCTTGTGAATTTCTTCATTTTTTGACGTACCTCCAAAAAATTTTTTATATTTATCCCGCGATGTCGGCGGGAAAAAATAACTCAGTTGTCCTGTTCTTTGAAAGTTATGCTGCCGTTGCCCATCTTCTCGATTATTGCGAGGGATTCGACTCTCGCACCCTTTTCCTCGAGAACCTTTCTGCCGGGCTGGAAGCCCTTTTCTATTGCGATGCCGACGCCCTCGAGCTCGGCGCCCGCCTGGTTGATTATATCGATAAGTCCCGAAACGGCGGCGCCGTTTGCAAGGAAATCGTCGATGATGAGTATCTTGTCGCCCTTGTTTATGTAGTCTTTCGACACTGTAACGTTGCTGTCCGTGCCCTTTGTGAAGGAGTGGACAACGGAGGAGTAGACATTGCTGCCCACATTTTTGTGCGCGCCCTTTTTGGCAAAAACAACAGGCACAGAGAAATATTGCGCAGTTATGCACGCAATCCCTATGCCCGATGCCTCGATAGTCAGAATTTTATTTATATTACACCCGTCAAAACGGCGCTTGAACTCCTTGCCGATTTCCTGAAGAAGGTTCACGTCGATCTGGTGATTGAGAAACATATCCACCTTGAGAATATCGTCCCCGATCACCTTGCCGTCAGCAATTATGCGCTCCTCAAGCAGCTTCAAATCCTCGTTCCCCCTAAAGAAAAGTACGGTGAAAATACAATAATAGTATAGGGCTTTTTGGGGGTAAAAGCAAGGAAAAGTTTAAAAATCTGCATTTTATACAAACGCCGTCGTAAAAAAGCGTATAAGTGTATAAATATGTCAATTTTGTGTACAGCCTGTGTCAATTTCTCTTGATGTTTCCCGCAAAAACGTAACCTGTTGTGTTTTTAAACTCTATGGCATACCACCCGTTGAGTGCGCCGGTTATTTTTACGTCGCGTCCGTTGGGGAGAGTGCCGATAACGGCGGAGGTCATATTCGGCGCGCGTCGGACATTCAGAACCCCGCCCCGCGTGCTAACGGTACCCGTGGCGGGAAAAACGGGCGGATAGTACTGCACGCCGAAAAAGTCCGCGATGCTTATAACAAGGTTTTCGGCTATCGCGTCAATGTTGTCGGCTATCCACCGCGCGTCCTGCTCGTTGTCGTGGTAGGCGAGCTCAAGGTAAACCGCGGGAGCCTTCGAACGTTTTAGCTCGAGCAGTGTTGTTGAGGTGCGCGTGTTCACAAGCTCGGGCTCGGGGTAAATCTCGCGCAGTCCGTTTGCGATTATATCGGCAGCGCGCTTTCCCTGTGTGCTCGTCGGATAGTAGTAGACGTCCGGTCCGCGCAGAGTGCCCTCATATATGGCGGGCGCGGCGTTTGAGTGCAGGGCGAGATAGAGCCGATAGTTTCCTCTGTTTCCGCGCGCGACAGCCGCCGCCGCGTTGCCGTTCGGGTCGTTCCTGCCGTAGCTTATCCCGCTTGAAGAGAGATACGGCTCCATCGCGTCGGCGAGGAGATTCATATAGTATTTCTCGCTCTCGCCGATTATATATGGATTGTAGCCCTGAGTTGAGGGGCTGAGATAGACATCGGGCATAAAAATACCTCCGCATATTCATTTACTATAAGAATATGCGAAGGAGTGTCGGTTGGTTAATTGCCTCGCTTGCGCCCAATAATAAAGTCTGATTTTGTAGGGTGCGGCGACCTCGACGCACCGCTGCCGCGCAAACGGCACAAACTCGAATAGGCTCAATCCGGCATAGGCGAGATATTATTTTGTATTATTGATCGCTTTTGCAAATGCAACGGCTTGATCGACGAGATTATATCTCATTTCATTTGTCATTTTCCATTCCCATTTTGCAGAATTTGAATCAATTGGGTGTATATCAGAAATCATTAGCATAGCGACAGCCTTTAATCCGAGATATTTGGAAACGCTGAAGATTGCCGATGTTTCCATATCTACTCCGACAGCACCTTTATCTCGCCATAACTGTTCTTTACACAACGTCTGACGATATACGGCATCTGTCGAGACAATAGAATAGTTGCATATGCCAAGCAAAGAGGTGACGGCTTTTTGAAGGTTACCGTCCGGCTTTGAATATTCGATGTCCTCGTAATAATGAAGTGATGTTCCTTCTTCCACAAAAGCCTTTTGCGGAGCGATAATTTCACCGACATGGACGACTTCATCATATGCTCCGCACATTCCGACGGAAATAATATTTCTTACTCCTAATGCGGCGAGAGTTTCGATTGTATCTACTGCTTGCGGAGCACCGCGTCCTCCGTCCGCAAAGCATAGCTGGAATTTCCCAATCTCCCAAATTGGGCAGGAATTAAGAAATCGCGGAAGCGGTTCAGGCAGTTCTGTTGCATTATATTGCGATATGAGGTAATCCGTCGCTTTGCCCATAAAGAATAAAATTGCCGTTTCGGGCAGTTGCAAGTGACACTCGCGATGAGCGCTATGTATTTGATCTTGTGCAGTAATAACTGCTTTTGAGTCGTCTTTGGGCAAGCACCACATAATTGTCCTCCATATTGCAACTAAATCGAATATTCAGCAATGACTATAGCTCATATATCCCGTAGGGACAGCCCTTGCGGCTGTCCGCTATCGGAATCATAGCATATTCAGCAGATTTAGGCAAGTTCGTTATTAAACCGTGTGCCGGAATTACAGGCTTATAGATACCCCGATAAAAAACAGGGAAAACAGAAATTATCCGTTTTCCCTGCATGAAGTTTTATATATCCAGCGCCGAGGCGTCCTCGGTTATGTCGCTCTTTTCAAAGCCGTTCTCTCTGTCAAAATAGAACACGCTTCCGCCGTCGTTTCCGCACATGGCGGAGAAGTGACCGTCCTTGAAGATGAGCGCCGCGCCGTCCTCAACGCCTATGCCGGAGTCGCGGCAGTCTTTTACGGCTGTCCCGAAGCTTTGCCAGCGTTCGCTGATGAAGTGCGGGCAGTAGCAGTAGGGGAGAAGTCCGATGCAGTCAACGAACATGAAGTCGCCGTTTTCGCCGCAGTCGTCATATCCCATGTCGAACCAGCACATTGCGCCGGAGCTGAGTCCCGAGAGAACTTTTCCGCGTTTATACGCCTCCCTGAGCGCCCTGTCCGCGCCGGTTGCCTTGAATGTGTTCATCATGAACTCAAGATTTCCGCCGCCGGCGTAGACTATGTCGGTGCTCATGAACGTATCGTATATGTGTTTATCCGTGTTTTCGGGGTCGGTCAGCTTGAGCGTTTCGACTGTGCAGCCGAGCTTTTCAAAGCTCTCCCAAATAGGCTCGTCGCCCTCGGTATCGTCGTGCCCCGCAGTCGGCAGAAACACAACATGAGGATGCTCCTTGCCCGATTCGCGGACTATCCTTTCAAATATCGGCATGACCTCGCCGTCGTCATAACGGCCGCCGCCGAGTGCGATTATCGTTCCCATTTTTCCTCCGTCAACCGATAATGCTTACGTTGAAGCCGTTATCCTTAGCATATTTCTCGGCGCCGCTTCCGCTCTCGGTTATAACCGTAAGCTCGCCGACGGCCTTGAATATTTCGTCGCCGAATACCTTGACTCCGGAGTGAACGGTTATCTCGTCAAGTCCGTAGCAGTTGTAGAATGCATATTTGCCGAGCTTCTCAAGGCTCTCGGGCAGTGTAACGGTCTTGAGTGCGCTGCACTCCTCGAACGCGCCCTTTTCAATTTTCTTTATGCCCTCGCCGAGGGTGAGCTTCTCGAGTGAGGAGCAGCGGTAGAACGTGCTTATGTCGACGCATTCGAGCGTGCCGGGCAGCGATACCTCAACAGCGCCGGTGCATTTGAGGAATGCGTGGTCATCGATTTTTTTCACGCCCTCGGGAATGATAATTCTCTTCGCGCTAAAGCATTTTGCAAATGCCCAGTCGCCGATGGTCTCAACGCCCTCGGGCAGGACTATTTCGGTCAGCGCGGAGCAGAAGTAGAAAGCCTTTTCGGATATGGTCTTGGGTGCGCCGTTGAAAATGACGGTCTTGAGCTTGCTCTTTCCGGTGTAGGTGTTCTCCTGCGAGCCCTCGAAAGCGCTTATGCCGATGTGTTTGACGTTCTTGCCTATCGTGACCTTTTCGAGATTGTCGCAGTACATCGCCGCATAGTTGCCGATTACCTCAACGGAGTCGGGGATAATAAGCTCCTTGAGCGAGCTGCTGCCCTTGAGAGACTTGTTCTCGAGACCGACGACCTTTGCGCCGTCTATTTCGGCGGGTATGGAGACGACGGAATCGTTTCCGGTGTAGTCTGTGACACAGGCGGTGTTGTCCGTATACAGTGTATAAACAAAGCTTCCGTTCTTTACGGATTCGGTTTTGACTTTCTTGTCGAGTATGTCCTCAACCTTGACGAGCGCGGGGTCGTTTACCGTGACGTCGAGGGAGAGAGCAGAGAGTATTGTTTTGCCGAGATTGTCGCAGCCTGTAAAAGAGAGGCAGACGACGAGCATCAAAGCAACGATAGCCGTTATTTTAGTGAATTTTTTCATCGTCGTTTCCTCACTTTCCGTTCTTTTTAGCCATGCGCTCCTGCTTCCTGCGCTCGATGTCGGCCTTGCGCTCCTCCTCGAGTCTTTCGATCTCGATTCTGCGCGCCTCGTATTCGGCGTCGGTGTGGGCTTTCGCGTCGTTGTATCTCTCGCGTATATCATCAAGATGCGCGTAGTTCTCTTTTTCCGTCAGCTGGCGTCTTGCGTCGAGAAGAGGCTTAACGCTTCTGATGTACTTGGATTTCTCGTTGACGAGCTTCTTGACGGTCTTTTTCTTTGCGACCTGATGCGAGAAGGTATCTTCCGGCAGAGCCTCGGCGGCCTTGAAGGCTTCCTCGGAGGGCTCGACTATCTTGTCGGGCGTGCCGTAGAACTTGATCATGGCTTTTCTTGCGTTCTTGAGTGCGCGGGCGTGGACTATGGCGTCGCTGCGAATCTCGCGCTCCTCGTGAGTGGATCTCGGCAGAGCCTTTGCCTCGGCCATGATCTCTTTGTTGTAATCAAAGATTCCGTTGTATCCGGCTGCCTCAAGCGCTCGGGAACGCTCGACCTGCTTTTGGATACGCAGGGTGTTGTATTTGTTCATCTCGTCGATGATGAAATCGCACACGGAGATGTCCGCGTTGAGCTTGTTGAGCTCTCTGTTCTCTTTCTTCGCGGCCTTTATCGCGGCTTTTCTTGCTGCCTTCGCGGCGTCGATGCCCTTGGGCATAGCCTTTGCCTGATTTATGCGGTCTTTCTTTATGCCGCGGTTCTGAGTGTTGAATTCTTTGTAAGCGGCTTTCAGTCGCTTGATTTCGTTCTTCCTGAACTCTTTCTCCTCGGGAGTTCTTGCGGGTAGCCTCTTGGCCTTGTTTATGTCGTCCTTCGTGGTCATGATGGCTCTGTCCTTATAGAGAAGGTTGGCCTCGTCGATTATATCGATTGCCTCAACGATACTCTCGTCGCGGAGAATACCGTTGCCGTAGTCCTCGAACATCGCGCGAATCTTGAGCACCTTGACTATGCCGCGCTGCTTTGTCTCGGTCAGATCGTAGAAGATGTATGGGACGAAGTTGAGCGCCGCGCCGATGACTGCGGCGATGATGAGCACGTCGAACATATCCTCTCTGAACGAAGCGACTTCGAGCACGTCGTAGTTGTCCTCAAGGCCGAGCATCTGATAGATGATCGGGAGCACCATGCCGGTGAACATTCCGATAAACGAGCCGATTATGCCGACGGCGCCGAACATTCCGTCGATGCGCTCGCCGGTGAAATACTGCTGATAGTCACGCATATCGGCGTTGATGCCGGGGTTGTAGACTATTGAAAAAGAGTTGACGAATCCGTTGAGATAATAGAGAATTATCAGAGCGGGGATGTTGTTGTAAAGGGGATAGAGCAAACCGATGAGCAGGACATTTGTGACGTTGCACCAAATGAGCAGGTTTCTCTTGCCTATAACTCTTATCGCCACGGGGCACAGAAGCATGGCCCAAAGTGCCGCGTTTCCTATGAGCGTTGTCGCAACTCCGTAAAGCCCCATTCTGTTGGGGTAGGCATAGATGAAGGTCCAGCCGATGATAACGCCGACCGCGCCCTCAAGGAAGCCGAGCCAACCCGCAAGGGAGGTTATCCAGAAATATTTGTTCTTTGCAACGGCGCGGAATGCGTCGGAGAACTTGAACTGGGTAACGTGGCTCTCCGCAACGATTATTCTCTCTCTCGTTCCAGCGTATGCAATATAGGACAGAAGAAGTCCTACTATGGCGACGATGGGATGGATTATACGGTAGGTGGTTATGGAGTTAAGACCGCCCGTGAGAGTTGAGAGCATCGGCACGAACAGACCGGTGAGCGAGGGCGCCATGGAATAGATAATGGACGAGACCGAAACGATATCGGTACGCTCATGGGAGTTCGGAGATATGACGTTTGCAAGGTCGGTATACGCCTGCTGGAAGAAGGGATAGAAGCACTGCAGGAGATTGTAGCAGATAAAAACAGCCGCCACCTTCTGCAGATATGACATTGTGTCATAGGGCAGCCAGACGAATATGACCGCTATGGCAGTAGACGGAATACCGGTTATTGCAAGCCATGGGCGGAATTTTCCGGATTTAAATCGGGCGCTGTCGATTATGTAGGAGCGCCCTATGGTAATTCCGAAGCCGATGATAGTCGACGCGACCGCCATGTACTGCAGGTGTATCGGCTTAATGCCTATGGTGTTTCCGACGAGGAAGCTCGTTGCGGAAAGCGCGATTTGCGAGCAGAAGAATATGACGAACTGAACGCCCATTCCTCCGATGCCGTAGGCGATTATCTCCTTATAGGGGACATATTTGCCCAAGGCGGGTGTTTTCCAGTGCAGTACGACATTGTTCCATATCGTGCTGACCTTTTCCTTGAGATTACTCTTTCCCATTTCAACACTCCTTCTGGTCTGCGGCGCGGCGGGAAAACACGCTTGCAGACAGTTGTTTTAGCTCCCCGGAGGCAAAAAAAGCGGGGAGCATCGACAATTTGCATAAAAGCTTCTATCATTATAGCAAAACTATTAACAAGTTGCAACAGCAATTGTGAACTAAAGTACAATTTACTCGAAAATTACTCGAAAAAACTTCAAAATTTAATAATTATTTCAGTTATGTCACATTTCTGTTGAAATTTTGAAGTACGAGTGATATAATATTTTCAGAAATTTTCCAGAGGTGAAAAGTGTTGAATAAGCCAAAAATTATTGCACACCGCGGTGCTAACCGCTATGCTCCCCAGAACACGATACCCGCATTTGAAAAAGCAGTCGAGCTCGGGGCGGACGGAACCGAGACCGACGTCCATATCACCAAGGACGGGCATATAGTTATCTGCCATAACGACACCGTTGACGAGATGTCCAACGGCACCGGCGCTATCGGCGACTATATGTTTGACGATATCCGCAAGCTCGATTTCGGCAGCAAGTTTTCAAAGGACTTTGCCGGCATTACTCTGCCCACCGTCGAGGAGTACCTCGAGTGCATGAAGAAGAGCGACAAGCTGAGCGTTATGAATATCGAGATAAAGCCCAACAAGTCCGAGCGCGAGGACATAGTGCGCAAGACGATAGAGGCAGTCAAGGACTACGGACTTTTCGATGAGCTTCTCATTTCGAGCTTCGACTATAAGATGCTTGTTGAGGCGAAGAAGTACGATCCCAAGTGCAAGACGGCGTATCTCTATCCGATTTACGGCCAGGTAGTCAGAAGATGGTTCTTCCAGCCTCTGCACCTCGCGCAGAAAATCGGCTGCGACGCACTGCATCCGCATAAGGCGTTTGCGACAAAAGCGCTCGTCCGCCGCGCCCATGCCGCCGGCATTAAGGTCAACGCATGGACGGTTGACGATGAGAGAGACGTTATCCAGATGCTCGAAAACGGCGTTGACGGTATTATCACAGACCGCCCCGACTACGTGGAGGGTATTGTGGACAGATATCTCGCCGAGCATAAATAAGACAAACGGAATCAAACCGCCGCAGAGCAAAAGGCCTGCGGCGGTTTTGCTGTCTGCCGACAGCGGTTTTACGCAGGGGTGGAGGCTTACGAAGCCGAGACTGAGAGGTTATTGCACGGACTTACCTCTTTGCATAGACTGTTTTGTTTCTCAATGTTCCTGTAGGGTGCGGCGACTCGACTTCAATTATGGCTCCCCTGCAGGGGAGCTGGCTCGGCGAAGCCGAGACTGAGGGGTTATTGCACGGATTTACCCCCTTTGCATAGACTGCTTTGTTTCTCAATGTTCCTGTAGGGTGCGGCGACTCGACGCACTGCTGCCGCTCTCTGCCTCAACAGCAAAACCGCCG
>OIYV01001742.1_pt1 | contig 10053 bp, 7 predicted proteins | sample 1588251 | NCBI WGS metagenome assembly OIYV01 (sample SAMN03283282) | human gut metagenome | biome: human-associated habitat; material: feces | host: Homo sapiens | place: Peru | collected 2012
ACTTGAATTACTTCCTGTATTTCCGAGAATTTGGATATACTAATTTTACATATTTGCTACTTACTGCACCTAAGTAATCACCATCTGTTTGTATTACATACCAATCTCCTATTTTTGCAAAAACTCTTATATATTGGTTTTTATATACCCTTGTAACAATATTAAATCCAGTTCCAGGTCCTTGTCTTACATTTAATGTAGTTGCAGTAACTAAACCTGTTGAACTTCCAACTGTTTGGTAATGTGTCATTGCGGTACTAGTACTCATAATTCCTATTAATACTATAAAAATTATGCTACAAATAATTATTTTTATCTTTTTCATAAAAAAATCAACCCCTAAAAATATTTTTAACTATTTTTAGGAGTTTATACAAAAATTTATTTAATTTCATTTTCTTTAAAAATTGTACAAGATTTATTATTGAAATATAATATTGAGTTTTCAACTTATTGCTATATTTTTATACTACTATTTCATCATCTTTATTTATTATTGATCTCTTTTTTTTAGGCCTTGGTCTGGAGTTCTTCCACCTTGGTCTTTTGCTCCAAATACCTCTTCTTTTGCTTTGCTATAGTCTTTATCTTCATCCAAAATTTTATCTGCCATTTTTGTTGCTCTATTTCTTAGCCAATTCTCATAATCTGGTGCTTGTGCCCCTGGTGCTCTTTCCTCTTCTACTATTTGATCTATTAATTTTTGTTTAAATACTTCTCTGTCCAATTCTTCTATTTGTATTCCGTCAGATGCTGGGTTTACATCATCTGGTAAATTTTGATTATTTACTTCATTTGTAATTTCTTCATAGGTTTCCATTTTTTTACTTAAATCTGTAGTAGAATAATACTTTGTAGACATTAATTCTCTTGTTTCTTTATTTGGTTTGTCCATTCCTCTATCTGCTGTTTGCTGAGGCACTGTAGAACTCATGTATAAATCACTATATGCTTTTCTATAATACTCTACTCTTACTTGTCCAATTCCATCACCCAACTTTGAAATCGTAAATCCTTCTCTATTATTTTCTTTAAGTTTAAACATTGCCATGGGAACTTTTTCATTTACATTATTACTCATATTATTTTCTATTGACATTACTTTTTGGTTTGGGGTTCTTCCTTCAGTTCTTTCAAGACTTTCTAATGCTTTATATCCTTTTTCTGCATCTCCTCCTACTATTGAATAATCGTATTGACCTTTTCCTGGTGCTACATATGCTTCTGAATCTTCACATTTTAATAATTCTCTTAATGTTTTACCCTTAACAACCTCTGCATTTAAGTCTAGTTTCACCCAATCACTTTTTTTCTTTAATTGTTTATTTTCACCTTCATCTTTATCTTTGTCTTTTTCTTGGTCTTTTTCTAAATCTGGTTTTTCTTCATCTTCCTCTTTTTCTTCTTTTTCGCCATCTGTATTTTTGTCTTCTTCGCCTTTTTCTTTCTCTTCTTTTTCCTTTTCAAGTTCTTTTATGTATTCAATGTCTGGAAGTCCTAAATCTTCGTATTTCGCAACTGGTCTTTTCCCATCTTCTAGTGTCTTTTTTATATTTTCTAGTTCTTCTATATTATATGAGAACTCTTCGTTTTTCCCAACAGTTGCTATTTGCTTGCCAAATAAGCTTATTTGATAAACCTCTTTTTCTTTTTTTACGTCTATATTAATGTCAGTTCCTTCAATAGTAATTGTTGCATTATCATTTTCCATTTCATTTATTATTTGCATTATTACTTTTTCAAATTGTTCTTTTATTTTCTCTTCTTTTGCAAAATCTTTTCCTTCCATTCCCTCATTTTCTGCCATAATATGACCTCCTTTTTAATTAACATTGAATGACATCTCGAAATCTGTTCCTTCGTTTAGTTTCATGATTATTGTTTTGTCTATGTTCTCGTTTTTGTTGTCTGCATTAAGTATTTTTACTTTATATATATATATTCCATTTTGCTGCTCAACACTTTCATAACTAATTTCATTTTTTTCAAAAAAATTATCTTTAATATAATTTTCAAAACTATCTTGTGATTCAAAATAATTTTGTTTAAATTCAGGTGATAAAAGATTATATAAGTAATAATAGCTTTCATCATTTATTCCTAATATAAACTTCTTAATATTTACTATTATTTTCTCTTTATCTTCCATTTTGTTATACTGATCAACAAATTCCTGATTAGGTATAGTATAATTATCTAGAATTGCTGTATATCTTAGCACACCGTCTTTTTCTATGAAATAATAATAGTTTTCTTTTTCATCTTTGCAAATATATACTTTTTCTCCATTGTTAGACGTTTCTATTTTGTATTCTCTTATCTTTGCAGTAAAATACTCTATTTTTTTATTTTCTGCATATTGATTAAATTCTTTTTCATTTTTAAATCTTTTGTTTGAATAATCACTATCTAATATACTATAGGCTTTCTTTTTATTATAGATTAACATATTTTTATAATTTTCAAAATAATTTTTAGCCATATTTTCATCAGAAATTTTTACATATTTAAATGTATTATTTTCTCTTTTTTCTATCTTGTCAATATTGAAATTTACTAAATCACCAATTTCTAATTTATCATAATTATTATCTTTCATATATTTATAATTGTATATATTAAATGTCTCATTAACATTATCTAAAGCTATCATTAAATTAAGTTCTTTCTTTTCCATATCCGCAATATTATAATAATTTCCATATATAAAATGCACAGTAACATAGTCTCTATCTACAGAATATACATCCATTGCTTCAAATTTATAATATCCTAAAGAATTTTCTATTTTTTCTATTTCTATAGCTTCTGATAAGTTATTTTCATTTATATTATACATATTTATGTAACTACTATCAAACATATCAATTAGAGTTTCTTTATCATTCGCTGATGCGGCATCTATATATCTATTTATTATACTTATAATAGTATAATATGTATTGCGATCTTTTTCATATGCTAATTTATTCTTTCCTGTTTCATCTAATTTAACATAATCTTCTATGTTTGCTGAATCTAAAGAATAGTCGTTTTTGCTAATATTATTCTTGTTTAGCATTACATAAAGAATAATGATAATAATTAATAATAATACTATTAAAAGAACTATGATAGATCTTAATTTTTTTTTCATGCTTCACCTCTTAAATATGTTATATTTTATTTGGGATAATCTAAGTATACATATCCTAGTAAAGTATTTCCGTATAAATTTTTCATTTCCTCTATAGAATGTGACGTAATTCCAAACCAACTTCTTCCTCCACCTGCATGGCTAATATATACCTTTTTATTAATGTTATCTACTGCTTCAACATATGCCACATGTCCTGCTTCATTTCCATTCTGCCAAACAGCTATAGAATTTGCTCTTGGTTCTGAGCCACATTTAAAATACTTTTCTCCGCCATTCGTTGATGTTTTGTACCAGTTACTAGCATTATTCAAAGTTCCTGGCCACTTTTTGTACTTAGTTCCATTTATCTCTAAAAATTGATTTGCTCTTCCATATACATACCATGTACATTGAAACTTCCACCCTGCACTAGTAAACCAGTTATTTTCGCTGTTCCACCATTTTGCAAAAGGTCCTTCTTGCTTTTCATAAGTTCTAGTATGTAATTTTGTATTAAGGACATCAAAAGTCAACCAATTTTCTAATTTCTTAATTGATTCTTCATTTACACTTCCATCTTCATTATATAAATTTATATTATTTGTAATTCCACTATTTGCATTAATTTCTGTCGTTCCTATATAATACTCATCTATTCCATGTCCACTTCCATTTTTTATATCATACCCAAAATATCCAGTTTGAAATAAACTCCACTCTGACTTTCTTCTAGTTTCCCATCCTATTGGATGTGTACCACTATCTGCATAATCTAGCCAAGTCATATAATTTGTAAATAATCCATTTGAGAAATCTGTTTTATTATAATCGCCGTAATAATCCTCATTTTTTATATTACTATAATATTTATTATATGCTGAAATAAAGTTTTCTTCGGATGGATATTTAAATGTTCCTGTAGCACGTTCTAATCCTCCTGCGACACCATAATTATAGCATCTACTCATTAATGCATAAATTTGATATTGTGTAAGATTTAGGTTGGCAGTTTTAGAAATCACTCCACTTTCAATATTTTTTATAGCGTCTGATTCCATTTGATCTACTACTTCCACAGGAATTAAGGATCCTTCCGTTGTACTATATCCTAATGTTCTTAGAGTCATTCCATGTGTTGCTATATCCACACCGTATCCTACAGCAAAACCACCACCACCGGTCAGCTGTAACCTTATAGCACTCTATTCCCTCATCATTTATATATGTAGGTGCACCTTTTCCTGCTTCCCATGATCGTAAATATCTTAAAAATTGGTCAAAAGAATTTGTAGAATTTACCGTTGCTAAATCCTTTATTTCCATTACATCCAATAAGTCATTTAAATCCTCTTCACTAACTCCATAATTATTTCCAGTACATATATATAATAAATATTTCATAACAGAAACATAGTCTACAGTTGATTCTGTGTCTTCTAACATTTCGAATAGCCAAGATTCTACACAATCTAATTGTGCCTGTGCTTTCTCATATTTGTTGTATACTTCTTTAAACTTCATCCCTATGTTAGATGTTTTTTTTGTTCCAATATCATATTTATATTCATCTGTTCGTATTTTAACTTCTGTTACCTCATGTATTCCTTTTAAAGTTCCCTTTTTTCTTGCACTTTCAATTATACATTCTTTTTTGATTATATGCTTTGAATTGTTCCAAGAATCTACCTTTTCGCTCTCAACATATTTAGAATTCTTAAATTTTATAATATCTGAGTCTGTTGTTGCAGTTGTTAGGTTGAGGTTTTCTTTTTCTCCTTCTTCTGTATATTCTACTGGTCTTCCTGGCTCCAAACTTTCTTCTTGGCCTTCAGTATGCCTATATGTATACTCATTATTTATGTCTCCTAGCCATGAGCTTACATTTGTTACTCCTACAACGTAACTATTATCTTCTGTAGTTGTTTTAGTTGTTAAAGTATAATCGATTTCTATTTTTTCTGTTACAGGGTTTATTTTTGCATCTTCTACTGTTGCACTATTTGAAGAAGATCCACGTCCTGGCACTCCTCCTGCTGAAACTTCTGTTTCTGTTGTTTTTATATAATAATCTACCCATTTTTCATAAGTTTTTATTTCGTTTGTATGTTCTACTTCTGTAGTTGTTATAGCTTTTATATTGTCATATACAGTAAGTTCTATTGTACTATTAAAAGCTAAATCCGCTAAATCATTAACAAAATCTACATCTTCTGTATTTACTAACAAAGATAATACTAATTCAAAAGGAATTGTATGTATACCAATCATATTTCTATAATTTATAGATGTTTCAGTTATACTTATTTGTTTTCCTGTATTTGTATATTGTTCTTTTATATTATCTGGCGCACCATCTGACAGCATGTATTCTATTTCATTAGAACTCCAATTTGCAACAATTATATTTCCACCCTTCATACTAAAATAATCCAAAGCTGTTTCATCTTTTATATTACTAAATTCTTCATACGGCTTATATGATAGATTTGCTATATTTCCATCTGATTTTCCTCTTTTTATTGTTATTACGCCTTGAACATATTGGCTTTCAAGATCAGAATTGTCAATACTTTCTCCTAAATTTGGATATGTAGTTGCCCATTCTGCTTTTAAGCATTTATATAAACATTCTATCTCTTCATCAGTAAAGTCTTTAAAATTCATATCATTATCTGCTAATATTTCCTCTAGTGCTTCTTTTCCTGACTTTTCATTATAACTAATTTTATATTTTCCACCTTCTATTGTTAGAATTGTATTTAATGCTTCATTTCCAATCGCTGTTTCTTTTGTTGTTGCTGCCTTTGCTTTAGTATCTAAGTCATTAAAGTATACTCCCACTGCAAAAAAAACACTAGCTAGAGCAATTGATATAAGAATTGCTATTACTTTTACTACAAATACTTTTACAATTTTTTGGGTTACAATTTTTTTAATTATTTCCTTTTTTGCTTTATCTTTTGCAGTTTCTGAAAATTCATTTTCATTATTTTTCATTTTTTCTTTATATTGTTTGTCTTCTTCGTCCATATTTTCACCTCTTTTAGCTTAGTACTTACAATTCTATTTCAATCCTAATTCTATTTTCAAAGTCAGCTTTGTTATCACTGTTTTTATAACTTTCGTAATCTAGTATTATATCAGAAAATACAATTCTTTTTATTTCTCTTTCTGTTGAATACTTTTTATTAAATTTTATACTTACTTTTCTTTTTCCTTTTATTCTTAGTTCCTCTTTTATCATTTCATGGTTATATGAATCGTAATGTAAACCACCTTCATCCTCTAAATATATACTTCCTGTCTTCTCTAAAAGATCTAATAGTATGGAATTTCTAGTTCTATTTTCTATTTCTATATTATATATTTCATATTCCATAAAAACATCTTTACTTAGAATTATCATTTCTAATTCTGATGTTTCTCCGGTCTTATTTATTTCTACACTTCCTATATAGTTATTTATATTTAGCTTATATACGTTGTCCTCTTTTGCAATTGTATAATAGTCTTCTATTGACGCAGAATTTACATTTCCACTTGCTAAAATATCTTCTTTTAGGTTAACTTTATATGTATAATAATTTCCACTAGATATCCACAATTGGATACTATATGTTTTTTTATTTTCAAATATTTTGTTGTAGTAATTGTTTATAAAATCATCTAATGTAGGATATAGTTTTTCTTTGCACTCATTTGATATTAATTTGTATGCTTCTTCCGGGTTACCGCTATTACAATAGCTAATAAACTCATCAATTACATTAAAAGTTTCTTCACTCTCCTTTTTCTCTATGTTTTTTTCTGATATAACTGAATACTCCTTATTATTGTAAGTAGTAGTATTATTAATACTACTACTTATATCTTTTTTACTATTTCTTGCATATTGGTTAAGTGCTCTTGGTATACTAATAACTATAATAGAAATTACTATTATCAGCCAGAAAGCTTTTCTATTTCTGTTATACCATCTTATAATCTTATTCAATGCCTATTATTCTCCTTTATTTAAAATCTATCATTGCTTGTTTAATTGTTTGTCTTACACTATCGTCTGCATCTATTCCCCTTTTATCTAAAAAGTCTTTTAATTTTTTATCATCATAAAGAACTGAATCACTGCACTGATTTGCAAGTTCATTATATCCTATAGCTTTATCTATACCCATTCCGCTATATTTTGTTGTGTTCAAATTATTTAATATTGTATTCATTCTAGCAGGATCTGATATTCCTGCATTTAACATGTCTTGAATTTCGTTTTTTATTTCAGGCCTATCTTTATATTTGCTTACCATATCTTTATACTCTTTACTTCTTTTAAATTGTCTATCAAATAATTCGTTTTGAGCATATTCAGTTCCATATGCACTTTCATTGTATCCATAACGCAAGTTATCTATTCCACTTCTTGCTGAATCGAATGTATTAAATCCTTTATTTACAAGGCCTTTTCCTGCGGCTCCTCCTGCTACAAATCCTGCTGTTCCGTATTTAAGCGCATTTGAAAAATCTCCTGTAGCTACTCCTGCTGCTATTCCTACTGTTGCTCCTAAAGCTTTTCCTCCTAAACCTGCTAGTGCAGCTAAATTTCTTTGTGCTGCTTTTCTTGTAAAAGTCTGATTTTTTATTAATCCCCCAATTCCACTTCCTTTTTTTGGTGGTCTTATTGTTCCTCTCCTTCCTGTCGGTGGATTTCCTCTTGGTGGTGGATTTCCTCCTGGTGGCGGATTTCCTCCCGGTGGTGGATTTCCTCCTGGTGGCGGATTTCCTCCCGGTGGTGGATTTCCTTCTAATACTGCTGCAAGTGGATTTCCACTTGGTGCTCTTATGCCTTTTGGGCTGCTATTTTCTCCACCGCTTGGGCCTTTTCCATTATTTCCTGCCGGGCCTTTACTTCCAATTTTATTTATAGCATTCATTACCATTGCTCCACCCGTTGCTGCTCCAATTTGGCTACTTGTTGTTGCTTTATCAAATCCAAACATTTTTCTAACAAATTTTTCTGCTGGTATTAAAAATCCTATACATACTATTGCATATAACGGATTTGCCTGTGCAAAATCCATTGCTGAGCCTACAAATATTGAATATAACAATATATGTATTACTGGTATTAGTGCATTAAACACATATTCTCTTAACCACATTGTAAATGCTTGTGCTTGTCCATCTTTTATTTTATCTAGTGGATACGTAAGTGCTATTAATGGTGCTATCATTGTAAAGAAAGCTAAATACACTAATCTTTTTAAATAATGGACAGTAAACACTGCTGTATATATAACTAATACCAAGTATAATATTAGGTCTGTAAATATAATAGAATATGTTTTACCATCACCTATTGATTGTCTTAGAGATGTCATTAATATATCTTCTCCATTTGGACCTATTACATTGGTTTCAAAAATGTCTATAATATTTTCTACAATTGACATTGTAAAAGCCATTATATATTGTAGTACAAATAATATGCATATTGCTGCTAACCAGTCCATAATCATTTTTTTGTATTTTGCTTTTTCTTGTCCTGTTGACGAAATTATTATTCTTATACCTACATAAACTAATACAGATAACAAACCTACTAAGGCTACTAATCTTAATGCCTTATACCATTTTGATATTGTTTTTTGCAATTGTTTTGCTGTTGATTTTACCATCTTAGTAGTTCCGTCATTATTCGTAACAGTAGTGATGCTACTGCTTGGATCCATCTTATAAAGGTTTCCTGATTTATCACTAATTTTATTAAAAATTATATTACTAAATTTAACTACATTTAATATTGACAAAATAGGATTGCCCCTAAAACCAGGTATAAATGATAAACCTAATGAAGCCCAATCGGCAGTAGTAATGTCAAGTGAAGTTATTATGTACTTATATGAAATTCCTTCATCTGTCGTCCAAGTCCATATCATATGTTGTTTTCCTGCAAAAACTGAATACCATTCTTTATCTGTATAAGTTGTTGTAGACCTAACCTTATCCTTATCATATCCATATTTTTTTTTAAATTCATCTTTGTTAAACGTTATATTTTTTCCTATTTTATCCCATTTAATTTCAGCTTTTGTAGCTTTTTTGTCTTTTGATGGATTTATAAAGTTAGCATCTAATCCTGGCACTGTATTACTAAAAATAATGCCTGGGGAATATCTTATTAAAAAAGCTCCTTTTTGCTCTATTTCATTTATTCCCTCTCCTTTTATATCTCCATTTCCTATAAATATTCTCTGTAATCCTTTTATAACTAGATCTCCAACTCCTGCAAAGAATTGAAAAATTGGTCTGAATAGTTTTCCACCTGTTTCTTCATCTTCGTCCGCATAAGAATAAATTGGAATAAATACATTTGTTATAAAAATTATTACAAGCATAAGACTTATTGTTTTAAAAATTTTTTTACTAGTTAAAATATTCATCATACTTACCTTTCCTATTACAATGCCTTCTTTAGTTTTTTTCCACTAATTTATTTAAATTTGTTTCCACAAATTCAAATTCTTTTTTAGTAGGTGTTATTTGTATTATTGCAGTATCTTGTCCGACTTTTAGCAAGCCTTCTCCTATTAGGCAACTTACTAAAAAACCTGCTTCTCCTTCGCTTAGCTTAAATACTTCTTTTAAGTATTGTATTTCAGCTTTATCTTGTGCTAAAAATAGCTTTGTATCTGATGATGTTAAAACTGCTTGTGCTTCTGGTTTTTCATAAAAATCTTGGAATCTTTGTGAAATTATTGCAAGAGAAACATTTCTTTTTCTTGCACGTCTTGCCATTGTATTTAAAAATTCTACTGCCTCTGGATATGAAAGTAGCATCCATGCCTCATCAACTAGAACTCTTTTTTTAGTAGCTTTTTTTCTATCTTCACTATTCTTTTTAACATATTTTTCCCAAACCCAAGAAAGTAATATCTGTT
>OIYV01001746.1_pt1 | contig 10045 bp, 9 predicted proteins | sample 1588251 | NCBI WGS metagenome assembly OIYV01 (sample SAMN03283282) | human gut metagenome | biome: human-associated habitat; material: feces | host: Homo sapiens | place: Peru | collected 2012
CTAACATTACTCTATTCCTCCTTTAAACATTTCTGTCATAACTATTCTACTCCATAACGCCCAATTTGAAAAGTGAAATTATTAACTAACGACGTGATTTTCCGGATAATTCAACTGGTTTAGACAAAGTACGAATTCTTTCTAGAATTCTAAGACTCGCAATTGTATTATTCGGCTTATTCGCAAGACGATACTGCTGTTCTAATTCTTCCATTGAATAATTCGATGTAAAATATGTCTTCATCTGTTTATTCATGCGCTCATCTAATACGGGCAATAAGATTTCATCACGAGTCCATTGCGTAATACTTTCAGCTCCAATATCGTCTAAAACTAAAACATCACTATAACGTAAATGATTCATCACTCTTTGACGATATTCATTATCGGTCATAAACTGTTTCAATTCCTGAATCAATAATGGAACCTGCACGAAAGAAACACTCTTATTGTTTTTGGCATAATAATTACAGATTCCCTTCATTAAGTAAGACTTTCCAGTCCCTGGATTTCCATATAAATACACACCTTGATTCAGTGGAATACTACTCACACTTTGTGTATAAGCTGCCATATAATCTTTTTCTTTGGCAGCATTTAAAAAAGAGGCATCATTTAAATCGATTAAATAATCATTTAAAGACATGTGAGAAAAGCGAAATTTACTTTGATGAGCTAATTGCTGATCTCTTTTTTGTTCATACTGACAAGAAGCATAGTATTCATTTAAGAAACCTGAATCATCGATTTTTAATTTTGTAGCCTTACCACGAATCTTCTGCACACAATAATCCAATCCTTTACAGTTTCTACATGCACTCACACTCTTGATCCACTGCAATAAAACGCCACTATTTTCTTCTACAAAAGATGCATCTAAGTGATTCTGTTCTAGAAATAATTGAATCCATTCATTCTCTTTTAAACGAGCAATATTCTGTTGTCTTTCCAACATTTGTTCTTCTGAAAGCTTAATATTTAAATTCACTACAACTTACCTTCTTTCAACATCTTTTGAAGTTCTAGCATCTCCTGCTGGATCTGCGTATCTGATTTTTCTTCCTTTTGCGTATAAAACTTCTCATCAAGTACAACCTTTTCCTCTTTTTTCTCTTTTTTATTTTCTACAGGGTTTTGGTTGATAATTTCCAATGCTTTCTTCCTAGAATCCACACCCAAGCGAACCCAGCTTGCTGCAACTTTTTCAACATAATTTCTAGAAAATTGTTGATGCGTTTGCTGCAAAGTATATTCAATCAATGTATTCACAACTTCTACCGGTAGTTGGAATTGTGTGCATAAACGTTCAATCAATGCCTGATCAGACTTCACAACTGGTATACCATTTTGTTTATTCTGCAAAAACTTAACAGGTGGCATCTGATAAGGATCTTTACTTATTTCCATAACCTTACGATTGCGCATAACCATATCTTTTAATTTATCCAAATCAAACACATGCGTTGAAGGGTTAATACTTCTTTGTACATATCTACGCATATCTTTCGCATCAATCCCATATATTTGTGCCATCTGGGCAATGCGATCCAAATTCTCATTGGTTCGATAGCGTACTGGAAAAATACGGTCCATCCCTTTGAAAAGTGTCGCAAAATCAAAATCATATTTCTGTTTAATTGTTGGCTTTACCTTTTCGTACGCAATCTCTTTAGATTCGTTCCAAGAATCTAAAATCGAAACATCCAAAGGACTCTCTACCTTTGTATATGAAGAAGAAACCGCCTTATCTTTTTGAAGCATTGTCTTTATTTTATCAAAACACTTAGATCCTACACTTGCCAAATATAATCTTGAATATGTATCGTGACATAAAAATTTATCTGGTAATAGTGGAGCATACAATAAAATCAACATATCTTCTTCATGAACATAGGTTTCAATTAAATGATATTGTTCTAAATGATTTCGTGCCTTATCAAATTGCGAAGCATTTATATTCAAAAGTAAATATACATCTTCTAATTCAAAAGAATTTTGAATAGAACCTAAAAATTCATATAGGCAAATTGAACTTTTACCCATCATAGGACCATACAATAAATGTAAAGATTGCCTTTGTTCAACAGATAAATGTTCTATGCAACGCACTTCAATCGTCATGTACCTTCTCCTCTTTTAATGCTTCTTCTATTTGTTTATGCAGCTGTTCTACCGTACCATTATTTTGTAGTACAATATCACTCTTTGCCATCTTCTCTTCCGGATTCATTTGTGATACAAGTCTTGCCAAAGCTTGTTCCCTAGTAAAGTTTCGATAGGTTTGTAGGCGTGATAAGGCTACATCTAAATCAGCCACAACACACCATATTGAATCAAAATGATCTTGTGCAGAAATCTCAAACAAAATTGGCATTTCCACAAAGACGATTGAACTCTCTTGTTCACAAATCCATTTATGCATCTGCTCAAAAATCAAAGGATGCAAGATGGCTTCCACTTGTTTTCTATGTTCTGCCTTAGAAAACATATATGAAGCTAAACTTTCCTTAATGATTTGTCCATTTAAATCCAATTCAACAATATGTAAATCATTTAATTTCTGATAACCCAAATTACCCTTTTTTAATAAATCCGCATTGACCTGATCACAATCTAAAACAGGATATTTTTTTCTTAAATATCGAGAAATCTCACTCTTTCCTGAACCCATAGATCCAGTGATTCCTATTACTTTCTTTTTTGACAATTTGGACATAGATAAGTCCCCCTTTGTGATACAGTTAATTTTTTTATGTTATGATGACACACTTTACATTGTGTCTGATCATGTACATTCAAATAAAGTTGAAAACGCCCTGTTACACCTAAACTTGAGGTATAAGAACGAATGGTTGTTCCCCCAAAGCGTGTAGCTCCCTGCAAGATTCGCTTTGTCTGAAAAACGATTTTCTCACAATCTCTTTTTGATAGTTTTGAAGCACGACTTCTAGGATCTAATCCGCAGGCAAAACATATCTCATCGGCATATATATTTCCAACACCTGCCATAATCGATTGATCTAACAGGCAGGATTTCAAATTTCGTTTTAATGAATGAACACAAGTATAGAAATACATTCCATTCACTCTTTCATCCATATAATCATATCCAACATTTTTAAAACAAGCATATGTATGAATGTCTTCTTTTTTAGGATACAAGTACATTCTTCCAAATTTTCTTGTATCATGATACGACATATAGATTCCATTATTTAATTTAAATACTATATGAATATGTTTATCCTCACAAAGCATATCATAAAGATAAAATTTACCTTCCATTCTTAGGTGAACAACCAAATCATAATCATCCAAACCAAAAATCAAATATTTCCCAAGTCGATTAAATGAATGGAAAGTTTGTCCAATCAATTGATGTTTAAAATCTTCTACTTCTACATTATCAAGAATCTTAGAATAATACACCAATACATCTTCAATTGAAAAATCTTTGATTTGTGTTTCTAACGTGCTTAATACAGTTTGAACTTCTGGTGCCTCTGGCATTATTTTGCCTCATACCAAGACTTGCCAACACTGATACTTGCCTTTAATGGAACCTTTAATTCCATTGCGCTTTCCATTGTATCCTTTACAAGTTTCTGCATTAAATCCAATTCTTCATCTGGTACTAAAAAGATTAATTCATCATGAATCTGTAGAAGCATTTTAGATTTCACATTGGCATCTTTTAAAGCTTGATCCATTTTCAACATCGCAATCTTGATCAAATCAGCCGCACTACCTTGGATTGGTGCATTCATGGCAGCTCGCTTACCGAATTCACGTGTCATAAAATTCTTATCGTTGATTTCAGGAATCTCTCTTCTTCTGTGGAATAATGTTTCGACATATCCATGTTCCTTACAGAAATCAATCAATTGATTCATATATTCGTGAATCTGAGGATAACTTTCAAAATACATCTTCATAAATTCACCTGCTTCTTTTCGTGTGATATTTAATTGTGAAGATAAGCCAAATTCAGTTTGTCCATATACAATACCAAAGTTAACTGTCTTGGCAATTCTTCTTTTATGTTCATCCACCTCTTCTGGTGAACAGCCAAAAATTAAAGTTGCGGTTTTTGTATGAATATCCAAACCTTCATTAAACGCTTTTATCATATGATCCTCATTCGCCATATGGGCCAACATTCTCAATTCAATTTGCGAATAATCCGCAGACAATAAGTGATAGCCATCTTCTGCCACAAATGCCTTACGAATTTCTTTACCTAATTCATCACGAATACTGATATTTTGTAAGTTTGGTTCACTGCTTGAAAGTCTGCCCGTTTGTGTCATTGTCTGATTAAAAGAAGTATGAATCTTTTGGTCCGAGCGAATATGTTTTTTCAAGCCATCAATATATGTACTGGATACCTTCGCTATTTTACGATATTCAAGAATATCATCAATAATTGGATGTTTTCCACGAAGCTTTTCTAATACATCTGCAGAAGTTGAACGTTTTTTTCCACCCGAACTTAAGTTCAACTCATCAAACAAGACATTCGCCAATTGTTTTGGTGAATTAATATTAAAAATCATGCCTGCATGTGAATAGATTTTTTGAGCAAGAGCATCCAATTTCTCGTTTAATAAAGCTCCATACTCATCTAAAAAACTTTCTTGAATCGAAATACCTTCTTGTTCCATTGAAAACAAGACATGTGTCAATGGCATTTCAATATCTTCATATAAAGACAATACATTTTCTTCTTTTAAAGCAGTACGAAGCTTAACCTTTTTATCATACAACTGTTGAGTCAAACTATGATAGATTGCCTTTTCTCTTTCAAAGCTATAAGCAGGCTCCTCTTTTGTCTTCTTAGATACATCATGGAAAGATTCTGGAAGATGAATTTGAAGTGCTTCTAAGACTGCATCACTATCTGTTGCGGTAGAATTCAATAAAAATCCAGCAATATGCAAGTCATCACTAAAAGTATTCCATTTAAATCCATAGCGATCTAATAGATGCATCATTTCCTTTGTATCCCATGTACTAATTTCTTTTGTTTCCAGCAATGTTTTAAAGTTTGTATCCTCTAATGCGTTTTCTACTGAAATATAGTAAACTGTTTTATCTTTTGGAATCATAAAACCATACAATTTTTGATCTAAATAAGGCTCTTGTGTACATACTGGCATCACCATAACGTCATCCATATTTTCAAATTCAAAATGATCCACTTCTTTTAAAGGCCATTTTTCTTCCTTAGTCTGTTTTGTACGATTTACCAATGATCGCATTTCATATTTTTCATAGAATGCATTCACATCATCTTGAATTCCTGTAAACTCACAATCATTTAAACTAAATGGTAGTTCCATCTTTGTATAAATTGTTGCCAATTCTAAAGACATGAACGCATTCTCTTTATCTTTTTCTAGCTTTTCCTTTAGTTTTCCTTTTACTTCATCAATATGTGCATAAACATTTTCTACAGTGGAATATTGATTCAATAAACGCAAGGCTGTCTTTTCACCAACACCAGCTACCCCTGGAATATTATCGGCTGTATCCCCCATTAATCCTTTCATATCAATGACTTGGCTTGGTGTAATTCCATATGTATCTAAAAGATTTTGTTCGTCCATCAATTCCATTTCACTTAAGCCCTTTTTCATCAAAAGAACATGTGTACTTGAATCAATCAACTGCAATAAATCACGATCACTAGTCAGAATTGTAGTTTGAACATCTTTGCAGCATTTAGCCATACTTCCAATAATGTCATCGGCTTCATAGCCTTCTTGTTCATAGCGCTTGATTCCAGCAGCATCCAAGTATTCTCTAACAATTGGAAATTGAACGATCAATTCTTCATCAAGTGGTTTTCGTGTTCCCTTATAGGCTGCAAATTGTTTGTGTCTGAACGTAGGTTTTCCTGCATCCCAGGCAACTAAAATCTTATCTGGTTCAATAATATCAATTGCCTTATTTAACATCATCACAAAGCCATAAACTGCATTGGTTGGAATGCCATTGGACGTTGTCATTCTATGTGTATATAACGTTGCATAATATGCACGAAATAGCATGGAGTTTCCATCTAATAATAATAGTCTTTTCATGTCTTTACCTCTTTTCCTCTATTTTAGCACATATGAAAAGAAGGAAACGAATCCATGACTCATTTCCTTCGAATATTTTGCATTTTCAACTTTTCCATTCGTTTAAATCGAATATCTTTGATTGTCGCATAGCGCATAAATACGGTAATAATATAGATCAAAACAAATATAGCCACACCATTAAAAATCAATGTCAAAGCTTCAACATGAATAAACCATTTCATAAAGCCCATCGTGAGATATCCGAAGATCTTTGCGCCAAAAAAACAAATTAAATCATTCGCAAACATCATTAGAAATACAATACCAAATTGTACCCAGTGATCTTGATCCATTGCTTCTTGAAAAAAGCCAATTGCCCAGCCAAACAAACCAAACAAAAGCATCTTAACAAGCCAGTCTGAAGTAAAGAACATTCCCACACAAAGGCCGCATAAACAAGCATATAGAAACCGATTTAAACTTTTCTCATGAGCCACTACTAATAGACATCCGCAAAAACATAGATGGCTAACTAAAGATAGTGAGGAATATGTAAAATCAACGCCAAACAGAGAAGCAATCAATTGATCTAGCATAGCTAAAATGGCTAAGAAAATAAATGAATAACGTTCCTTATTTATCATTTACTCTCCTCTTTTCCAATCACAAGACAATAGTCAAAGCTTTTCATATTGGATACAGGTGATACGTAGACAGTTGAAATAATGGAGTCATCATTTAAAGATACATCTTTTACTTCACCAATCAAAATTCCACTCGGATAGTTTCCACCCTTACCACTTGTCGCAACTTTTTGTCCCTTTGTGACAATCGCATCATTGTCAAATAAAGATACTCGATATGCCTTTTTTTCTGTATCATATGATTGTAAAACACCTTCTACACTTGTACCATCTTCCAAAGACATCTTTATCGCAATATCATTACTTAAATGCTGACTTGTCAACAATTGTACAGTGCTCGTCAATGTTTGAACACTATCAACCAAGCCAATGGCACCATCACTTGTTGCCACAAGCATATTCTTTTCTACCCCTTGTTTTTTACCAGCTGATATTGTCACAGTCTGTAACCAGGAATCACTTGAACGTTCTAGAACAGATACACTGATTGTTTTAGCATCGCTAAGCCCGCCTTTCATTTCAAGTAACCCTTCAAGTTGTTTATTTTTATTTCTTTCATCTTCATATGCCGTCTGATAATTCTTTTGTTCTGCCAATTGTTTTGACAAATATTCATTATCATCATAAGCATGCCAAAGATTCGCAAAATCATTAACTGCATTTCCAATTGATGACAGCGGATATTGAATTAATCCATATTTTAAGTATGTCCATGCACTATATCCAATATTCGTGATGGAGTTTTGTCTTAAGCCAAACATTGCACATGCTAGTATACATAAAACGACAATCGTCGTAAGTAATCTTTTTTGAATTCGAGTAAATTTACGCATAATATCCCCCAAACTAACTTATATTATAGCGATAAACCCTCCTTCTTTCAATCGAGATATTTATGCTCTTTAAATGAATAATATTGATTTTGTCCTACGATAATGTGGTCCACTAATTGGACTCCCATCGTCATTGCGACACGAACCATTTTATAGGTAACCTCAAAATCCGCCTTAGATGGTGTACAATCGCCAGAAGGATGATTGTGGGCAATCAAAACAGAGTTTGCGTTTTGAAGAAAAGCCTCCTTAAACACTTCTCGAGGATGTACTACACTTTCATTCAATGTTCCCTTAAACAAAACACGATGAGAAATGAGTTTACTTTTCGTATCTAAATACAGGGCAATAAAACATTCCTGCGACAATACACCATATTCAAATTCAAACCATTCAATCACATCTTCTGGTTTCATAATGGAGGCATGATATACCTTTGATTTAACGACACGTTTACTGAGTTCTACACTTGCCAAAAGCTGTAAAGCTTTGACTTCTCGTATTCCTTGGATTTGCATCAATGTATTTACATGCATTGACATTAATTTTGATAAACCTTCACTTTCTTTCAATACATCGGATGCAATTTCGAATACGGAACGATTTTTATTCCCGCTTTGAAGAATCAAGGCAACTAATTCTAAATCACTCAAAGATTCTAAACCATAGCGAAGCGCTTTTTCTCGTGGGCGCTGTTCCACTTCCATCTCTTTTACCTTCATATACTCTTATACGAAAAAAAATGTACTTTTTTTAATTTATTTTATTTTTTTGCTTGCAAAGTACAGAATCACATGGTATATTATTTAAGCGTCAAGCAAACATGGCGGTTGTGGTGAAGTTGGTTAACACAGCGGATTGTGGCTCCGTCACGCGCGCGTTCGAATCGCGTCAGCCGCCCCACTAAGATTTTTAAGCTTCGAGAGATCGAAGCTTTTTTCTTTACTTTTTTTTAAATTGTTTGTATATTAGGGACATGAAAAAATTATTATTGATCCTTTTAACTTTGACACTATGTGCTTGTCAGACACAGACAAAAAGCACAGCATCCACTTCAAAAAAAGCTTGTGATGTCACAAGCGAAGAAGAAACGTGTAATTCAAAAGATGATACAAAGACAACATTCAAAGAAATTAGCTTTGATGAGGCTATTCAATATTTCACGCAAGAAAAGTCTGGCGTATTATACTTTGGTTATTCGAGCTGTCCTTGGTGTAACGAGGCTAAACCTATTTTAAAGAAAGTCGCCAAAGAAAATGGTATTGATATTCAATATGTCAAAGTAAGAGATGAAGAAAAGAATCGTCTGTATACAGATGATCAAAAAGCAATTATTGAGCCATATATCCAAGATTATATGTCAAATAATGATGAGGGAATTTTAACTTTATATGTTCCCTTAGTTCTTGTCGTAAAAAATGGAGTCGTTATTGATGGTCATGAAGGAACATTGGATAGTCATGATGCGACTGAAAGAAAAATGACAAATGATGAAAAAGAAGAATTGACACAAATCTATACAAAATTAATGAGTGAAGCAAACTAGCTCCACCCATTTTATTTTCTTCGTATTTTGATTTGATCATCCAAACTCAATTGTCCAATCAATAAACTAGAGTTCGGATCATGTAACATATAATTTTTTGAGATTTGTTTCGAATCAAAATTTGCGTAACAATACTTACAACCATGTAAACAAGAATTATAAGCACCTATATCCACCATGTTTACACAATGACAGTCTCTTGCCTTCCACTCTTTAAAAAGCTTGCCTGTTCTTTCAAAAGCATATTTAATGCTGACACAACAATCGTTTTCATCACCAATATGATATTTATTTTCCATACAATTCGCAATTTTGATATCATTCTTTTCAAAAGCTTCTTTTAGTTTAAGATATTCTTCATTAGAGGGTTCATGATAATCCAAATGGTTGTTTCTGACATTTTTATAATCATCCACAAAAGAGACAATTATTTTTGAAATATATCCATTCAACATTTTGCACAACTTATTAAAGGCACGAATATGATAATCTACATCATATTTAGAATTCAAAAGTATGGGATCATATCTAACACAGACATTTTCTTTTCCTAAATAGGATGATAGCTTTTTAATGCATTGAATGACTTCTCTTTTATCTGGTACTTGAGGTTCTATATCGTTAAAATATCCAGTGATAGTAACTTGTAGCTGAATAGGTACAGAAAATAGATGTATTGTATCTAACAATGGCAATGGATTCTTTGTACAAAATACAATCATATCAATATCGGATACATAGATGCGACTGACTAGTTTTGGATTAAAAGGATTTCTTACATCAAAATAGCCTTCATTCCATCGGTTCACAAACCAATCCATATAATAGGCTACAACATCTGTTCTTCCGCTTGCGTTTATAATCATAAGTTTATTAAACAAAGAAATTAAATAATAGTCAACACAAAGAAAAAAGTCATCCTAAGATGACTTAAATTTCTAAATGGCGGTCCAG
>OIYV01001747.1_pt1 | contig 10044 bp, 6 predicted proteins | sample 1588251 | NCBI WGS metagenome assembly OIYV01 (sample SAMN03283282) | human gut metagenome | biome: human-associated habitat; material: feces | host: Homo sapiens | place: Peru | collected 2012
ACATCTCCGAGCCGAACACCGACGAGAAGGTAGGCGCGGCGGACGGCGTAACTCCGACCGACGGGTCAAAGGCACCGACCGAATGATACCGCTCGGGCGATGCCTCGGCGAGCGGAAAGCCCTTTCCCTTCTCGGTGACCATATGAATAACGCAGATGCGGTCGCGCAGCTTTGCCTCGCGGAGCACAGCCTCGAGCCTTGCCTCGTCGTGACCGTCGACCGGTCCGAGGTAATCAAGTCCCATGCTCTCGAATATACTGTCTCCGAGCAGCGCGCGGCGTACGCGGTCCTTTGCGTTGCGCGTTTTGTCCTTTAGCCCGCGCCCTACGACGGGCACACGCCCGAGCATATCCTTCATCGAGTGCTTAAGGGCGAAATACGTCGTGTCGGTGCGCATCTTTTTGAGATGACTCGACAGCCCGCCGACACTTTTTGCTATCGACATGGTGTTGTCATTGAGCAGGATAATGAGATTCAGCCCGCGTCCGACGCAGTTGTTCATCGCCTCGAATATCATACCGTTTGAGAACGCCGCATCACCGACAACGGCGACGGTAAACGCATCCGAGCCGACCATTTTATCATATTCGGAAAGGCCGAGTGCAGCGGAAAGAGATGCCCCGCAATGCCCCGCGTAGAACGGGTCGCTCGCGCTCTCAAGGGGTGACGGAAAGCCCGACATCCCGCCGTAGCTGCGCAGCGAGGAAAAGCCGTCGGCTCTGCCCGTGAGCAGCTTGTGTGCGTAGCACTGATGCCCGACATCGAAAACGAGCCGGTCGTGTCCGACGTCGAAAACGCGGTGCAGCGCGATGGTCGCCTCCACCATTCCGAGATTCGACGCAAGATGGCCGCCGTTCTTCGCCGTTGACGAGATAATGACCGAGCGCATCCTCTTTGCGAGAGTCGCGAGCTGGCTCTTATTCATAGTGACAAGCATATCATGGCTCGGAAATTCGTACTTACCCATCATTATCCTTCCCGGACGGCAAAAAGCGACCGTTTTACGCTGCATACACAATAATTTCTGCTTTACATTATAATGCAAAATTGCCTTTTTGTCAATTCTCCGCCGCTGCGGCTGAATAATATTGCAATGCAGCCGACTTTGTGATAGAATATAGTCTGAGTTAAAAAAAGATAATGCGGACACACCGCACCGTAAGCACGATACTGCAAAAGCAAAACGCACACGGGCACACGTCCCGACGGAGGAGAACGGCATGACCGAAAAAAGCCACACATACAATGAGCTGCGGCGGCTCGCGCGGAGCTCCGACGGCAGCGGGGCGCGGGTAGCTGTGCTCGGCGACTGCTCGACGCAGCATCTGTCGACGGCGATATGCGGCAGCTGCAAGGCGGCTGGGATAGATGCCGCGATGCTTGACATCGAGTTTGACCAGGTGCGGGCGATGATAGACGACGGCGGCTCGGAGCTGTATGCATTTGCACCCGACTTTGCCGTAATATATCTCTGCTCGGAAAAGCTCTCGGAGCGCTTCTGCGCAGAACCGACCGAGGCGGCGCGCCTGACATTTGCCGACCGCGCGGCGGCAGAGATAACCGCGCTCTGGCGCAGCTTTTCGTCACAGCGCCCCGAGGCAAGAATTATCCATCTCGGTCCCGCCCTGCCGTACGACGGCGTGACGGGCAGTCTCGGAAACACCACCCCATCATCGTTTATTTATCAGCTGCGCCGCCTGTCACTGCTGCTCTGCGATGCGGGCGCGGCGCTCGGCTGCGTGACGTATCTCGATCTCGAGGCGCTGCAAAGCAGGGTCGGCAGAGACCGCTTTTATGACCCGAGAATGTACTACCTTGCACAAATGACCGTCTCCGACGGTGCGCTGCCGCTGCTCGGCGGTGCTGTTGCGGATGTTGTCGCCGCATACTCGGGCAGGGCGCTGAAATGCGTTGTGCTCGACCTTGACGGAACGCTGTGGGGCGGGGTGCTCGCGGAGGACGGCATCGGCGGGCTCGAGCTCGGAGAGCTCGGTCAGGGGCGCGCATTTACCGCGCTGCAGCTGTATCTGCGTGAGCTGCGCAGACGCGGCATACTGCTCGCGGTGTGCTCAAAGAACGATGAAAAGGCCGCGCGCGAGGCGGTCCGCACACACCCCGACATGCTGCTGCACGAGGAGGATTTTGCAGCCTTTCGCGCAAGCTATGAGGATAAAGCGACGAGCATACTGTCCATCGCCGCAGAGCTCGGCATCGGTACCGACAGCATGGTCTTTCTCGACGATACGCCGTTTGAACGTCAGCTCGTGCGCGAGCTCGTCCCCGGCATCACCGTGCCCGAGCTGCCCGAGGATCCCGCAGAGCGCCCCGATATGCTGAAAAAGCTGTCGCTGTTCGAGCCGTCGTCACTCTCAAGCGAGGACGCGCACCGCACCGAGATGTACCGTGCGGAGGCGGAACGGCGCGAAGAGGCGGCTGCCGCCCGCTCGTATGACGATTATCTCGCGTCGCTCGGCATGCACCTGCGGGTCGAGGGCATAACCGAGCTGAACTTCCGCCGTGTGTCGCAGCTCTCGCAGCGCTCGAATCAGTTCAATCTGCGCACCGTTCGCTACACGCCCGAGCAGACAGCCGCGCTCGGTCATGACGACGGTGTTCTCCCGCTCTGCTTCTCACTCTCTGATAAGCACGGCAACTGCGGGCTGGTCGGCGTTATCATAGCGCGCCGCGAGGCGGGCGACACCCTGTTTATCGACACGCTGCTCATGTCCTGTCGCGTGCTGCGGCGCGGGGTGGAGGCATGCATGATGAACACGCTGTTTGAGCGCGCACGCGAGCTCGGCTGCACCTCCGTACGCGCCGAATACATACCGACCCCGAAAAACGGCATGGTTGCCGGGCTGCTGACCGATTTCGGCTTCACCGTGCAGGGTGATACCGTGCAGGACAACATCGCGCAGAGCGCAGTCACCGACGGCACAAACGGCGCGCACACCCCGTGCACCGAGCGCCGCGCGTACACATGCAGCTGCCGCGTATGCGACTATATCCCGAAAAAAACATATATAGAGGTAGAATAAAATGACGCACAGTGAGATAATGGCTCGCCTGGGCGAGGTGTTCCGCGATGTTTTCGACGATGACGGCATCGTGCTGTCGGATGAGACCACCGCCGCCGACATCGACGGATGGGATTCCATCATGCACATCACCCTGATCGGTGAGATAGAGAGCGCTTTTTCAGTGCATTTCAGCATGAAGCAGGTAATGCAGCTGCAGAACGTCGGAGAGCTCGCCGACGCGATAGAAGAGCTGCTCGGATAAATCGCAGGCAGCTGACTTAATAGCTGCGACAATGAGTGAAAAAAGCTTGCATTATATCCAAATAAGTGCTATAATATCAGATAATGTAACAGCAATAGAAGAAATTTGTAAGACATGAGAGGAAAAGATCATGGCATACGATAAAGCACTTGTAGCAGGAAAGCTGAGGCGCTGGGAGCAGTATATCAAGAATTTCAGACTGCCCGAGTGGGACGAGATTCCCGAGATAGGTCTGTATATGGAGCAGATCCTCTCGCTGCTTAAGCAGTATCTCGACTACCTGCCGCCCGAGCTCAAGGAGGAGCAGTTCATAACCGCCTCCACCATCAACAACTACGTCCGCACCAAGGTCATGCCGGAGCCGATAAAGAAGCGCTATTACCGCACGCACATAGCCTATCTTATCGTGATTCTGACGCTCAAGCAGAATCTCAGCATCGCAATGATAAAGCAGCTGCTGCCGACGGGTATGTCTCAGGAAGAGCTGAAGGAGACGTACACCGCATATGTTCACCGTCACCGCATGACTGCGGCGTACTTTGTTGAACAGATACGCATGATAGCAGGGCCGATACTCGACCACGCCAACCGTGATGATATATCCACCGACACCGCTGCGGGGCTTATAGTAACCTCTGCGATGATAGGCGGCTTTACCCGTCTGCTGTCAGAAAAGCTGCTGCTTCTCGACGGTAAATCGGTAGACGAATGCGATATAACCGTCAAAAAGGCAGACTGAGCAACACGCTCAGCGCCGCAAATATTCCGAATCGGAATCATAGCTTGACCCCGCCGCACACGGAAAAAGCCGTGTGCGGCGGGGCCATTTTTTCTGTGTTTATTTCGGCGCGATGTGCAGATCGGTCCGACATGCGTTTCGTCGCGTCATGCGACTCGATTCGGTCTGCGTTTTGACTCGGCACACAGCTCGATTCGGCATGCAGCTCGATTCGGCATACTGCTCGATTCGATATACGTCTCAACGGTCGAAGTACCGAAATCGTGCTCTGCCGAACTGTCGCGTCGTCGGTCACGCTTTTTTCATGCCCAGCTTTTCGCGCAGGAACTGCCCCGTAAACGACTCGGGGCAGCGTGCGACCTCTTCGGGCGTTCCGCAGACAACGACACTGCCGCCGCCGTCACCGCCGTCGGGTCCGAGGTCTATTATATGATCGGCGGTCTTGATAAGGTCGAGATTATGCTCGATAACAAGCACGGTATTACCCGCGTCGACGAGCCGCTGAAGCACGTCTATCAGCTTTGCCACATCAGCGGTATGCAGTCCCGTCGTCGGCTCATCGAGCAGATAGAAGGTCCTGCCCGTAGCGCGCTTTGCCAGTTCGGAAGCGAGCTTTACGCGCTGCGCCTCGCCGCCCGACAGCGTTGTAGATGACTGACCGAGCTTGACATATCCGAGCCCGACCTCGCACATTGCACGCAGCTTGCGCTCGATAGACGGCAAAGCCGAGAAGAATTCAAGCCCCTCCTCCGCCGTCATATCAAGCACCTCGGAGATGTTCTTGCCCTTGTAGCGCACCTCGAGGGTGTCGCGGTTATATCTGTGCCCCTTGCACACGTCGCATGTAACGTAGACATCCGGCAGAAAATGCATTTCTATCTTTTTAACGCCGTCACCTTCGCACGCCTCGCAGCGTCCGCCCTTGACATTGAAGGAGAAGCGCCCGGGTTTGAAGCCGCGCTTTCTCGCATCCTGCGTCTCGGCGAACAGATTGCGTATATCGGTAAACACGCCCGTATAGGTCGCGGGATTTGAGCGCGGGGTCCTGCCGATGGGGCTCTGATCTATACAGATGACCTTGTCGAGATTTTCTATACCCTCGATGCGGTCATATTTTCCCGCAAAGGTCGTCGCGCGGTTGAGCTCATGCGCAAGCACGGGATAGAGAATGGAATTGACGAGCGACGATTTTCCCGAGCCCGAAACACCCGTGACGCAGATGAACTTTCCGAGCGGGAAGCGAACGTTTATCCCGCGCAGATTGTGCTCCGCAGCGCCGTAAACGGTGACATACTCCCCGCTGCCGCTCCTGCGCTTGCTCGGTACGGCTATCTGCCGCCTGCCCGAAAGATAATCGCCCGTTATCGACGCTGTGTTTGCCGCGACCTCTGCGGGCGTTCCCGCGGCGACAATCTCTCCGCCGTGAATTCCCGCGCCCGGTCCGATATCTACGATGTAATCGCTCTCGAGCATCGTCTCCTCATCGTGCTCAACGACTATGACGCTGTTGCCCATATCGCGCAGATTTTTAAGTGCGGTTATCAGCTTCCCGTTGTCGCGCTGATGCAGACCGATGCTCGGCTCGTCAAGCACGTAAAGCACGCCGATAAGCGATGAGCCTATCTGCGTTGCGAGTCTGATGCGCTGCGCCTCACCGCCCGAAAGCGTTCCCGCCTTGCGCGCAAGATCGAGATATTCAAGCCCGACCGTGCCGAGAAAATGCAGCCGCGAGCGTATCTCCTTCAGTATCTCGCGTGCTATCGGCTCGCGCGCGGCATCGAACGTAAGGTTATCGAAAAATTCTATCTCGTCGCGTATCGGCGTGCGGCAGAGCTCGATGATGTTCTTTCCGCCCACCGTGACCGAAAGTATCTCGGGGCGGAGACGGTCGCCGTGACAGCTGTGACAGACGATATCCTCTACAAACTGCTCGTAATATTCGTCCTGCGACTGATCGAAGCGCGCCTGAATTATGCCGATAACACCGGGAAACTTGACGTTATTGCGGTGAACAACGCCGTCAAACACCCGCTCGACGTAGTACAACTCGTCGCCCGTGCCGTATGCGAGCGCATGCAGCGCCTCGGGCGAATATTCGGAGAGCGGCATATCAAGGTCAAAGCCGTGCTTCTTGCCTACGGCGATAAACAGCGGACCGTTCCAGCCCGACTCATCCATATTGCTCTTAAAGCCGTTGCACTGTATAGCGCCGCCGCGCAGCGACAGCGAGCGGTCGGGAGCGACACGGTCGAATGAGATTATCCGCTTCTCACCGAGACCCGCGCACTCGGGGCACGCGCCTGCGGGATTGTTGAACGAGAACATTCTCGGCTCAAGCGCGGTAACGCTTATCCCGTGCTCCTCACAGGCGTAGTTCTGCGAGAAGGTCAGCTCCTCGCCCTCCGCGCCGTCGTCGCCGAGCAGCGCGACCGTCAGATTACCCTCAGCAAGTGAGAGCGCCGTCTCCACCGAGTCGCCGAGACGGTCACGGATGCCGTCGCGCTTTACCATACGGTCGACGACTATCTCCACCGTGTGCTTTTTGTTCTTGTCGAGCTCTATCGTCTCGCCGAGGTCGTACATCGAGCCGTCGACGCGAATGCGGACAAAGCCGCCCTTCTTAGCCGCCTCTATGGTCTTTTCGTGTCTGCCCTTCTTAGCGCGGACGACGGGCGCGAGAATAAGGAACTTTGTTCGGTCGGGCAGCTCCATTATCCTGTCGATTATCTGATCCACCGTCTGACTCGTTATCTCCTTGCCGCAGACGGGGCAGTGCGGCGTTCCGCAGCGCGCGTACAGCAGTCGGAGATAGTCGTATATCTCGGTAACGGTACCGACGGTCGAACGCGGGTTCTTTGAGGTGGTTTTCTGGTCTATCGAAATAGACGGCGAAAGCCCCTCTATCGAGTCAACGTCGGGCTTGTCGAGCTGACCGAGGAACATGCGCGCATACGACGAGAGCGACTCAACAAAGCGACGATGCCCCTCGGCATATATGGTGTCGAAGGCAAGCGACGATTTTCCCGACCCCGACAGTCCCGTAAATACAACGAGCTTGTCCCGCGGTATCTCGAGCGATATATTCTTAAGATTGTTTACGCGCGCACCGCGCACTACAATGCGATTTGATGCCATTGCTTTTTCCTTTTCTCTAAAACGGAAGCATGTATTTTTTGATGCCTACCGACTGCGGGAGCAGCCGTCTCCGAACCTGATGGACCTGATCCTTGGCCACAAGATCGATGTTGTCATCGATACACCGCCACAGGGTGTTGAGCATCAGAAAGATGGTTTCGTCATCCGTCGTAATGCTATCGAGACAGGCGTTAACGTACTTACAAGCCTTGACACTGCAGAGGCGCTGGTTACAAGTCTTGAGAACACAGACCTGAACAATCTGACTCTGGTAGACATCGCGAAGATTGATAATCGCTAAAGGTCATGAAAATGTAAAAAAAGCGTAAATTTTGTGAAATGGAAATTTCAAAGTTTACGAATTGCAAAATATGTAATATACTGATAAGGACGGGGCCGTTGTTTACATGCCGGCTCTGTCCTTATCTTGCGTTGGACGTAAATTACGAAAGGAGTTTGTATGAGCTTTATAGAATTGCTGAAGGTTATCCTTCTTGGTATCGTGGAGGGAATTACAGAGTGGCTTCCCATCAGCAGTACCGGCCACATGATCCTGGTAGATGAATTTATCAAGCTGAATGTATCTGATGCATTTATGGAATTCTTCCTGGTTGTCATCCAGCTTGGTGCGATCATGGCAGTTGTCGTATTGTACTGGAGTAAGCTGTGGCCTTTTTACATAAGAAAAATCCCGAAAAAAACACAGATGGCACTGCGTAAACAGCCGGCAGTATCCAGAGCAATCCTTACATTTGTAGAGAAATACTGTGATAAGGAGAAATGGATCCTGTGGTTCAAGATCCTGGTAGCATGTCTGCCGACGATCATCATCGCACTTCCATTTAATGATATCATTGAAGAGAAATTTTATAATTATGTTGTAGTTGCGATCACACTGATCGTATATGGTGTTCTGTTTATTGTGATCGAGAATTACAATAAACGTCGCAGACCAGCCTGTACCAGCCTGGAGGATCTTACCTTTAAAACGGCGCTGATCATTGGCTGTTTCCAGGTGCTTTCCGTAATCCCGGGAACTTCCCGCTCCGGATCTACCATTATCGGAGGAATCCTCGCCGGAACTTCCCGTACTGTTGCGGCTGAGTTTACCTTTTTCCTGGCAATTCCGGTTATGTTCGGAGCCAGCCTTCTGAAGCTTGTGAAATTCGGTTTTGCCTTCAGCTCTACAGAGTTGATCATCCTGATCGTAGGTGTACTGGTATCTTTTGTGGTATCTATCCTGGCGATCAAATTCCTGATGGGATATATCAAGAAACATGATTTCAAGGCATTTGGATGGTACAGAATCATTCTTGGAATCCTGGTTCTCGGATATTTTATCGGAAAAACGTTACTTGCATAAAACAAATATGTATAAACAGTAATTCTGGAGGTAATTATTATGAAATATAAGAAAATTATGATCGCACTGGCAGCAACTGCAGCACTGAGCGCAGCCGGATGCGGAAGCTCATCAAAAGACACCGTGGAAGTAACACCGACACCGGTTCCGACAGCCGCACCGACTTCAACACCGGCAACAGCCAGTCCGCTGCCGACTTCAACACCGGCACCGAAGCTTATTGGTGTGAAGACAAGTACCGCGAAATTTGTTTATCTCTCAAACAGCACCAAGGGTGAAGTGCGAGAGATCTATCTCCGTGCAGCCGGTGGATCAGAATGGGGTAAGAATCTGGTTCCGGCAGAGTCTACGATCAAGGCAGCAGAACAGGTACAGATGTATTACACACCGGAATCCGCCACAGATGCTATTTATGATATGAAGATCGTGGATGGAGACGGAAACGCATATGAGATCTACAGTGTGGAACTGGGAGATATGGAGAGTGCGAAGCTGATGATCGACAACGGATCTGCATATCTGACTTATATGAGTCTCAGCGAGAAGAGCGAGAAGAGCACACAGGGAAATGTGGAAACGGATAACAGTGAGAATACAGACAGTACAACGGATTCTTCTGATGCAACCGATTCTTCTTCTGACAGCAGCACAGATAACAGTGATAACAGCAGTGATTACGATAACAGTGATAATGGAAGTTACGACGGCGGAGACGATGGAAGTGATGACAGCAGTGATAACGGAAATTATGACAATGGTGACGGTGATGACGGCAATGGTAATTATGACAATGGAGACAGCGGCGATTCCGATAACAGCGATGATGGCGGTTATGTAGATGACGGTGATAACAGCGGAAACGGAGACGAAGTGATCGATGACAGCGGCAACGATGGCGGAAACGGAGACATTATCTGGGATGATAATGGAGACTGGTCAGAGCAATAAGCGATACAGGTGGAAATATGCAGGATTTCAAGGAAGCTTCGGCTGAGATCAAAGTAAAAACCAAAAGATTTTCCCTGAAAAAAGGAACCATAAAGATCTGTTTTGAACTGCCGGAGGAAAAGGGACAGATCCGGTCTTTGAAACTGAAACTGCGAAATGAGATCATGGATGTCAGCTATCCGTTTATACTACACACGAGATCCAGAGGAAACAGAACTGTCTATCGGGCGGAGATCAATGTAAATGCCTATCCTATGGAGCGGGCATTCTGGGATGTTGTGGCTGTTGTTGACAGCGGCAGTGGGGAAACTTATGATGCGATCCTGGGTGGATTAAGTATATTTCTGAAACTGAAACTGATCTTTTTTCCAAGATGGACAAGAACAAATGGCGGAAATATGATCTATCCCTTTGTCAACGGGAAGCGGCAGTTTAATCTTCAATACCGGAAATATGACCGAAAATACGACAGCTATCTGTTCCTTATGAAAGAATTTCTGGCTCTTTTGTGTTATTTTATCCTGAAGCCCTACTGGGACCATAAGAAATTGTGGCTTGTAGGCGAGAAATACTGCAC
>OIYV01001749.1_pt1 | contig 10035 bp, 7 predicted proteins | sample 1588251 | NCBI WGS metagenome assembly OIYV01 (sample SAMN03283282) | human gut metagenome | biome: human-associated habitat; material: feces | host: Homo sapiens | place: Peru | collected 2012
ATATAAACTTATGAAATAAAATAACAAGCATATATAAAAATAATAGTATAGAGACCGCTATTAAAGAAAGTTATAACTATTTAAAAGAACATGAAGAAGAGTTTATAAGAAAATGTAATAATAAATAACTTATCCACAGGAACTGTTGACATATAAAAGTGTTAACTTTTTTCTTTTTACAAATATATTGTCAAATTAATAAAAATATTGTACAATAATGTCAGATTTAGAGGAGGTATATCATGAAAATAGAAAATATAAAATCACCAGAAGATATACTAGAATATATGAAAGAAAATATAACATACGGCTGGCTAGATATAAATAATGAAGAACATATCGGAAATATGAAAAACTTTCGAAAATTATATAGAACGATGACCATTGAAGAAACCATATCTCACGGAATTGGAACATGTATTGAGCAGGTAAATCTAATGAGCAAGTTATTAAATAAATTAAATATACCAAATAAAATGTTCTGTACTAGAATATATGAAGAGAATAACTTTAATGACTTAGAAGCTGAAGAACATATGCATTGCTTTGTACTGTATTATCTAAACAAAAAAGTATACCAAATAGAACATCCTAATTGGATGAGAATAGGAATATATGAGTTTGCTAGTGAAGAAACCGCTATTAAAGAAATAAATGATTATTATATAGAAATGGCTGAAGGTATGCCAAGACCATTAACAGAGTACTATGAAGTAACACCAAATATATCATTTAAAGAATTTAATAACTATATTAATAGTCTAGATACAAAATCAAAAACACCTACTATCAAATAAATTAAATTATATGCTATAATAGAACTATCAAAAAGAAGGAGATAAAAATGAAAGAAGTAACCAAAGAAATATTAAAATTCAATGCGGAAAGAGATTGGGACCAATTCCATTCACCAGAAAACTTAGCCAAAAGCATATGCATAGAATCAGGAGAACTATTAGAATGCTTCCAGTGGAATAGTGAGTATAATATTGAAGAAGTAAAATCAGAATTAGCAGATGTCATAAACTATGCCCTTTTACTAGCGGATAAATTAGGCGTAGACCCTGAGCAAATAGTTCTAGATAAGATGAAAGAAACCGCTAAAAAATATCCCATTGAAAAAGCCAAAGGAAAAAGCACAAAATATAACAAGTTATAGGAGGATCAAAAGATGACTATAAGTAGTCCAATAGTAGTAGAAATAGATGATAATAAGAAAGCACTAGATAAATTTTATAATTCCTTAATGGAAGATACCAAAGAAAATAGGATAATAAAAAGTTACCCTACAGTATACATACATGCTTGGAAAACAGGAGATAAATATGAAGTATATGTAGGAGAATCAAATGACTTCTATCGTAGAACAGAAGAACATTATAATCAAAAAAATAATCCAAAAGCTTGGGAAAGCAAATTAACAGAAGAAAACTCCAAACTATACATAATCGCCCATCCCAATTTTAATAAATCATTAACACTAGATATAGAAAATAGACTATACCTTTATTTAAGTAGTTCCCAAAGTGTATCAAAAGCCCATAATAGTAAAGAAAATCCCCAAAATGATTATTATTTACACGAAATATTAGATGAAATATTTTCCAAGATATGGAGAAAACTAAGAAATATCAATGAAGAACTATTCCTATCAGAAGGAGAAATAAAAGCATCCCATATCTTCAAAGCATCACCATTACATAAACTAAATAAGGAGCAGTTAGAAGCCAAAGAACTAGTACTAAGTAAAATAGCAAATTCTACACAAAACTCAAGTGAAAATAATCAATTAATCTGGGTAGAAGGCATTTGGGGAACAGGTAAGACAGTCTTAATAAGCAGTATCTTTTATGAAGCCATAATAAGAGCCAATAAAGATTTAGATGATGAAAATTCAAAGAAGAAAAAACTAGATATAGCGGTCATTGTCAATAACAAAGAACAATTAAAACTTTATAAAGAGATAGCTAAGAAGTTATGCCTAGTAACAAATAAAGAAAAAGTAGTTTTTAACCCAAATAATTTTATTAATCAATTTGTAGATAAGAAAAACTCTCCTAAAAAGAGAACAAAACCATATGATATCGTATTAGTAGATGAAGCTCATTTACTTCTAACAAGAAAAACACAAGCTTTTAATGGAGAGCAAGGCCAATTAGCAGAAATAATGAAATATGGAAAAGTAGTAGTGGCCATGTTCCATAGAAAACAGATAATGAATGCCGAGCAATATCTAAGTAAAGAAGAAATAGATAAATATGAAAATACCGCTAAAAGAGAAGGAAACTATATAAAACTTACTAAACAAATGAGAATGAATGCAAATCCAGAAATAATAGATTGGATAGAAGACTTTTGTATATTAGGAAAATTAAAGCCATTAACAAAAAATAGAGGAAATTATGAAATAAGAGTATTTGATTCACCTAAGTTATTAGAAAAAGCCATTAAAGAAAAAGCTAAAAAAGAAGGTACAAAACTATCACGTTTAATAGCAACCTACGATTGGGAATATAAAGAAAATAGACAACCAAAGAATGAAAAATATTGGTGTGTAAAAATAGAGGATTGGTGTAAACCATGGAATTACCAATTAGAAAAAGATATTCAGAAAAATAAAAAAGCCAAAGATAGAGATTTATCTTGGGTAGAACAACCACTTACAATAGATGAAGTAGGATCAATATATACAATTCATGGTTTTGATTTAAATTATGCTGGTGTAATTATAGGACCATCAGTAAAGTTTAGAAATAATGAAGTTATATTTGATCCAAAGAGTAGTAAGAACAATAAAGCTACTCAAAATAGAACTTTAAAAGATGGTAGTAAAGAAAACTTTGCTGAAGATTTTCTATCAAATGAGTTAGGAGTATTATTAACTCGTGGAATAAATGGAATATATATCTATGCTTGTGATGAAGAGTTAAGAAATGAATTAAAGAGATATATTTAGAATATTAATGCCACATTGTTGGCATTTTTATGTTATTATCCACTCCAAGCCTTACTATGTAAGTCTTATTAGTGTTTAATTAAGCTAAGTAAACTCATCTTAATTAAATGTATCCAAGATACCTATTATATATAAGCCATAGGTATATACTAATATTATTTTAGTATGGAGAAGTAATTATTAACTAAATAGCACTGACAATGATACGGATAAATAACATGTTTTCAGTATGCTTGTCAAAAGATTATTAAATAAAAATATAATTGTTTTGTTTAAGTATGATGTGATGCTAGAAATTAATTTTATGTATGAAAATAAAAATTTAGTTAGAAGTCCTTATGAAAAAAAGGAAAAAAGCATCAAGTGAACTTTACTTATTTTAAAAATAATACTATAATATATTTAATTAAGTTTTGGCGGTGATTAAATGACAAAAATAAACTTTGATATTGAATGTGATAAAATTATAGATACGATGAACTTAAAAAGATATGAACAAAATAAAAAGAAAATTTTAAAAAATGCTATTTTAAGATATATTGATAATGGAACGACTTTAAAAGAAAAACAATATATATTAAATTTAGTAAAAAATATATCGTGGTATTGGAATACTCAAATATCAGATTATTTTTGCGATGTAATAAATAAATATTTTAATCGTATGAATACATTAATAATAGATTATACAGACGAAAAAAAGAAGAGTCCTTATTCTAATAGCACAGCAGAAATATTGCATTGTTTATCAAATTCTGGTATTATTATGGATGATGAATTTGTGAAAATTGAAGATTTAAAGACAATTCCAAACAATATAACAACCTTGATTTTAATAGATGATTTTATTGGGTCTGGGAATAGTATAATAAAACAAATTAGGCGTATAGATGATATGGGAATAAAAAACAAGAAGATAATGATATTGAGCTATATATGTCATATTGTTGGAAAACAACAGATTGAAGACTATCGTTCAAAAAATACATTGTTTTTATATTTTGAAAAATTGGAAAACAGTTATTTATATAAAGGTATGGAAAAGGATTTAATTAGATATATTAACAAGATCTGTCAACGTTGTAAAAAAAACGAATTGAGATATGGATATGGTGAATGTGGTAGTATGGTATCTATAAATTTCGTTTCACCTAATAATAATTTATCTATGTTATATGGGAAAAATATTGATGATTGGGATTCTTTATTAGATAGAAATTTAAATTTAATTGTATTACATGAAAGAAAAATTAAATTATTATCTAGAAATCAACATATATTGAGAAATTTTTATAATAATAATTTTCAACTTGAATTAACATTTGATGAATTTAAACTTTTGTTGTTGATATATAATTGCTCTGGAATTAGTGAAGAATTATTGAAAGAATTTCACTTTTGTGCTACTATAGATGATGTAAATGAATTGATTGATTCATTGAGAAATAAAAATATGTTAAGTAATCAATATTATTTATCAATTATTGATAGAAAAATATTAAGAAAATTAAGAACTTTAGATGATAGCTTGAGTGAGAATTATACAAAGAAAAAAAGTATAAAATTTTATTAATTGCACATTCCAGGATTTCATTGTCGATTCGATAATGGTGTATTTAGGTTTCTAGATAATCAGTAAAAACCAAATTAATAATTTGTTTTTACTGGTCATAAAAATAAAACAAATAGAAATTTTTCTTTATGAAAAATTTCATAATAAATCCCGCGCAGCAAATTGCTTGCGCATGGATATTTGTTTTATTATTATTTGTTGTAACAAGTTGGGCTGGGATGTGTTTTTATATGGATAATTATAATAAATATAAAGAAAAGATTTTAAATGCTGATAAATTAAGTCAAGAAAAAAAAGACTATTATTTAAAAGTTGCAAAGAGAGTTAATAATAATGGATTTCCCATAATATTAAATTCGTATCATCTATCAAACTTAGTTGGAATTAAGTGGGATATATTAAAAAAATTAATTAATGACAATGCAAGTTCTTATCATAAATTTTATATTACTAAAAAGGATAGAGTTTCTAAACGTGAAATATTAGCACCAAGTCAAGAATTGTCTTATGTTCAAAAGTACATTTGTACAGAAATATTAAATAAAGTTAGAATAAGTGATGCGTGTTACGGCTTTGTTTCAGGTAAAAATATTATAGATAATGCTAAAAAACATTTAAACTCAGAAATGATATTAAATATAGATTTGAAAGATTTTTTTCCTAGTATTAGTTCAGATAGAGTTTATTATATTTTTAATAAACTATGTGGATATGATAAAACGTTATCATTCTGTTTAACAAAATTAGTAACATATAGAAATATGGTTCCACAAGGAGCTTGTACTAGTCCGATTATTTCAAATATAGTCTTATATATGTTAGATATTAGATTGCTTAAATTAGCAGAAAAAAACGACATTAATTATACAAGGTATGCGGATGATATTACTTTTTCGGGAACTAAAAATCAGATAAATCATAAATTTTATAATTTAGTTAGAAAGATAGTAGAGGATGAAGGCTTTAAAATAAATTACAAGAAAGTTCATTTCTCTTCTGAAAGTCAAAGACAAGAGGTTACTGGATTAATAATTAATAATTGTAATGTTAGAATTAAAAGAAATTATATTAGAAAAATAGAGCAAGAACTTTATTATATAGGAAAATTTGGTTTAGAAAATCATATTAAAAATATGGGAATATATAACGCTTTTTATGTTGAACATTTAAAAGGAAAAATAATGTTTGTAAGAGAAGTAAATATTGATAAGGGAAACAAGTTGTTGGAACAATTTAATTCCTTGAATTTACAATAAAATTATATTATTTATACCCGAATGGCAGAGTTCAATTACCATTACAAAGAAAAAGATTGGGTATTAAGATATTAAAATTTAAAAAATGTATAAAAAAATAAATTTTCATGATATAATTATGATAAGAGTTTTATATTTATTATACTCTTTTTTTATGGAGGTAAAATATGTCTAAATTGATAATTAGTAAAAGAAAAAACATTCAAGAATCTTTAGAGCAATATGAATTATTTTCAAATTATATTATTGAAGTGGAAGAATATTATAAAACACACTTATTTGCTAATGAAGAAGATGGGGAGATTAGTTCAAGTTTAAAAAAATATTTATATACAGTTTTCAATGTATCAAATCAAGAAAATCTGTTAATGAATACAAGTGGAGGGTGGACTTTATATATTAGGAATGGTTATGGAGAACCACAAATAAATCTTAGCAAAAAGGAAGCGTCTATCTATTACGATAGTTACGAATTATTTTATAGTGCTAAAACTCAAATTTCTAATGCAGTTAAATCAGTAAAAAAATTATATGAAAATAATAATCCTTCAACTAATCAAATTTCTAAAGTAATATCAAAAATATCTGAAAAATCTGAGGAATTAAATTTTTCCACTAACGAAAAAGAACTAATTGCCCAAAGTGTCTCTAATATTTTAAAATCTAATAATATTAGATTAAATCAAGATGATATTATAGATATAAATAAAATTGAAATAGCTGATATTATTGATTTAGGAAGAAGAATAATAAAAAAAGATAGATCAGTTATTAAAGAATTAGGTGTAGAAGATCCTAGTAAGGAGTTAACGTGGCAGAGATATTTTGAAAAATATGGAACTTATTTGTTATTTGGAAGTATTAGATTAGATCCACAAGTTTGCTTAAATAAGGATTATACAAAAGAATATAATGATAAATATCCAGATATAATAACCTGTAATAGGTTTGGTTTCTTAGATATAATTGAATTAAAAAGATCTGATAAATATTTATTTCAATTTGATAATTCTCATAAAAAATTTGTTCCAACACCATATTTGAGTTCAGCGTTATCACAATTGAACGGTTACTTACAAATAATTCCTTATGCTTACACTCCTATAGAATCCAAAAATAAAGGATTAGAATGTGCTTCTGGGATGCTAATTGTTGGATGTAAAGATGTTCTATATAATAAATCTCAAAAAGCGTTTAAAGAATGGCAAGATCAAACAAAACAATCTGATGAAGATATTTATTTTGAGGTTCAAAAAGAATTAAGACGATTAAATTATAGTTATAGTCATATGCAAGTTGTGCTATATGATGAATTGATTAATACACTAGAATTATTTATAAATAAAGTATCATAACCAGGAGTGATAATTTATGATTTATATAACAGGACATATCCATAGAGAGTTTTATAGATTGCCGATATAGAAAAGAATAAAAATAATATGTTGATTATATTAGGTGATACTAGAATTAATTATTATTTAGATGAAAGAGATAAGACGTTAAAAGAACGGTTGAATAGTTATAATATAAAATTATTTTGTGTTCAAGGGAATCATGAAGAAATACTAGGAAATATATCAACATATAAAGAATTTGATATGTTTGGTGGTAAAGTATTTATTGAAGAAGAATATCCCAATTTAATATTTACTAAAAATGGTGAATTGTCTAAGAATTCTAAGGTTATATCAGATGAAGATATGAAAGATATGATTAAGCTTGTTGAGGATAAAATACTAGAAGCATCAACAAGTATTCTAAATAATGACTTTAGTATTAATCCAAAGGTAATTGATAATAAGAATGTTTCATGTATTTATTGTCCATATAAGGATATCTGTTATAAGAGAATTAAGGATTATGTTTATTGTGAAACTAAAAAGGAGGAAGTGATAGATGGAGATTAGATATACTGATGAACAATTAGAAGCTATTACCACTCCTGTATATAACACTATGATTTCAGCTGGGGCAGGTAGTGGTAAGACTAAAGTTTTAACTCAGAGGCTTTTTAATCATTTAGCTAATAATATCGATGTAGATAGACTATTGGTTTTAACTTTTACTAATGCGGCAGCTGCTGAGATGAAACAAAGGGTTATTAAACTTTTAGTAGAGGATAATTCTTTAGATCCTGATCTTAAGAAAGCACAATTAAATAAGATTGATTCAGCTTATATTATGACCTTTGATGCCTATTCTTTATTTTTGGTAAAGAAGTATCATCAATTATTAAATGTAGACAAAGATATTGATATAGCTGATTCTAATATTATTAATGGGATTACTGATAAGTTTTTAGATGAAATCTTTGAACAACAATATGTTTCAAATGATATATTCAAAGATATTATTTCTAAGTATTGTGTTAAGGATGATGATGTTGTTAAGGGTTTTGTGAAGAGTTTGAATAAGAAGTTGGATCTTATTTATGATAGGGATAATTTTATTAAAACTTATAACGATTTATTCTTTTCAACTTCTCATTTAAATGATGAACTTGATAGTTATACATCATTACTTCTTCAAAAGCTTAAGCAGGTTGATGAATTGTTAAATAAAATAAGTGAGCTTGATGATTTGAATAGTTTCTTTAACAATTGGCAGGGTATTAATAATTTATCAAGTTATGAAGAAATACGTTCTTATGTAGCTAATATTGCTCCTGTTAGGAAGAAGAATAAGGAAGAGTATGATGAGGATGCCTTAGCCTTAAAGGATAAGATTAAGGACATAATAAAGGAAATCAATGAATTAACTAAGTATGATAAGTCGACTCTTATAAATGATGTACTTATAAATAAAGATTATGTTAATTGTTTATTGGATTTGGCTGAGGAATTGAATAGAAAAATTAATATTTATAAGAAAGAGAATAATTTCTATGATTTTATTGATATAGCTAAGTTAGCTATTGAAGTTGTTGATAAAAACGATGAGATTAGAGAATCTATTAAGAATAATTTCTATGAAATATTGATTGATGAGTATCAGGATACTAGTGATATTCAAGAATTGTTGATTAGTAAGATTTCTAATAATAATGTTTATGTAGTTGGTGATATTAAACAATCTATTTATCGTTTTCGTAATGCTAATCCTTTGATATTTAAAAATAAATATGATAAATATTCAAAAGAGGATGGAGGAATTAAAATTGATTTACTTAAAAACTTTCGTTCAAGAGATAAAGTATTAGAAAATATTAATAAGATATTTAATTTACTTATGGATGATGATTTTGGGGGAGCAAATTATAAAGAAAGTCATCAAATGGTTTTTGGTAATACTGTATACTCTAAAAATAGTGTTAATACAGATGATTTAGATGTTTTAGTTTATAATAAAGAAGATAAAAAATATAGTGATACTGAATATGAAGCCTTTATAATCGCTGGTGATATAAAAGAAAAACTATTAAGTGGTTATAAAGTTTTAGATAAAGAAACAAAGACTTTAAGACCATGTAAATATGATGATTTTTGTATATTAATAGATAGAAAAAATGGTTTTGAAATATATAAAAAAATATTTGAATATTTAGATTTACCACTTTTGATATATTATGATGAAAAAATAACTAATGAAAAAGATATTTTAGTATTAAAAAATTTAATTGATTTAATAGTGTGTATTTATAATAAAGATTATAAACAAAAATTTAAATATGATTTTTATTCAATTTTAAGAAGTTTTTTATATAATGAAAAAGATGAAGTATTTATAAATTATTTTGTAAATAATAATTATTATAATAGTGATTTATTTAAAAAATGTGATAATATTGCTAAGAAATTAGATACTATGTCTAGTAAAAAATTAATAGAAACTATAATAGATGAATTTGATTTTTATGAAAAAGCTATTTTAATTGGAGATATTGATAAAGTTATTAAAAGATGTGATTATCTTTTATCTTTAGCGGATAATTTATCATCTTTAGGAAAAAGTATAATAGATTTTAATGAGTATTTAAACGATTTAATTGTAAATGATGCAGACATATCTTTTACAGTTAATACTAATGTAAAAAATAATATTAAACTTATGAATATTCATAAATCTAAAGGTCTTGAATTTCCAATATGTTATTTTGCAGGTTTTGATAAAGCATTTAATAAACAAGATTTAAATAAAATGTTTAACTTTGATTATGATTTAGGATTAATTTTGCCATTTTATGATGATGGAGTAGGACCTACTATATTAAAAAGTATATATAAAGATAAATATTTAAAAGAGGATAT
>OIYV01001751.1_pt1 | contig 10026 bp, 7 predicted proteins | sample 1588251 | NCBI WGS metagenome assembly OIYV01 (sample SAMN03283282) | human gut metagenome | biome: human-associated habitat; material: feces | host: Homo sapiens | place: Peru | collected 2012
CGACGATATTGGCCTCGTAACCCAGGCCAACGCGACCGATGGAGGGCCAGCTGCGCTCGCCGGTGGGCGGGTCGGTCAGCACCCAGCCGACGGACTCGGTGGAGCCGTAGGTGTTCATGATGCGCACTCCGTAGCGCTCCTCGAAGGCTTCCTTCTCGCGCGCGGACACGGGCAGGAAGTACAGCATGTCGCGCAGGCAGTGGTCCTTCTCGTCCGGATCCACCGGCTGCAGCATCAGCGTGCGCAGCATCATGGCCACGCACTGCGCCAGCGTTGCGCGGTACTGGCGGATCTGGCTCCAGAACCTGCTCGCGCTGTACTTCTCGACCACGATGAGCGTGGCGCGGGCGGTCAAGACCGGGGTCAGCGCCGCCAGTTGGAAGTTGGAGTGGCACGCGGGCATGGTGGAGAACATGCGGTCTTCGGAGGTCATGGCCGTCTCCCAGTCGCCGTAGTAGCCGGAGTAGACCATGTTGCCGTGGGTTAAGATGACGCCCTTGGGGTTGGAGGTGGTGCCGCTGGTGAACAGGATCTCGCACGGGTCATCGGGGGACAGGTCGCTCGGGACCTCCAGCTCGGTGCCCTCGGCGGCCACCAGCTCGGAGAACAGCGGGTAGCCCATGGCCTCCTCGCCGCCTTCGCTGCGGGCCACGATGATGCCCTGGTCAAGCCTGCCGCCGGCGTGGATGGCGTCGTAGAGCTCCACGTAGCAGGGCTCCACGACCGCACGGCGGGTGGAGCACATGTCAAGCGCGTACTCGCACTCGGCCTGCAGATACTGCTCGTTCATGGGGACCAGCACGGCGCCGATCTTGGCAAGGCCGAACAGGCACATGAGGAACTCGGGGCAGGTGTGCATCTGCACGGCCACGTGCTCGCCGCGCTTCACGCCCTGGCTCAGGAACATGTTCACCGTCTGGTCGATCAGCTCGTTGAAGGCGCGGTAGCTGTAGGTGGCCACATTGCCCTCGCGGTCCTGGAAGATGAAGAAGTCCTTGTCGCCGCACTCGCGAGCGAGCTTGTCCCACAGGCTTGCGAGCGTTTCGTTGCCAACGATGTCGACCATGTCTTCTCTCCCTTGATCCCTTGACCGTTGCTTCCTAGCTTTGGCGCCGTTTCAGATGTCTTGCATTCGACGAGGGGCGCTCCATACCCCGTCGAATGCAAGGCCCCTATAGAAGCCGGGCCCTTCTCAGGGCCCGGCCGTCATTCCGAAAGGGGAGCCTTCCTCTCGGAACCTTCAGCTGTTATTCAGCGACCTTGACGACGCCGCTCTCGTTCAGCGCGGCAATCTGGTCGGCCGTGTAGCCGAGCTTGGTCAGCACGTCAGCGGTGTCGCCGCCCTGCTTGGGCATCGGGCGCCACACCTGGCCGGGGGTCTGCTGGAACTTGGGGAACACGCCCAGACCCTTGAAGGTCTTGCCGTCCTCGGTCTCCCAATCCATGAAGTCATCGCGCAGCTTGAGGTGCTCTTCCTTCACGAGGTCCTCGAACTCCATGACGACCTGAGCGGCGATGCGGTGAGCAGCGAAGTCCGCCTCGATCTCGTACTTGGAGTGCTCCAGGCAGTACGCCTCGAACGCGGCCTCGATCTCGGCAGCGTGCGGGTTGGCCAGCCACAGGCCGGAGGTGTCCTCCGGGATGTCCTCGGTGCCCCACAGGTGACCCAGGCCGATGGTCTCCAGGAAGTACTTGTTCTGGTCGACGCCGTACAGGCACACGCCCAGGAAGCCGTCGTTGCACTTGTACTCGCCGATGCCGCAGAGGTTCTGGTTGCGAGCGCCCGGGCGAGGCCACAGGATGCCCTCGTTCAGGTAGTCGACCAGGTAGTACTGGCCGATGGCCAGCAGCGTCTCGTACATGGCCAAGTCGATGCTCTCGCCCTTGCCCGTGCGGTTGGCCTTATGCAGCGCAGCCAGGGTGGAGGAGACGATCATCAGGGAGTTGAAGTAGTCGCCAGCGTAGGGGCCGGGGTTCATCGGCTGCTCCTGCGTGCCGTTCTGGCTCATGTAGCCGGAGTAGGCCATGACGGTCAGGTCGTAAGCGGCGCGCTTGACCATCTTCGGGTCGCCGGACTGGCCGAAGCCGGACAGGTGCACGATGACGAGCTTCGGGTTGATCTCCCACAGCACCTCGTCGGTGATGCCCTTGCGAGCCCAGGTGCCGCCCTTGGAGGCCTCGATGAAGACGTCGGCGTCGGCCAGCATCTTGAACAGGATCTCCTTGCCCTCATCGGAGAAGTAGTTCATGGAAACGGAACGCTGATTACGGCGCTCAGCCTGCTTGACATAAGCGGTGTCGCGGATGGTGTCGCCCGCGCCGGTGTTCTCCAGCCACGTGACGTCGGCACCCCAGTCGGCCATGAGGTCGCAGGCCTTCGGCGCTGCCAGCTCGACTGCTGCGTAAACGACCTTGACGTCGTCCAGAACGCCGAAGGACGGCTTGTTGGTTTCAAGAGCCATGATGAATTCCTTTCGATTCGGCGGCGCCTTCGCCGCGCCGCCGTCTGTTGGATCCGTTTGCTAGCCGCGTGAGTTAGTCGCGGTACTTCTTCAGCTCGAACTTGGAAGCGGTGAGGATCATCATCTCGTCGGTGCCGCCGGAGACGCGGTCCACACGCAGGTCGCGCCAGATGCGCTGAGCGCGATGCTCGCCGGCAACGGCGACGCCGGCCAGAACCTGCATGCCGTCGTCGACGACGGAGAAGGCGGCGTTGGCGCAGTAGTACTTGCACATAGCGGCCGCACCCGGGTCGAACTTGCCGTCGTTGTTGTCGGCATCCCAAGCGGCTTCGTAGAGCATGTTCTTCATGTTCTTCAGCTTGATGGCCATCTCGGCGATCTTGAGCTGGTTGAGCTGCTGGCGGCCGATCGTCTTACCGAAGGCGATGCGCTGGTTGGCGTGACGGCAGGCATCCTCGTAGATGGCGATGGCGGTGCCGTAGTCGCAGGCGCCGACGAGCCAACGCTCGAAGTTGAAGTCGTTGATGCCGCGGGCGAAGCCGTTGCCCTCCTTGCCGAAGATGTCCTTCTCCTCCAGCTCGACGTTGTCCATGTAGACCTCGCAGCAGGAGTCCATGCGCAGGCCCAGCTTGTGCAGCGGGGACAGGGACACGCCCGGCTTGCTCATGTCCAGGAAGAACTCGGTGAACATCTGCGGGTCGTCAGCGTTCTTGGCCATGATGACCAGGTACTTGACGCCAGCGGAGGAGGTGATGAAGGTCTTGGTGCCGTTCAGGTAGATCTTGCCGTTCTCACGCTTGTACGTGGTCTGCAGGGCGGCAACGTCGGAACCGGCGCCCGGCTCGGTGCAAGCGGAGTTCCAGATCTGCTCGCCGGTGCCCAGGGTGGACAGCACGGCCTCGATCTGCTCCTCGGTGCCCTCGCGGATGATGGTCTCGAAGCCCGGCAGCTGGTACAGGACGTAGGTCGGGGCGCCGTAGCGGCCCAGCACCTCGTACACGGCCATCATGGTGACGGCCGGCTGCTCCAGACCCAGACCGCCATGGCTCTCGGGGAGCATGATCAGGTCGAAGCCCAGCTCGCACAGACCGCGGACCCAGCGCAGCGGGTACTCGTGCTTCTCGTCGCACTCGGCGAAGTAAGCCTCCCAGTTCTCGCTCTCCATGTAGTCGCGGTAGCTGTCGACGATCAGCTCCTGCTCATCGGTCAATTTGAAGTCCATTGCATTCTCCTTGTCGATATCCAGAGCGGCCTTTTGCCGCGCTGTCACAATGTGGTGGGTAGTGCGTATCGGCTACGGTTAGCAGCCCATCTGCTGACGGAAGTGCTCCGCGCCGTGCTCGAGCGCCAGGTTGGCCTCGTCAAGCATCTTGGTGTAGTGCAGGAACGCGTGGATGACGCCTTCGAACATCTCGAAGCGGTGGGGGATACCGTATTCCTCGAGGATCGTCGCAAGTGCCGTGCTGTCGTCCTTCAGGGGGTCGTACTCGGCTGCGGCGATGTAGCAGGAAGGCATGTCGCGCGTAAGGTCGTTCAGGAAGAGGTTCGCGTAGGGGCTCGTCTCAAGCTCCGCCGTATCCTCGGCGTAGAGCTCCTTGTACCACTGCCACTCAGCCTCGGTCAGGCCGTCCCAGGGGCCGCCCAGAAGGCGCTGGGAGGCCGAATCCTTCAGGCCGTACCAGCCGTAGAACAGCAGGAGGCATTTGACGTAGTCGGAGCCTCCCAGCTCCTCGCGCAGGTACATGGTGGCGGCCAGGCTCAGGTGAGCGCCACCGGAGTCGCCGGCGAAGGACAGGCGGTTGCCGTCGATGCCGTACGCCTCGCCCTGCTCGTGCAGGTGCTTGGCGACGCAGGCGACTTCTTGAACCGCCACGGGGAACTTCGCCTCGGGCGAAAGACGGTAGTCAACGGCTGCCACCGCGGCGCCCGTCTTGCTCGCCAGGACGCGGCAGATGCGATCATGCGTGTCCAGGTTGCCCAGGACGAAGCCGCCGCCATGCGCGTAGACGATCGCCGGCAGGGTCTCGCCGTCGTTCGCAAGGCTTGCGCGGTCCTTGGCGGGGTAGTACAGGCGAACGGGGATGTCCCCATGCGGGCCCTCGACCTTGCAGTCGACCTTCTCGGCCATTTCCGGGCCGCCCTCTACCCAGTACGCACGCCCAGCGGTGTAGTTCAGGCGCATCTGCTCGAAGCCGGCGCTCGTGTCGTTGGCGTTTCCTGCGAGCTCGTCTTCCTTGGCGAGCACCGCGCGCATGCCCTCGTTGATTTTCGAGAGGACGTCGATCTTGTTCATGTCTCTACCTCGATCTTCTAAGGCGCCGCCTTGTGGGCGGCGCGCCTGAACGGCTGGGATGGGTAAGTAAACGCTAGTTGGCGGACTCCGCCTTGGCGGCGTTCTTCTTCATGGCGCGGCGCGTCATGACCAGGCAGAAGCAGCCCAGCACGGCGAAGACGACCAGTGCGATGAAGATGGTGTTGAAGGCGTCCGCGCCCTGGGCGTCGATCAGGCCGCCGAACCAGGTGTGGACGAAGGTGTCAGGCAGGAAGCCGATGACGGACAGCAGGCCCGAAGCGGTGCCGAAGATGCTCATCGGGACCTTGGCCTCGGTAAGGGGCGAGGAGCCGATGGAGAAGGCGCCGTAGGTCACGAAGCCGAGCACGACGACCAGCACGGCGATCGGGATGACCATGCTCGCCTCGCGAGGCATGATCATGAAGGCTGCCAGCACGATGACGCTTGCGGCGAAGAAGATCAGGATCGACTTCGAGGGGCTCTTCAGCTTGTCAGCGAAGATGCCTGCAGCCGGGCCGGCGATGAGGCCGATACCATAGGTACGGATAAGGCCGACGACGGAGACGATGGCCACCGGAGCGGCGAAGCAGGTGGTCATGAACGGCGTGGTGTAGGTGACGCCCATGTACACCAGGTACACGAAGAAGTAAGCCAGGCAGGCCCAGATGACGCCGGGGTGCTTGATGGCCGTGACGACCTCGCTCAGGCTGAACAGCTTGGCGTTCTTGTCGATCTCGCCCTTGAAGTCGGGGACGAAGATGAAGGACAGCACGGCGAGCAGGGCGATGAGGGCGCCCAGGAAGACCAGCAGGACCTGGATGCCCTGGGAGGCGTCGGCGACGGCGGAGATGATGGCCGTGTTGATCAGGCCGACGATCAGGCCGGCAGCGCCGTAGATGGAGTAGCTCACGCCGATCTTGGAGGCGTAATCGTCCTCAGAGCAGCACAGGCGGACGATCTTGAAGCGCGTGCCCCACCAGATCAGGATGGTGGTGATGCCGTAGCCGACGAACACCACGTAGAGCATCTGGATGGACGGCAGCATGGCGTAGATGAAGGTCAGGACAGCGGTGGCGCCGAAACCGACCCAGGACAGCGTGCGCATGCGCACCTTGTCGGCGATGATGCCGGCGGGTAGATAGGTGATCACAGCGACGATGGCGTAGCAGGAGAGCAGCGCGCCCAGGTCGGCATTGGTGCAACCGAGGCCCTGCATCAGGGGCTCGTAGAAGACGTTCTTCAGGTAGATGGGCGTGTAGATGATGGACGAGCCCATGGAAACGAGGACGATGAGGAACCACTTGTGGAAACCGGTCAGGTCCTTGTAAGTGACCTCGCCCTTGCTCTTTGCGAGCAGAGACATTGTTGGATCCTTTCTTCGTGCGGATTCGCCCGGTACGTTACCGGGCGGTCGGTGCGGCTGTGCGCCGCTCGGGGCGAAGGGGAAGGAGGGTAGCCGTCTTCCCCTTCGCAAGGAGAAAAGAAGCGGGAGTTACTTGCCCTGCCAGTTCGGCGTGCGCTTCTCGACGAAGGCTGCGGGGCCCTCGATGCCGTCCTCGGTCTTCTCGATGAAGCGATAGGCGGCGTCGCAGTAGCGCATTGCGTCCTCTTCGGACATCTGGGAAGCGGCATGCACGATCTGCTTCGTGAACTTCAGGGACAGCGGAGCGTTCTTGGCGATCGTGGAAGCGATCTCCAGAGCCTTGTCCATGAGCTCCTCGGCCGGCACGACGTAGTTGACGAAACCGATCTCCTTGGCCTCGTCGGCATGCACCAAGCGGGCGGTCAGCAGCATGTCCATGGCCAGCTTGCGGGGGACGTCGCGAGCCATGCGCACCAGGCCGCCGGTGGAGGCGATCAGGCCGACCTTGGGCTCGGTCAGGCCGAAGCGGGCATGCTCGGCAGCCACGACGATGTCGCAGGAGACGGCGATCTCCATGCCGCCGCCGGCGGCAACGCCGTTGACGGCGCAGATCGTCGGCTTCGGGCACAGACGGTCGGTGATGCCGCCGAAGCCATGGTCGGTGACGGTCATGCACTCGCCGCCGCTGGACAGCTCGGAGAGGTCCTCGCCGGCGCAGAAGGCCTTCTCGCCGGTGCCGGTGACCACGATGACGCGGACGCGCTTATCCTTCTCCGCCTTGTTCATGATGTCTTCCATGGCGGCAGAGGTCACTGCATTGATAGCGTTGCGCTTCTCGGGGCGGTTGATGCGCATGATGAGCACGCCGTCCTCGCGAAGGTCGGTGACGACCTCTTGGGTTCCGTGGAAATCTGCCATTGCTCCTCCTTTTATATGGATTGCCTTGAGCCGTTTCGGCGAATGCTGTGCGCCTCGTGTCGTTCCTTTGATTTCGATTCGGACGTTTCGCGAGATGCACGCTCGGCTCGATTTCGCATGCTAGGAGCCGGGGTAGGCGGAAACATCGCCACAACTTCGGTAAAGCGCTAATAGCAAGAAACAGGGGCATCATCAGAAACTTGCGAGGGGCGCTTTCCGGGTGTCATATGTGGTCGAAGCCCACAAAACAGTGAAAACCGCTTTACGCCCCTTGAAACGGGCAAAAAGCCCATTTAAAAGCGTACGTAGCCTCTCAACAGGGGTTTTTGCCGCATAGTTAAAAACTAAGTAAGAGGGTATTCACGGTTATCTGGCGATGGCAGGAGGGGTTGGGGAGCGCAAGATGGCCTTGTCACGTAAGCGACCCGCCGAAACGCAGACGCACCCCGCAAAACGGACGTGCAACCCGCAAGGGGTTACGTCGAAGCGGTCGCTACGAAGGTAAGAACCTCTGTAACAAGCTTATGAAGGGAAGGCTCAAGATGAAGATAGCCGCTGCATTCAAGGTGGTTCCTGACGATCAGGACATCAAGGTCGCCGGTGATCGCACGCTGGACTACTCCAAGGCGAAGAACACCATCTCCGTGTACGACCTGAACGCTCTGGAGGTGGCTGCTCAGCTGGCCGCCGAGGTCGAGGGTTCCGCTGCTGTGGCCATTACCGCGGGTCCGGCTTCCATCGACGAGGCCAAGCTCAAGAAGAGCGCTCTGGCCCGTGGCGTTGACGAGCTGTTCATGACCGCCGACGACGCCTGCGCCGGCATGGATGCCAAGGCCACCGCTGCCGAGCTGGCCAAGCTGGTCGCTCAGATCGGCGACGTGGACCTGGTCGTGTGCGGCGACGGTTCCGCCGACAACTACGCTCAGCAGGTCGACGTGCAGCTGGCTTGCAAGCTGGGCTGGCCCGTGGTGAACGCCGCCACGAAGGTCACCTGCAAGGGCGACGTGCTCGAGGTCGAGCGCACGCTCGAGGATGCCGTCGAGGTCGTCGAGGTTGCCCTGCCGGCCGTTGTGTCCGTCACCCCGGACGTCGCCGAGCCCCGCATCCCCGGCATGAAGGACATCCTGGCCGCCGGCAAGAAGCCGATGGACGTCGCCGGCGCCGACAACGCCCCGGCCGCCGCTCTGACCACGGTCGAGTGCCTGGCCCCTGAGCAGGTTGCCCGCAAGCAGGAGATCGTCGACGCTGCCGACGACGGCGCCATCGAGAAGCTGGCCGCCGCTGTCAAGGCCGCTCTGTAATCGGAAAGGTGAGGTGTCTTATATGAAGGCATTGGTTATCGCTGAGCACGCAGACGTCGCCCGTGAGCTGGCTGGCGGTGCTCGTGAGCTGGGCGCCGACGAGGTGTCCCTGGTTTGCTTCGGCGGCGCCGTCGAGGGTGCTTCCGACAAGGTCCTGAACGTTGCCGTGCCGGCTGGCGCGCTGGTTGACGATGCCGCTTACGCGCTGGTCGACGTCGCTAACGCCGCCGACGTGGCCCTGGTCGAGGCTACCCGCCGCGGCAAGGTCATCGCCGGCCGCCTGGCTGCCAAGCTGGGCACCGCCGCTGCTGGCGCAACCGTCGAGCTGACCGCCGAGGGCGGCCTTAACGGTGCCGGTATCGGCGGCGGAGGTTGGGGCAATGGCAATAACATCTCCATCTCTGGCGGCAAGGTCACTGCCACCGGCGGCACGTTCGCTGCGGGTATCGGCGGCGGAATGCATCGGGATGGAAATGACATCACGATCTCCGGCGGCGAGGTCAGTGCCGCCGGAGGCAGGTGCGGCGCAGGCATTGGCGGCGGCCTTGATGCACGCGGCAGCGGAGACGTCACGGTTTCCGGCGATGCGAAGCTGAAGGTGCGGGGCGGCAAGACAGGCGATGACGGGCAGGGAGCCGGTATCGGCAATGGCGGCGTACGTGACCAAAACGGTCCGGTGAACGGCACAGAGGTCGAGCCGGATATTTGCGCGCTGAACCCCAGCGGGAAAATCGAATATTACGCGCCCGGCAGTTCCATGTCGGGAACTCCCAACAAAACGGTCACCAACCCCACCGGAGACTTTGTATGGGACAGCGGCACGGTGACGACGCCCGCCACCTGCACGGGAAAGGGGGTCAGGACTTACACCTGCACCAGCTCCTCCCATACAAAAACCGAGGATATCCCCGCCCTGAACCACAGCTTTGCAGGGCAGGCGTATGTTTCCGACAACAACGCCACCTGCGAACAGGACGGCACCAAGACGGCAAAGTGCGTGCGCTACGGCACGGGCGGCTGCACGGAAACGGACACGGTAACGGACACGGGCAGCAAGCTCGGGCATTTCTTTGAGGTTGAGGACTATGTTTCCAACAACGATGCCACCTGCGAGCAGGACGGCACGAAGACGGCAAAGTGCGTGCGCTACGGCACGGGGGACTGCATGGAAACGGACACGGTAACGGACACGGACAGCAAGCTCGGGCATCTCTTTGAGGACTATGTTTCCAACAACGATGCGACCTATGCGCACGACGGCACCAAGACGGCAAAGTGCGTGCGGTATGACCAGTGCGGGGAGACCCACACCATGCCGGATGAGGGAAGCCGGTTAATAGCTCCTCCCCTCTACCGCGTGACCGATAAGGACGGCAGGGACATTGCCTACACGGCCGAGCAAAAGGGCGGCGTGCTGACCGTCACCGTTGACGAGGACCTTGCCATTCTCACGGGCAGACTCAGCGGCATCCGCACTCTCAAGGCGCAGGGCGTGGAGAAGATCATTTTTGTCACCAACGGCGCGACCTCCGCGTTTATGCTCTCTGATCTGTTGGAAAAGGGCGAAAGCGGAGATACCTACAAGCTCACCCACGACGGCAAGGCCGTCACATTCACCCTCGGCGAAAAAATGACCGACGTGAGCGCCATTCTCACCAAGCCGTAAACGAAATTTCAAACTCCATAAAG
>OIYV01001752.1_pt1 | contig 10023 bp, 11 predicted proteins | sample 1588251 | NCBI WGS metagenome assembly OIYV01 (sample SAMN03283282) | human gut metagenome | biome: human-associated habitat; material: feces | host: Homo sapiens | place: Peru | collected 2012
CGAAGCCCTGCGCCGCGGCCTCCTCATAGCCTGACGAGCCGTTGAACTGCCCCGCACCGTACAGCCCCGATATCTTCTTGCATTCCAGCGTCGCGTAAAGCTCCGTCGGGTCAACGCAGTCATATTCTATCGCGTAGGCGCAGCGCGTCATCTCCGCGTGCTCCAGTCCCGGAATGGTGTGCAGCATCTCTATCTGCACCTCCTCCGGCAGCGACGAGGAAAAGCCCTGTATGTAAAGCTCCTCCGTGTTCAGGCCCATCGGCTCCACGAAGAGCTGGTGGCGCGGCTTGTCGGCAAAGGTCATCACCTTTGTCTCTATGCTCGGGCAGTAGCGCGGCCCCACGCCCTCTATGACGCCGGAGTATATGGGGCTGCGGTCGAGATTCGAGCGTATCACCTCATGCGTGCGCGCGTTCGTGTATGTGAGATAACATACCGCGGAGTTCACCGGCGCGCTTTCCGTTGAGAATGAAAACGGCTGGGGCTTTTCGTCGCCGGGCTGTATCTCCATCTTTGAAAAGTCCACCGTGCGCGCGTTCACGCGCGGCGGCGTGCCCGTCTTGAAGCGGCGCAGCGTCAGCCCCAGCTCCTTCAGCCGCGGGCCGAGGGCCGTCGCCGCGGCCAGTCCGTCCGGGCCGGAGGTGCGCAGCACCTCCCCCACGATGGTCCTCCCGCTCAGATACGTGCCCGTCGCTATCACCACGGCGCGGCAGGCGTACACCGCGCCTGTGTGCGTCGTCACGGAGACGACGCGCCCGTCCTCCACGCCTATATCCACGACCTCCGCCTGCTTCAGACGCAGGTTCTCCTGAAGCTCCAGCGTGTGCTTCATTATCTCCTGATAGCGCCGCCTGTCGGCCTGCGCGCGCAGGGAATGCACCGCCGGCCCCTTGCCCAGATTCAGCATACGGTACTGTATGCAGGCCCTGTCCGCCGCCTTTGCCATTTCTCCGCCGAGGGCGTCCAGCTCGCGCACGAGATGGCCCTTCCCCGTGCCGCCTATCGCCGGGTTGCACGGCATGTTGCCCACGGAGTCAAGATTCACCGTGAAGCACACCGTGTCCAGCCCCAGCCGCGCCGCGGCCAGCGCCGCTTCTATCCCCGCGTGCCCCGCGCCTATCACCGCGACGTCGCATTTTCCCGCATCGTATTTTATCAACGGAATTACTCCCATACTATAATAATGAAATATTATATTCCCTGCCGCGCCGCGCGTCAAGAATCGGTATTGACGTATGCCGCCCATATACAATATAATTTATACAGCTTTATACAGCATTCATCGCATCGCGTTCACGGCGGAACATTATCCCGGCGGCGGAGTCTATAAGGTATAGAACTATCGGCAGGAGGTATCGTCATGGCGAAAATGAAACGGCCCATATCGGTTTTCCTTGCGGCATTGTGCATTTATGTCTGCCTTGCCGCGGCGCTGCCCGCATCGGCGCAGGCGCAGGAGCTTGGCTACAGTCCCATTACGAAGGTGCTGGCCACGACCACGGCTACGCCTGTCGCGTCGCAGAACGCGCTGGAGATCGGCGGCGCGACGAGCACGAGCGGCTGTTATTTCACCGGCATAAGCTGGTATGACAGCGCGGGGCAGTTCATCGACGGGGCATTCTCGACGGATTACGCCACGGTGAACATCCGCCTCGACGCGGCCCCCGGCTATTACTTTGCCGAGGGGATGGAGGCGTATCTCAACAACTCCGCGGTCGAGTACACGATATACGACGGCGGGAACTACGTCATCCTTTCGCGCACCTACGCCCCCGACGTGTGGGCGCCCACCATCATAAAGCACCCCGGCAGTGAGACCGTGGACGAGGGCGGCTGGTGCTCCTTCGTGGCGACGGCGTCCTCCGCCGACGCAAGCTCATGGACGCTTGTGGACGCAAGCGGGAAGAGCTATACCATGGAACAGCTCGCTGCGGCCTATCCGGGACTGACCTATTCCGAGTCCATGGGGAAGATAGTCATTCACAATATCCCCTCCGCGCTCGACGGCAGCAAGATATACTGCACCTTCTCCGGCTCCGGCGGGAAGAAGGACACCAACGCCGCCTCACTTAAGGTGAAGTACGACAAGCCCTCCCCCAGCCCGTCGCCCACGCCCAGTCCGACGCCGTCTCCCTCCCTCAGCCCTGCGGCATCCGGCGCGGACGCCTCCGGCGATGCGCATGAGCACAGCTTTTCCCGCGCGTGGAAGCATGACGCGGACAAGCACTGGCACGAGTGCGAATGCGGCGAGAGGTCTGACGAGGCCGCGCACGTGATGAGCTGGATCGAGACGCGCGCTGCCACGAAAAAGCAGCCCGGCGAGGAATCCGGCGAGTGCGGCGTGTGCGATTATACGGCTACGCGTGAGGTCGAGTATGAAAAGCCCGCCTCAAGCGGCCGGTGGATACTCTATGCCGGCATCGGCGTCGCTGCGCTGGTGGTCGTGCTGATGCTGCTGTCAGCCGCGCGGCAGAAGCGCGCCGCGCGCCGCCGTGCACAGGCCCGGCGCAGAAGATATTACGACGAATAAAGTATGCCCCCCTCGCGGCGCGGTGCGCGGCCGCTTCACCTCTTACCTGAACATTTTCTCCGGTCTGGCCGCGTATGAGCTCCTGCGCGAAAACGGGCTTTCCGAGGCGGAGGGTATACGCGCATACGACTGCATGTGCGCCTCCATGCGCAGGCTCTCATCCGTGCTGTACAAGGGCGCGGACCTTCTGCCCAACGGCTATAAAATAGTGCGCCGGTCTCTGCTGGACGACCTTGAGGGCGAGAAGAAGATCTGCTGGGATATCAGCATCCTCCAGGACGACGATAAGGGCTTCACCTATGAGATCAGCCGGTGCCTGTACTTTGACACCTGCAAGCAGCACGGCTATCCGGAATTCTGCAAGGTGTTCTGCACGCACGACTGGTACGCCTTCGGCGTGCTGCGCCGCCGTGCCCGCGCCGCCCTTGATGTATTCGTCCACCCCCGCGGCTTCGCCGAAGTCGGCCTCCAGCGCGAAGGAGCGCACGCCGTATTCCTCCGTCAGCCGCTCCAGCACGTCGCGCCGCAGGCGCTGGAACTCGGCGTTGCCGTACGTGGCCTCACCCAGCGCGATGATTCCGGCCCCCTCGCGCACGGTCAGGGCCTCGACGGGGGCTGCATACGCGTCCACATCGTCTATCCTCTTCGCCGCCTTTATCTGCGGAACGTATATCCACGCCGCGTCTGCCGCCGCGAGCAGCAGCACCAGCGACAGCAGCAATATCCCGAGTATTTTCAATATTTTCCCTATGACCTTCATTTTTTCTCCTAAACTATAAGTTTATTCCCCGTAAGCAAAGCCCCCGGCCGCGGCCGGAGGCTTTGCCCTTTTCCTTATGCGAGGTTGAGGTGCTTTTTCAGCAGCATCGTCGTTGGGAAATAGAATATCGCGCTCAGCGCCGCGGATGAAACTATGTTGCCCAAAAACACGATATGCGCCGCCGTCAGCATGCTTCCGGTGTCGATCGGGTCTATGCCGGTTCTGTTTATCACGCCCAGCACGAAGCCGGTAAGCACCGACACCACTATGGCTATTGCGAAGAAGGCAAGCACGCTCCACATGCCCCGGCGGTTTGCGAAGCACTGACCGATCGCCATCGCAAGGTAGAAGTGCAGGCAGGTGGACACGGAGGCGAGGAACAGCGCCGCCGCGAACTCAAGGATGTAGCCGATGATGTTGCCCGCGCCCACATTGTTCAGAATATCCTTCACGCCCTGCATGACATAGCGCAGCTCCTCGCCCGTGAAGGCGAAGTTCGCGCTGACGGTCATCAGCACTATCATGGCCAGCACGCAGGCCACGGCGGTCGCAATGAACCACACGAAGGAGACGATGAGCTTTGCCCACACCAGCGCGTCCACGCTGACCGGCAGGGTGAACATCATATACCCCTCGCTGCCGAGGAGGTTGTTGTAAAAGCGCTGTATCATCACCACGAACGCCATTACGCACACGGCAAAAATGCATACAAAGAACGCCATCAGCGTCGCTACGAACACTGCCGTCAGAAAGCCGTAGTCCTCCGCCTTGTCCAGCATCATCACAGACACGCCGGACAGTGCCGCCAGCGCCACCACGGCCGCCATCAGCGGCAGCATCTTGCGCGCCGTGGCCTTGAATTCGTACTTTATAAGCTTGCTCAGCATTTGAATACCTCCCTGAAGAGCGCGTCCACGCTCTTTCCGTGCTTCTCTCTTATCTCATCCACGCCGGACTGGAGCACCACCTTGCCCCCGTTCACAAATATAACCTCGTCCAGCACGTTCTCCACGTCGCTTATAAGGTGCGTGGATATCACGACCGCGGCCTCCGGGTCATAGTTTCTTATGATCGTGTCGAGGATATAATCTCTCGTGGCCGGATCAACGCCGCCTATCGGCTCATCCAGCAGATAGAGCTTCGCCCTGCGGCTCATAACAAGGATGAGCTGCACCTTTTCCTTCGTGCCCTTCGACATCTGACTAAGGCGCTGCTTTTCCGGCAGGTTGAGGCGGCCTATCATGTCCGCGCATCTCTCGCGGTCAAAGTCCGCATAGAATTCGGCGTACAGCTCCATAAGCTGGGCGACGGTCATCCACTCGGGCAGGTGCACCTTGTCGGGCAGATAGCTCACCGCGGCCTTTGTCTCGGCGCAGGGCGCCTTCCCGCGGACGAGTATCTCTCCGCCGTCCGGCGTCAGAAGCCCGTTCGCCAGCTTTATCAGCGTCGTCTTGCCGCTGCCGTTCGGCCCCAGAAGGCCGACTACGCGCCCCGGCTCTATCGTCAGGTTCACGTCCTCCAGCGCCTGCAGGCTGCCGTAGCGCTTGGATAATCCCTTGCATTCAAGTACTGCTGTCATTTTTCCGTGTCCTCCCTTTCGCTGCTTTCGAGCAGCCTGATTATTTCCTCTCTGCTGTAGCCTATGCGCCGCATGGAATCCATAAAGCTTTTTATGTTCTCCCGCGCCAGCGCCTGCTTTGTGTTCTCTATCACTGTCATGTCCTCCGTCACATATCTGCCGCTGCTTCTCTGCGTATATACAAGGCCCTGCCTTTCAAGCTCCTGAAAGGCGCGCTGCATCGTGTTGGGGTTCACGCCCGCTTCCGCCGCCATGTCGCGCACCGCGCTCAGCCGCTGTCCGCGCACGAACTCGCCCGAAACTATCGCCAGCTCTATCTTATATACAAGCTGCGTGTATATCGGCATGCTGCTGTCAAACTGCCAGTCCATGTCGCACCTCCTTTGTGTCGCCGTATTAAGCAATTAGTACAATAACGCGGTAATACACATTTGTCAAGAGGAAATTGAAAAAAACGAAAAAAGAGCTGCAGCGAACAAATCTCTGCAGCTCTCCCAATATCATCTTTTCATTCTTTTCCCTTGGGGCTTTCTTCACTGCCCTGCAGCTTTTGCCCTCCGCGCGTCAGTCGTGGCAGTGGTCGCAGTCGTGTATCTCAAGCTCCTTGGGGTCGTATGCGATGCCGTTTCTGTCGTAGTAATCCTTGACGGCGGCGCGCACGGCCTCTTCCGCAAGGACGGAGCAGTGTATCTTCTGCGGGGGCAGCCCGTCCAGTGCCTCCACGACGGCCTGATTGGAAAGCTCCAGCGCCTCCTTGACGGACTTGCCCTTTATAAGCTCCGTCGCCATGGAGCTCGTCGCTATCGCGCTGCCGCAGCCGAAGGTGTTGAACTTGCAGTCGGTGATGATGCCGTTGTCATCGACCTTGATATACATGCGCATGATGTCGCCGCATTTCGCGTTGCCGACCTCGCCGATGCCGTCGGCGTCCTCAAGCTTGCCGACGTTGCGCGGATTCTGGAAATGGTCCATGACCTTGTCGCTGTAAAGTGCCATTGTTCTGTCTCCTTCTCTTTATTATTCAAGTCGTTTCCGTTTGTTTTATACTTATATAAGGTGCTTTCTCTCGCCCTTTTCAAGCTCGTCCCACACGGGGGACATGTTGCGCAGATACTCCACGACCTTCGGCACGGTGGCGATGATGTGGTCTATCTCCTCCATGGTGTTATACTCGCCTATCGACAGGCGCAGGGAGCCGTGCGCCACCTCATGCGGCAGGCCGAGACTAAGCAGGACATGACTCGGGTCGAGAGAGCCGGACGTGCACGCCGAGCCGGAGGACGCGCATATGCCGTTCATGTCCAGCATCAGAAGCAGGCTTTCGCCCTCGATGCCCTCAAAGCACATGTTCACCGTGCCGGGAACATGGTGCTCAAGACTGCCGTTTATTTTGCTGTGCGGGATCTTGGAAAGCTCCGTGAAGAGCTTGTCGCGCATGGGGATTATCTTGGCGGTGTTGGCCGCCATGTTGTCGCACGACTCCTTCAGCGCCGCGGCCATGGCCGCGATACCGGCGACGTTTTCCGTGCCGGCGCGCTTTCCGCGCTCCTGCGCGCCGCCCTCGATGAGGTTGAACAGCGGCACGCCCTTTTTCGCGTACAGCACGCCCACGCCCTTCGGCGCGTGGAACTTGTGCCCGGACATGGACAGCATGTCTATATTCATTGCCTCAACGTCGATGGGCATGTGCCCCGCAGCCTGTACGGCGTCCGTGTGGAAGGGCACACCATGCGCACGGCACAGCGCGCCTATCTCCGTGATGGGCTGAACGGTGCCGATCTCATTGTTGGCGAACATCACCGTCACAAGGCAGGTGTCGTCTCTCAGCGCTGCGGCGACATCCTCCACGCGCACGACGCCGTCCGCGTGCACGTCCAGCAGCGTCACGTCATAGCCCTCTTTCTCCAGCTTTTTCAGCGTGTGCAGCACGGCGTGGTGCTCAAACGCGGTGGAGATGATGTGCTTCTTTCCCTTCCTCGCGCCTACCTTTGCCGCGGACAGGATGGCCTGATTGTCGGCCTCGCTTCCGCCGGAGGTGAAGTATATCTCTCTGGGGCTTGCGTTGATGCATGCGGCGACGGTCTCCCGCGCGGCGGCAAGCCCCTCCTTCACGTCCTGCGCGAAGCCGTAAAGGCTGGACGGATTGCCGTACTTCTCCGTGAGGTAGGGCAGCATTGCGTCAAGCGCTGTCTTGCTGACGCTGGTGGTCGCGGCGTTGTCTGCGTATACGAACATTTCTCTCTTTCCTTTCCTTATTTTATTTTCTCCATTTATCCCCCGTGAGCAGATTTTCAAGACTCACGGTGTCAAGATATGCGTTTATAATGTCGTCAAGCTCCATCCACATGGGCACGGTCATGCATTCGCCGGCCCTTTCGCAGCAGACGCTTCCGCTTTTGATGCACGACACCGGCGCAAGGTTGTCCTCAATGCAGCGCAGGATATCGCCCACGCCGTACTCCGCCGGGGTCCTGTTGAGCTTATAGCCGCCCTCCTTGCCGCGCGTGCTGTCCACAAGCCCGGCCTTTTTCAGACTGCTTACTATTATCTCCAGATACTTCATCGACACGCGCTGCCTGTCCGCGATGGTCTTGAGCGAGATGTACCCCTCGTCCGGGTGCTGCGCCAGATCGAGCATCACGCGCAGGGCATAGCGCCCCTTGCTGGTCACATTCAAACCGAAAGCGCCTCCTTACCATACCATATATCATACGGCTTTTCATACGGCTTTCGCCGTGCCTAATTCCTATGTTTATAATTTACCATAAAGTTAGTAGGTGTTAAATAGACATACGCAACATTTTCGTAAAACTGCTGTGCAAATTTTGCACAGCGAATTTCAAAAAAACCTCTTGCTTTATTTCACTAATGTGGTATTATAGCAGCGTGCTAACAAACTAGCAAGTAAATGAAGTAAAAACATTTGACCTGACAACTACGGAGGAACAAAAAATGAAAAAGATACTTTCCATGATTCTCGCACTGACCATGATCTTCGCGCTGTGCGCCTGCGGCCAGTCCGCCGCCCCCGCTGCGACGGAGGCTCCCGCTGCCGCAGATACCGCCGCCCCGGCAGAGGCCGCCGACAGCGACCTTGCATACGTGCAGGGCAAGGGCACTCTCATCGTCGGCATCACCGACTTTGAGCCGATGGATTACAAGAACGACGCCGGTGAGTGGATAGGCTTCGACGCCGACATGGCGAAGGCCTTCGCGCAGTCCCTCGGCGTTGAGGCGGAGTTCATCGAGATCGACTGGGACAACAAGATCCTTGAGCTGAACAACAAGAGCATCGACTGCGTCTGGAACGGCATGACCCTCACGCCCGAGGTCCTCAACTCCATGGGCTGCTCCGAAGCGTACTGCAACAATGCGCAGGTCGTCGTTGTCAAGGCTGACGTCGCCGACCAGTACCAGACGGTTGAAAGCCTTTCCGACCTTGCGTTCGCGGTCGAGGCCGGTTCCGCCGGTGAAGAGGCCGTGAAGGCGCTGGGTATCGAGCCCACCGCCGTGCAGACTCAGGCCTCCGCGCTTATGGAGGTCAAGGCCGGCACTGCCGACGCCTGCGTCATCGACCTTCTCATGGCCGGCGCAATGATCGGCGAGGGCACCAGCTACCCCGATCTGACCTACACTGTTGAGCTTACCAGCGAGGAGTACGGCGTCGGCTTCCGCACCGGCAGCGACCTTGCCGCCGCTCTCAACGACTTCTTCAAGGCCAGCTACGCCGACGGCAGCATGCTCGACATCGCAAAGGCCTACGGCGTGCAGGAATCCGTTATTGCAAAGTAAGTCGAATCAGTGTATTATTAAGCTATCGTGTTAACAGGATAAAGCAGAGGGCGCGCCCCTCTGCTTTGCCCGCGTGAAAGACGCTTTAGTGTGCAGGCTGCTGTACGCGTAAACTATTACATATGAGGTTCGCCATGTTCCAGACCGTTCTCGCTTCCCTCTCTCTGGGCTTCCTGAAATCCCTGGAGATATTCGCGCTCACGCTTTTGGGCGCGATCCCGCTCGGGCTTGTGATATCGCTCGGCTCGATGAGCCGGTTCAAGCCGCTGAATTATTTTGTCAAGCTCGTCGTGTGGGTCATCCGCGGCACGCCGCTGATGCTCCAGCTTCTGCTGATCTACTACGGCCCCGGCATCGTGCTGGGCAACAACTGGTGGGGCAGCGGCGCGGGCGGGCGCTTCCTTGCGGCGATGGTCGCCTTCATATTCAATTATGCCTGCTATTTCTCGGAGATATTCCGCGGCGGCATTGAGGGCGTTCCCCGCGGACAGCGCGAGGCCGGGCAGGTGCTTGGCATGACGAACACGCAGATATTCTTCAAGGTCACGCTGATGCAGGTGATAAAGCGCATCGTGCCGCCTATGGGAAACGAGATAATCACTCTTGTCAAGGACACCTCGCTCGTGCGCGTCATCGCCGTGTACGAGGTGATGTGGAACGGGCAGGCGTTTATCAAGTCCGCCGGTATAATCTGGCCGCTTTTCTTCACGGGCGTGTACTACCTCGCGTTCAGCGGGCTGCTGACGGTGCTGCTGTCGCGGCTTGAGAAGAAGCTGGACTACTTCAAAGTGTAAGGAGGAAGAGATATGGCTTTGCTTGAAGTGCGCGATCTCCACAAGAGCTTTGACGAGCTGGAGGTCCTGAAGGGCATCAGCTTCTCGATGGAGCGCGGAGAGACGCTTTCCGTCATCGGCCCCTCCGGCGGCGGGAAGACCACGCTTTTGCGGTGCATGAACTTCCTTGAAATGCCGGACTCCGGCCTTATCACCGTCGGCGGCGACGTGCTGTATTCCTCCGATGAGGATCACCGTCTGACAGAGGACGAGATCCGCCGCAACAGGCTGCATTTCGGCCTTGTTTTCCAGAACTTCAACCTCTTCCCGCAGTACACCGCGCTTGAAAACGTGTCGCTCGCGCCGCGTCTCCAGGCGAGGGGGCGCGCGGATTACCGCGCCGGGAAGAAGGAGATAAACGCCGCCATCGAGGAGAAGAGCGTGGAGCTTCTGCGCCGCGTCGGCCTCGGCGACAAGCTGGACTTCTACCCCCACCAGCTTTCCGGCGGCCAGCAGCAGCGCGTGGCCATCGCGCGTGCCCTCGCCCTCACGCCGGAGGTGCTCTTCTTTGACGAGCCGACCAGCGCCC
>OIYV01001753.1_pt1 | contig 10018 bp, 9 predicted proteins | sample 1588251 | NCBI WGS metagenome assembly OIYV01 (sample SAMN03283282) | human gut metagenome | biome: human-associated habitat; material: feces | host: Homo sapiens | place: Peru | collected 2012
CTCGTAGAGCTATCTTGCGTAGTCCAGTCGATCGTATTGGTTATGGTGGATATTTAAAATTAGCGTTGGATTTTCCAGAATTTATTGATTATATTGAAAAGGTTTGTGATGAATTCCGTACTTTATATTCACACGTAAATCAACAAGTTCCACATAACTTATTAAAAGTGGGTGTTATCAATAGTTGGGGAGAACTACGTCGTTGGGGAACACACTTGGTTCACCATGCCATTTGGTACAAACAAATCTATTCATATACAGGAGTAATGGAAGCATTGAGTGGTTTCCCATTTGATGTGCATTTCATTAGTTTTGATGATATACGAAAAGATCCAACCATCTTAGATGATATGGATGTTGTGATGAACATTGGTTCTGCATATACAAGCTTCAGTGGTGGAGCCGAATTTGATGAACCAGTGATTACAGCTCTTCGTCGTTATGTTGATCAGGGTGGTGGATTCATCGGTGTTGGTGAGCCAACAGCTATCAACCGCAACGGTAAATTCTTCACGTTATACGATGTATTGGGTGTGGATAAAGAATTAGGTTTCACAATGCACACAGACAAATACAATTGGCAAGTACACAAAGATCACTTCATTACAGAACAATTAGAACATGAAGATTGGGGAGAATGTGTAAATGATGTATATGCTCTTCCAGAAACAGAAATCTTGGCTGAAAAAGATCTACATGTTAATTTAGCTGTAAATGAGTATGGAAAAGGTCGCGGTGTCTATATGAATGGTCTTCCATTTAGTTTTGAAAACGTAAGACTATTGTATCGTGCAATCTTCTTTGCAGCACACAAAGAAGAAGAAATGAAACGCTGGTATTCCGACAACTACAATGTGGATATCAACGTATATCCTTCTACAAACAGTTTCTGTGTTGTCAATAATACATATGAACCACAGACAACTACCGTGTATAAGGGTGATGGAACAAGCTTTGATGTTGAATTGGATGCTTGTGAAATCAAATGGTTTGAAATTTAAGAATCAGTCAATCAAAATCAGAACGAGCCAGCTGGTTTTGAAAAGCTTTGGAGCAGAGTATCTGCTCCATTTTTAATTATTCGTGACTCGCATCATATAATTTTTGAATATCACTAGGAAGCTTGTCTGGAAGCATTTCACGAATGTATTCTTCTGTACCATCCTCCATAGCTTTTGAGTAGTACCAACACTTAAATTCTAATAAAGAAAGTGTCTTTTGAAGATTTTGGATTTCTGCTTCTACAGCCAACTTTCTAGCTTCAAACAATTCTTTTCTATTTTCATAACTTGCACTACCTTGGGAAACCCAAGTAAAGAATTGATTGATTTCTTTGATTCCAAGACCAGACTTCTTTAAACATTCAATAAGGCGTAAAGCTTCAATTTCATTGTTGCTGAAATAGCGAATATTGCCTTTGCGTACTAAATTCGGGAAAAATCCTTCTTTATCATAATATCTTAAGGTAGAGATGGGTAAATCAAACATTTCAGAAACTTGTCCAATGGTATACATAGAGATTCCTTTCTTGACCTAAAGTCAGCTTTAGGTATTATACTAATTTAAGGAGGTAATTATGTCAATGAAAGTATTAATTGTATCAACAAGTTTAAGAACAAATAGTAATTCAGATATTCTCGCAAGAGAATGTCAAAGAGGGGCCATAGAAGTAGGGCATGATGTGGAATATGTTTCACTAAAAGGAAAGTCGATTCAGTATTGTATTGGTTGTTTGTCATGTATGAAGAGTGGTTGTTGTGTGTTAAAAGATGATGTGGCAGACATTATGGAAAAGGTAAGGAATGCACAAGTGATTGTATACGCAACGCCAATCTACTACTATGAAATGTGTGGTCAAATGAAAACATTACTTGACCGATTGAATCCTTTGTATGCTAGTGAATATGCATTTCGAGATATTTACATGATCGCAACTGCAGCCGAAGATGAGGAAAGTGCATTTGAGAAAGCTTATAATGGACTTCAAGGTTGGGTTGACTGTTTTGGAAAGGCAGAATTAAAAGGTATTGTGACAGGTGCAGGTATTGGTGATGCGAATGATGCGATAAATCACAAGGAAGTTATGCAGAAGGCATATGAGCTTGGTAAGAACTTGTAATGTTCCGTTAAATGGCTTTGTATTATTCCGATAGATGTCTATTGTTCCGATAAAATGATTAACAATAGTCCAAAATAGTTTGAAATAAAGCTAATTTGGACTATTTTTTGTGTATATAAATATTACGAGAAGTAGATGATTTAAACAAAACAAAACTACAAAAAATAGGGAACACTTGCGTGTAATATGGCCATAAAAGTTCCCTAAGTTTTAATTGTAGTTGTTGCGAAAAAGTTGAAGTTTTCAGATGACTTATGATACAATACGGTCGAATGGCGAGGAGCTATATTCAATTTAAACTAAAATGCAGGGTGAGGAGCCCGAACCGAGGATGACTTAGAACTCATCCTCATTTTTTTTTGGGGATTATTTATAATTTGAACACAAATATAGGGAACATTTTCAGTACAATATGACAGAAAAGTTCCTTAATTGTATTTATTATTTAGGGAACTTTTATTATAATATATAATGAAAATGTTCCCTAAGGAGTGAGATTATGAATGATTTGGTTAAAATACAGGCATTGTTAGAGGATAAAGCGGATTGTCAAGCTAGATTGAATTTATTACCTTATGATGGTTCTCCTGAAATAAAAGAACAAAATGGTTCTCGTTATTTATATGTAAGAAAACGAATTGCAGGAAAATTAACGTCAACTTATGTTGATGCCTATTCCGATGAATTGTATCAATTGCTGTTAAAAAATGCTAAAGATGCAAGGGTATTACGAAAAAGAATAAGACAGATTGAAAGAGAATTAACATCTCTAGGGTATAAAGATTCTGAATTATCAAGCCGTGTTTTGCAAAATATTGATTTTGCACGTGCTAACATGAAATCTAATATTTATGATCAGGCTGTTTTAGAGGGCGTTGGGACAACTTTTCCACAAACAGAAGAGATTTTAAATAATGGAATTGTAAATGGTGTAAAAGCTTCAGATGTGCAGAAAATCTTAAATTTAAAACATGCTTGGGAATTTATTTTGGACAAAGATGTGATTCAGAGTACTTCAAATTATTATATGATTAGCCTTATCGCAAAACTAGTAAATGAAGGTTTTTATTTGGATGGTGGAAGAGTTCGTGGAGTTCCTGTTACAATTGGTGGAAGTAGTTATGTTCCACCTATTCCAATTGAAAGTGTTGTAAAAGAATCTATTGATAATATAGTTAATTCAAATAAAGAACCTATTGAAATAGCTATTGATCTATGCATGTATTGTATGAAAACACAAATATTTATTGATGGCAATAAACGTGCATCTGTAATATTCGCAAATCAATATCTAATTGCACAGGGTCAAGGATTACTTGTAATCCCAGAAAAGGAAGTGCCAAAGTTTAAAGAATTGTTAGTTAAATACTATGAAGGTGAAGATATTAGTGTCATAAATACATTTTTAAAAGAAAAATGTTGGAAAACTTTTTAAAGTATATTTCGCATTTTAATTAATACAATTTAGGGAACTTTCTTGTTTAATATATTCAAAAAAAGCTCCCTAATTGTATTTATAAACGGTATTTACATTTAACAATTGATTTGTTTTTCGTATAATCGTATAATTTAAAGCAGTTTTTAGGAGTTAAAAAATGGAAAAACGAAGAGATAAACGGAATATTGTTTATTTTATAATCAGTTATGTAATTAATAATTTGGCGAGTGGAGTTTTGTACGATACGTTTGTGAATTATCTGCAAGAAGCACAAACTTCTATCGCAACATCCTTTTGGGCCTTTTATGGGTATGCCACATTCATAAGTGCAGCTTTATTGTTGCTCGTGCCAAAGATTGGCTATAAAAAGCTATTACTATTTTGTTCCCTTTCAACGGCATGTGCCTTTTTTGGTGCAGTATGCATGGATTTTACTTGGGCTTTATATATCGCAACCCTATTGGCATTAACGGGTGTGCAGCTACATTTTATAATGCTGAGCCCTTTTATCGCTTGTTATACAGAAGCATTTAAAGATCAAGAAATACATTGGTATACAAGAACTTACTATATGGGATACATTGGATATTTCTTGGCTACTTGTCTTGGTGGAGCATTTGTGGTTAAGGCTTTTAGTTGTGTTGCCAATATTTCATATGCGCAAGCCCAAGAGGCAACACGCTATATGACGCATCTTTCATCTGGTTTATATCAATCTTATATGGATGCGAATCGAATTGTTTTATTGGTAGTCGGTTGTATTGCGTTAGTTTCTTTGATTCCGGTTTTATGTATTTCGGAAAAGAAATCGGATTATCAAATGGAGCTAGCTCCAAGGATTTCTTTAAAGGAAAAAATGAATGGTGCAAGACAACTTTTATTAAATCGATATTCCCGGGCTTATTTATTGTATTGGGCTTTGATTTCTTTTGCGATGGGCCTATTTACATCATACTATACGGTATATCTAAATCGAAATCTACATATTGATAAGGCAACCAGTTCTTTAATGGTATCCATTTCCTATGTGGCGATTGTCTTATTTATGTTTTTTACGCCGAAGTGTACAAAAAAATTTGGTAAAGTGGGAACGATCTTTTTAACGGTCATGGCATCCATTCCATTTATGTTGGTGATTGGAAATGGAAATTATTTTGGTAAATATGTTGTACCAGTCGTAGGTGTTTCACTATTTATTCGTGCAGGTCTTGCGAATTTATCAAGTCCTGTCGATAGTGCTTTATCGATGGATGTCATTCCTAAAGATTTGCGTCCGATTTATACATCTGTAGTAAATTTTACAGCAGGCATTGTGAGCATATTGAGTGGTCATTTTACGGGAAAGATTCTATTTGTCCACCAATCTGGATATCAGCAAGCTTATTATTTAGCTGCTATATTATATGCGATTGCAGGTATTGTCCTTTACCATGGACTTCATGCCTTTAATCATAAAGAAAATGAAATAGTTTTAAAAGAGGGAGAAAACGATGAACAAATTATTTAAAAAACTAGGTTTTGGCGATAAGACGGCAAAGAACTTCTGGGCCATTATTATCGTCGCATTTGGAGGAGCGATTATTTATGGATTGCCATATTTTCGTTTTGATTACTATGATGCATATTTAGCTACGTATCATTTAACGAATACACAAATGGGTGTGTTTGGAAGTATTTTAGGAATCTTTGGCATGATTTCCTATTTATTTGGAGGCATTGTGGCAGACCGCTTTTCTACAAGAATGATCTTAACGGTTTCTTTAATTGGAACCGGATTAGGTGGTTTTGTACACTTGTTACCATTGAACTACTATCAGTTACTTGTTCTTTATGCGTTCTGGGGAATTTCAAGTTTATTCGCATTTTGGCCAGCCTGTGTAAAAGCTGTTCGTATTCTATCAGATTCGGATGATCAAGGAAAAGCTTATGGATTCTTTGAAGGTGGTCGTGGTGTTGGTGCTGCATTGATGGCTATGGGTGCTGTTGTAGCTTTCCGTATTGGCATTGGTCAAATCAATAATGAAGTAGCGGGTATGAAAACAGTGATTGTTTATTATTCTGTTTTAACAATCGCAATGGGCATCTTTTGTTTCTTTAAAGTCGAAGATGGTCATATGGAAGCGAGTGAACGAATTTCTTTTAAGGGAATTGGTGAAGTGTTAAAGATGCCAGCTATCTGGATCATCAGTTTTGTGACATTCTGTAACTATGTATTTACCTTGTCTTTATATTACTTTACGCCTTATGCCACATCTATTTTAGGTGCTACTGTTACTTTTGGAGCTACACTTGCCGCTATGAAACGTTGGTTCTCTCTATTTGGAAATGTTGGTGGAGGCTTCTTCTCCGATAAGTTTGGTACAGGTAATGCTCTATTGATTTCATTTGTGGTCATGGCTTTGGGTACTGTGGGAATCTTATTATTGCCTACAAACTCAGGCTCGATTGTGTTATTTACAGTTTTATTTGTCTTGATTTATATTTTCTACAATGTCAACTATGCACAAACATGGGCTATGATGGATGAGGGTGCTGTACCAGAAAAGTATTCTGGAACGGCTGCTGGAATTATTTCTACAATTGGGTATTTGCCAGAAATTTTTGTATCTGTTTTAGCGGGTATGATGATTGATCAAAATCCAGGTGTTGGTGGATATCGTTTATTCTTTGGCTTCTTAGTGGCAATGTTAGTTTTAGGAGCTGTGTTTGTGTTAGTTTGGAAATCGTATTTAAAGAAACATTCGAAAGTAAATTAATATGGAAGCATTATTTGAAAGAGTTTTTGTGGAAACTACAGTGGATACAGATCAAGATGGACAATATGATTTGATTGCGGTTTATATCAAACGTCCAAAGCTTAATGAAAAGGTTCCAGTTGTCTTTGTGGCCAATCCGTATATGTTGCATTGCAATGAAGATTGGTATGATTTGTATGATGTCAATACAGATATTCAGGCCTATCCAAGTCAGAATATTCAGCGGGAAGATATCACGTTTCATCCAAAGGATCCTGTAGTTTGTCCTAAAAAAGAAGCTGAACAAATTGTGGAAAGCAGTCCATATCCAGAACCAGATCCAAGTGCTTATGAATGTATTTCCGATTTATATGACCACTTATTAGAACGCGGATATGCGGGTGTATTTAGTGGTGGACTTGGTACAAGAGGAAGCGACGGATTAACAATGACGGGAAGTGAAGAGGAGATTCTTGCGTTTAAATCGGTCATTGATTGGTTAAACGGAAGGGCTCGAGCTTTTACAGATAAAACAAGAACCGTACAGGTTGTAGCCTCTTGGTGTACGGGTTCTGTTGCGATGTCTGCACGTTCTTATTTGGGTACAATGTGTATTGGTGTAGCCGCAACAGGTGTAGAAGGATTAAAGACCATTCTTCCGGAAGCGGGTATTTCCAACTGGTATGAATATTATCGTCATAATGGATTAACTTTACCTGCCATGGATTGGCAAGGGGATGATTTGGATATTTTGGCAAAGTATTGTTTCTCACGTGCTTTGGATCCAGAAGATTTTGCGTCTATCAAACCTTTGTTTGAAAAGAATCAAAAGACTTTACAAGAAGGGGAAGACAGACAATCAGGAAACTACAATCGCTTTTGGGATGAGCGTAATTATTTAAAACATGCCAATCGCATACAGGCTTCGGTATTTATTCTTCAAGGTTTAAATGATTGGAATGTGAAACCAGATCAAGGTATTCGTTTGTATGAAAAGCTTCAAGAACTTGGTAAAGATCGTATGATGTTGTTGCATCAAGGACAACATATTTATACGTATCATCTTGAAGACAGTCCTACATTAGGATTGATTGATCGTTGGTTGGATTATTATTTAAAAGGGATTGATACAGGTATTCAAAATGAGTCTAAGATTTATGTTGAGAATAACCTAGATCAAAAATTGTGGATGCAAGAAGAGGTTTGGCCACCTAAATCTTATAAGTCCTATCGTGTACAAGAGAATGGAAATCAAATGATTGTGGATGATTTGTCGCAAACGATTTATGATCGTAAACAAAAAAACACAAAGGCTTGGCTGGATGAGTTGGTTTTAACTCAAAATGCGCATTCGCTTTCTTTTGATTTAGAAACAATGAAGGAAGATACGCGTTTTGCGGGAAGAGCCAAAGTTTCTTTTAGGGCTCGAATTCAACAGCCTACGGCAATTTTAAGTGCAATGCTTGTGGAAAAAGGAAAACAAATTCGTTTGACATCTGATTTGGATGGGGATGAAAATCATTCTTTTGTCTTTAAAATGGAAGAAAAACCATCCGATTATTTTGTGATTACGCGAGGTTGGATGAATGCACAAAATCGTTTGAATAATTATTCAAAGGAAGCTATTGATCCAGATACTTGGTATACATATTCATTTGACTTTGTCAGCAACGACTATACGATTCCTAAAGGACATACATTATCCTTGATCTTGTATGGAATGGATGTGGATCAAACACAATTGCCATTTGTGGCAACAGAAATCGAAGTGGATACAGCTTCTATTGTTTGTGATTGTCCAATTGAATAATAAATGAGGTTCAAATCTAGATATTTGAACCTTTTTCAATGCACAAAAAAAGACCAGCAATAACTGGTCAGCATGTAGAGAGTCCGGAAAGTATAATAATGGTTAGATATCAAATGTGTTAGAATGACTCTCTAGACAATACTATTCTAGCACGGATCTAAACCGTTGGACAACAAATTTTAGAGGAGAGAACTAGATATTATGCATATATTACGGAGAAGTCTAGTTCTCTAATCGATGTTAGATGAGTGGAACTCAAATGGGTGTTGGCGTAATACCATTTGTTTGTATTGGCGTAAATTATTTCTCATCTAACCGAGTAAGTATATCAGAAATGGTACCTTAACGGTGTATCAAATGTTCATATAAAAGAATAGATCCACTTAGGAAATGAATTAGGTTCATATAATGAAGTTAAGTGAACGAACAAATATGTGGGAGGTCTTATGAAATATTATTTGTGCTTTGACATTGGTGGAAGTTCGATGAAGAGTGGACTTCTTAGTCGTGAGGGGAAAATTATTGAGAAAAAATCCTATCCAATGACGGATACGTTTGAAGAGTTGTTGGTATGTATGAAGGATTTTCATCAAATGTTTAAAGAGGATTATGAACTCGATGGTGTCGCAATCAGTTCTTGTGGTTCGATTGACGTAGAAAATGCGGTCATTGATGCCGTATGGGCATTGCCTTTTTTACAAGGTATTCCTTGGCGTGAAGTGATTCAAAAAGAGCTTGGATTGCATTGTGAAATTGAAAATGATGCGAATTGTGCAGCATTATCCGAAGTGTATTTTGGTGAAGCTCAAGACATTAAAGATATGGCTTTCTTTGTGATTGGTACTGGTGTTGGTGGTGCTATTATTCGTAATCGACAGGTATGTCCTGGAGCACATCGCTATGGTGGTGAATTTGGGATGATGCTTGTAGAGGATGAGACAGAAAATATTCAAAACTTTAGTTTGATTGCGTCTACTTCAAGTATGGTTCGTAAGATGGAAGAAAAGACAAATGAAAGTTGGGATGGAGTTCGAATCTTTGAAGAAGCGAATGCCGGCAATGTATTGTGTAAACAAGTCATCAAACAGTTCTATCACAATTTAGCCATGGGTGTATTTAATGTGCAACATACACTAGATCCAGAAATGATCTTGTTTGGTGGTGCGATTAGTCAAAGAGATGATTTTGTTGAAAGATTAATGGAAGAATATAATATGATTCGTGAAAAAATTGGTATGGATATCATCACGCCAAATTTAAAGTGTTGTACATGTCGTCAAGATGCAAACTTACTTGGTGCACTCGCAAATTATATTGGTCGTAATAAATAGTGGGCAGAAATGTCCACTTTTGGTTTATTCAGGGCATGAAATTAAGGATTTCTTATATTTTTCTTGCTTTTTAGTTATACAAATTCTGCAAAGTTTAGGTTGCTTCTATACTTCTTGACTTCCTTTCTTTCTTTTACACAATAGGAAAGAAAGAAGAAAGAAAGGAGAAAGAAAGGATTAGAAGATGTTAGAATTTAAGAACCAGAATATTGAATTTAAGCAAGAGTATGTCCCTGACATCCGAACAGGTGATATTGTGTATGGATATTTAATATTTGTAACAATATTCTTGTCGATTTTGTTAGTGATAGTCTACAGATTGCTGAAGCAATCTTAAATCTGCTTCATATAATTGAAGATATGGGTAAACAAATACAGAAACTAAAAATACATAAGAAAAAACTACCTCGATATTCCGGCAAGAAATTAAAGTAGTTTTTTCATAACTATACATTTTCTCAAGGAGAACTCCTTATTGGGTGCTCTCTTTTCCTTTATATTGTACCACATTGAATTGTTTTATTAATGAAATACTAAAATAAATATTCCATTGAAGGAGATAATATGGTGATATAATACCATATT
>OIYV01001754.1_pt1 | contig 10016 bp, 5 predicted proteins | sample 1588251 | NCBI WGS metagenome assembly OIYV01 (sample SAMN03283282) | human gut metagenome | biome: human-associated habitat; material: feces | host: Homo sapiens | place: Peru | collected 2012
GGACATACCCTTGTTGATGATGGCCATGTCTTCTCCTATCAATAGAGAATCTTACCCGGGAGCACCTAGACTTGCCCCCGCGCAACTTGCGGACGATATATACCTTACCTACCGACAAACCCAACTTGGGTGCCGCACTCGGCGACCGATACATACATCCGCTTGAACGGTATTTACTACCGTTCGCCGAATTCGTTGACAAACGATACGCCAGACAGTATGTATCGACGAGGTGAGATATCAGTCTTCGTTAACCCGCAGGATAGCAGGGTTATTCACCATGGTTAGTCAAACGTTTTAGCGTTAATAAAACCCGAAACCGACAGGTAATCACCGCGAAATAAATGATTGAAAATCGGCCAATCATGTATATCAGTTGTTTAGAGACGTGTTTAGCTTTCGGAACGGTTGGCCGACGCCTCGGCGCGCTCGGCGTTCCATGCGACGAGCGCCTCGTGGACCGCTTTGGCGACATCGGCCGGAACGCCTCGGACTTCCGCAATCTCTTGCTCGCTCGCTGCGCGCAAACGCTTCATCGAACCAAAATGGCGCATAATGGCACGTTTTCTAGTGGGCCCCACACCCGGCACGTCATCAAGCACCGAAACCGTCATAGCCTTATCGCGCAGCTCGCGGTGGAACGTGATCGCAAATCGGTGGGACTCATCGCGCACCTGTTTGATCAGATAGAGCGAAGCAGACCCCGTCGGCAGCACGACAGGGGTCTCGTCCCAAGGCACGAAAACTTCCTCGTCGGCCTTTGCCAAGCCACAAACTGGTATATCGAGGCCGAGAGCCTCAAGTTGCTTGATTGCGGCGGTCAATTGTGGCTTGCCGCCATCGACAACGAGCAAATCGGGGCGCGATCCAAAGCGCTCGTCGGCCATGCGCTCGGGGGCATAGCGTCGACCCAAAACCTCGGACATCGACACGAAGTCGTTCGCCTCGTCCAGCTCGGCCTGAATTTTAAAGCGACGGTACTGGCTCTTATCGGCACGGCCGTTGGTAAACACCACCATCGAGGCGACGGTAAAGGTGCCATGCAGCGTCGAGATATCGAAGCACTCGATGCGCAACGGCGGCGAGGGCAGTGCCAGCGCGCTTTCGAGCTCCAGGAGCGCCTGATTGGTGCGATCGTCGGCATACCCCGTACGCATCATGTAGCGCATGAGGGCATGGCGCGCATTTTTGGATGCCATATCGAGCAGGCGGTGCTTTTCGCCGCGCTGCGGCCTATGGAGATGGCAAGAGCGCTCACGCTTGCCCGCAAGCCACTCCCCCAGCGCTTCGGCGTCCTCAAGCTCGACAGAGAGATTGACCTCAGCTGGAATATCAGCCGTCTCATCGTAATAACGTTTAAGAAAGCCCGATTGAAGCTCCTCCTCGTCGACATCCAGACCCTTATCGAGGATGAACTCGCAAGTTCGAACCGTTCGGCCCTCGCGAACGACAAAGACGCAGGCGGCAGAGATGGTCTCCTCGCGATAGAAGCCGATGACGTCGATATCGACACTCGATGGAAAAACGACCTGCTGGCGATCGTCCAGGCCCCTAATGACATCTAGGCGACGTTTGACGCGCGCCGCACGCTCAAAGTCGAGGGCCTCGGCTGCCTCCGTCATCTCGGACGTAAGCTCGTCGACGACATCTTTGCGATGGCCCGACAAGAAACGTTCGACACGCTTGACGTTCTTGGCATAGTCGGCAGGGGAAATCGCGCCGACGCATGCACCCGGTCCACGCCCGACATGGTAGTCAAAACAGGGACGCCCGTTTTGCGCGCAAATCATATTGACGATGTCTTCTTCGCCCTTATGAGATTCGACGATGCGGCGGCAGCGGCGCCATTCCGCACAGGATGCCGAGCAAATAGGGATAACCTTGCGCAGCGTATCGATGGTCTCACGCGCCGCACGGCTATCGGTATAGGGACCAAAATAGCGCGTCCCCGGTTTATGACGCTCGCGCGTGTATTTAATAGCCGGAAACAGCTCACTCTTGGTAATAGCGATAAAGGGATAGCTTTTGTCGTCCTTGAGATCGACGTTAAAGTACGGATGGTACTGGCCAATCAGATTGCGCTCGAGCACCAATGCCTCGTGCTCGGTCTCCACCACGATATAGTCGAAACTCGCCACCAGCTGCATCATGAGCGGAATCTTCTGGCGCTCGTCCTGTAGCGTCACGTATTGACGCATACGGGCACGCAGGTTTTTCGCCTTACCCACATAGATGACATCGCCCTTGGCATCTTTCCAAAGGTAGCAGCCGGGCTGCGTGGGAACGCGCGAAACCTGTTCGGCAAGTGTCGGAATGTTTTCGTGACCGGCCACGCGCACCTACTTGCGACGAAGCAGCGCCGAGACCTCGGGCATCTTAAAGACGACGGCAAGGCCAAAAGTAACGGCGAGCGAGACGACGCCTGCAACGCAAACGTAGCCCAGGGTGATCAGGATCGAGCCGCCAAGCGCCCCGACAAAATGCTCAAGTGCCCACATGACGCCGGCACCCGCAGCAGCGCCCAGGCCGCCGAACAAAAGACCAAAGAAACCGCCGTGCAGAATAGACTTGACCTGAAGACCGTGGAGGCGACGGCGCAGCCACCACAGCGAGCAGCCGACCAAGATCACGTAGTCGACGACATAGGAAAGCGCGATCGCCGGCATGCCGTAGCCCAGCATCACGCCAAACAGCAGCACCGAACCGGCCTGGCCGATGGCGGAATACAGGCAATAGCGGCTATACGGTTTCATGTCGAGCAGGGCCGAGAAGCTCTTCTGCATCAGCACGACCACGCCGTAGAGCGGCAGGGAAAGTGCCAGATAGATAAGGAACTCCGAAACCAGTGCCACGCCGGATTCATCAAACTTGCCAGCGCAGTAAATCATGTTGAGCGGACGGGCAAAGACGATCAGGTACAGCGCAAACGGAATCAGGAAGAAGAGCATCTGGGCGACACCGCGCGAAATGCCCATGCGAACGCTGTCGTAATCCTTCTCCTGGGCATCATGGGACAGCTCGGTGTAGAGCGCCGTCGAAAGCGAGGCGGCAATCAGCGCATAGGGCAGCGTGTACCACAGGCGCGCATAGGCAATAACGGAAGGACCCGTCTCGGGCTGAACCACCAGCGCAGCGGCATTGGTGATGGAGGTCGAGACAAACATGCACACCGTGGCAAGCAGCGTCGGGATACCGAGCGCAATCGTCTGACGCAGCGCAGGATCCTTAAAGTCGATATGGATATGAGGATGAACGCCGTGCTTGCCAAGCGCGGGAATCTGGCAGGCCATCTGGACAAAAACGCCGAGGGTTGTACCAGCCGCGATCAAGATGATGCCGGCATGCTCGCCAAATTGCGCGGACACGGGCGCAAAGCCCATAAAGCTTGCAATGACGATGACGTTGTTAAGGACCGGGGCAAACGTCGACCAGAAGTAGTCGCGGTGCGCGTTGAGAACGCCCGAGAACACCGAGCCCAAACCATAAAACAGAATCTGGATGGCAAAGAAACGGAACATGAACGCAGCGGTATCCATGCTGCCGCCGTCACCCGAAAGGAACGATTGCGTCCAGATAAAGCCCGGGGCGAACACGGTCCCCAGCAACGAAATGCCACCCAGCACCAAAAGCAGAATGCCGAGCAGGTTGCCCACGTACTCGTTCGAGGCCTCGCGACCCTGCTCACGCCTCACGCCCATGTACACGGGCAAAAACGCCGTCACGAGCATGCCGCCCATCACGAGTTCGTAGAGCATATTGGGCAGGTTGTTGGCGACCTGATAGGAGGACGAGAGTAGCGACATGCCGATAGCGGCCGCCATTGCCCACGTGCGGATAAAACCGGTGACGCGAGACACGATGGTCAGGATGGTCATAAGCCCGGCGGAACGACCAACCGTGGAGTAGTCCGACGAGCCCATGTCGTCAGTGTCATCTCGCGACGAAGAAGCTTCGGATGAGGGTGTCTGAGGCGCAGATTCTTTTGCAAAATGAGTTCCGCGCTTCAATTCTTCCTGCGGCATCGCTCAGTCCTCTCTCGTAATCGCGGCAACCGTCGCCCCGCAAAATGCAATTAAATCATCGGGTGCAAGCTCGAGCTGATAACCACGCTTGCCTCCCGAAATAAAAATGGTATCCCAAAGGACACATGTCTCATCAATGAGCGTCCGGTAGCGTTTTTTCATACCGACCGGGCTGCAGCCCCCTCGAACATAGCCGGTCGCCGCCAGCAGGTCCTTCACATGCATCATGGTCAGAGATTTCTCCCCCGCCGCACGAGCGGCAGCTTTCAAATCAAGTTCATCGGCAACAGGAATGCAACACACAATGTGGTCGTTCGACGGCGTCACGCACACCAGAGTCTTAAACCCCTGGCCAGGCTCCTCACCAAGCTGCTCGGAAATCGCGAGGCCCAGTCCAACCGACTCGTCACCGTCGTCTTCATATGTATGGAGGGTGTAAGAGATACCGGCGCTTTCCAATTCGCGCATAGCATTGGTTTTTGGCACCTTTACGGCCTTTGCCACGGCATATCCCTTCCTTCGTATCTCAAACGTAAGGATTAAGTATATGTCCATTTGCACGGCAAACGATATCTCGACAAAGAGAGCGCCACCGAATCGCAAGGAGTCGGCGGCGCCCATGCTCCGAAACACCTATGTTTTAGGCATCAAGTTGTGCCTGGCGCTCCCGATCACGCTTGAGCAACGGGGCCAAGAACTTACCCGTATAGCTTTGCGGGCACGCCGCGACCTGCTCCGGTGTTCCCGAGACCACGACGGTTCCGCCGCCATTGCCGCCCTCGGGACCCATATCGATCAGGCGGTCGGCAACCTTGATGACATCAAGGTTGTGCTCAATCACCAGCACCGTGTTGCCCGCATCGACCAGACGCTGCAACACGTCGAGCAGCTGGCGAACGTCCTCAAAGTGGAGACCGGTCGTCGGCTCGTCCAAAATATAGAACGTCTTGCCCGTCTGGCGTCGATGAAGCTCCTTGGCGAGCTTCACACGCTGCGCCTCGCCGCCCGAGAGCGTCGTGGCGGGCTGGCCCAGGCTCACGTAGCCCAAGCCTACATCGTACAGCGTCTGGAGCTTGCGCTTAATCTGCGGGATATTCCCAAAGAAGGCCAGCGCCTCGGTGACGCTCATGTCGAGCACGTCCGAGATGGTCTTGCCACGGTAGGTGACCTCGAGTGTCTCGCGGTTGTAGCGTTTACCGCCGCAAACTTCGCAGGGAACGTAGATATCGGGAAGGAAGTGCATCTCGATCTTGATCTGCCCGTCGCCCTTGCACGCCTCACAGCGCCCGCCACTCACATTAAAGGAGAAACGACCCGGCGAGTAGCCACGCGCCTTCGACTCCGGCGTACTCGCAAACAGCGCGCGAAGATCATCCCACAGGCCGATATAGGTAGCAGGGTTGGAACGCGGCGTGCGGCCAATCGGCGACTGGTCGATATCGATAACCTTATCGATACACTCGATGCCCTCGATTTTCTTATACGGACCCACAGGGCGCGTCGAGCGGTGAATGGCATTCGTAAGGGCAGGCGCAATGGTGTCGGTAACCAGGGAGCTCTTGCCCGACCCCGATACACCGGTTACGACCGTGAGCGTACCGAACTCGATCTTAGCGGTAACGTTTTTGAGGTTATTGGCGCGGGCACCCGTGATCTTAAGGCAGCCGCGCCCGGGTTTGCGACGCTCTTCGGGCACGCGGATCATCCGCTTGCCGGTCAGGTAGGCGCCCGTCATCGATTCAGGGCATGCCATGATATCGGCAGGCGTTCCTGCCGCAACCACGTGTCCGCCGTTCACACCCGCACCGGGACCCATATCGATCACGTAGTCGGCAGCACGAATCGTATCTTCGTCGTGCTCGACGACGATGACGGTATTGCCGATATCGCGCAGGCGCTCGAGCGTCTTGATCAGGCGTTCGTTGTCGCGCTGATGAAGACCGATCGAAGGCTCATCCAGAATATAGAGCACACCCATGAGGCCCGCACCGATTTGCGTTGCCAAGCGAATGCGCTGGGCCTCGCCACCGGAAAGCGTCGCCGAGGCGCGATCGAGCGTCAGATAGTCGAGGCCGACATCGACCAGAAAACGCAGACGCTCCAAGATTTCCTTGACGATGCGGCCGCCGATAAACTGCTGGCGCTCGGTGAGCTCCAAGCTCTCAAAAAACTCGAGCGACTCACGGCACGACAGGCAACAAACCTCATAAATCGACTTATCGCCCACGGTGACAGCAAGCATCTCGGGACGCAGGCGGGCGCCATGGCAACTCGAGCACGGCTCCTCGCGAATATACTTCTCCAAGCGCGCCTTGGTGTTCTCGTTCGTCGTCTCGGTGTAGCGCTCATACAGGATGTTGCGCACGCCCGAGAATTTGGTATCCCACTGGCTGCGACGCCCGTCGAGCTTTTGATAGTCGACCGAAATCTTCGTGTCGCCCATGCCGTCCAAAAACGCACGACGCACCCGCGGGGGCAGGTCCTCCCATGACGTATCGGCGCTCACCTTAAAATGCTTGCAGACCGCGGCAAAGATTTGCGGATAGTAGTTGGAATTGCCGAACAGACTACCAAAGACACCGTCGGCAATCGACTTTGAAGGGTCTTCGATCAGCGCCTCGGCATCGACCGTCTTCTTAAAGCCCAGGCCATCGCACTCGGGGCACGCGCCATAGGGCGCGTTGAACGAGAAATCACGCGGCTGCAGGTCATCGATGGAGTGTCCATGCTCCGGGCACGCTAACGCCAGCGAATACTCCAGCAACTCGCCTTCGGTCCCCTCGGGAGCGTCGCGGTCGGGCAGCAAGTATACGTTCACATTGCCGTGCGCCAGCGCAGTCGCCTGTTCAACGGACTCGGCAATACGGCCCAGCGAGTTCTCGCGAATCACGATGCGGTCGACCACGACCTCGATATCGTGCTTGAATTTCTTATCCAAATCGATAGGGTCATCAAGCGAGCGAACCTCGCCGTCGACACGCACGCGGCTAAAGCCCTCGGCGCGAAGGTCCTCAAACAGCTTGGTGTACTCGCCTTTTCGCCCGCGCACCACCGGTGCCAGCACAAACGCGCGGCGGCCCTCCCCCGCCGCCAAGACCTTGTCGGCAACCTGGTCGGTCGTCTGGCGCTCAATGACGCGGCCGCATTCGGGACAGTGCGGGGTGCCCACACGGGCGAACAGCAGGCGCAGATAGTCATAAATCTCGGTTACGGTGCCAACCGTCGAGCGAGGGTTTTTAGACGTCGTCTTTTGGTCGATCGACACCGCCGGCGACAGGCCGTCAATCGAATCCAGATCGGGCTTATCCATCTGGCCCAAAAACTGGCGCGCATAGCTGGAAAGGCTCTCGACATAGCGGCGCTGGCCCTCGGCATAGATGGTATCGAACGCCAGCGAACTCTTGCCCGAACCGGAAAGGCCGGTAATGACCACGAGCTGGTCGCGCGGAATAGAAACATCGATATTGCGTAGGTTGTGCTCACGCGCGCCGCGAATAACGATAGAAGTATCAGACATGGAAGCTCCTTGCCTCCTATACATCGAATCACACTGTCAGTGAGTTTAGCGCACTCAACGCGCACAGGTGTTCGTAATACAAGAATCGCAGACCTTTGGCCCTACATGTCGGACGCCTCATTTCTCGAATTGGCCCCAAAAGGTTACAGTAATCTAATGTTGAACTAATAATTCGCTGAACCAGAGGAACGTCCATGACCGAAGATATCCCCCTTGAAATCACTTCGAGCGACATGGCCAATCTGCCCATATTCATTGCCGTCCTTATCGTAGCCGCCGTCGTCGTGCGCGTATATTTTTCAATCAAGCGAAATGAAAAGCCGCCCATTGCCCGCGCCTTTTGGTGCGCGACGCTCCTCATTCCGCTCGGTGTGGTAGCTGCCTGGATTACGAATCAATTGCTTGTAAACGAAGACAGCTCCCTATGGATTCTTTCCTATTCGGCACTCGGTGCCGCTGCCGTCGTGCTTCTTGTCGAGCCCTTGATTTCGAGATTCATCGACCAATCCGATTTCGCAACGGGAACGATTGCCTGCACCTGTCGCGACGTTCTCGTCATCGCCGCGGTTTCGGTGCTCTCGTTCGTTTCGCTCGAAATCGCCTGCAACGACACGTTCTATCGCATTCCCGCCAATTCATTTGGTTTTTCCGTCGGACTGCTCGCGACGATCCTGCTCTCTCTTTATTTGCTAGGACAACGGCACGGAGGGGTCATGGCCCTTGTGCCCATCGTCTGCTGTATCCTTGGCATTGCCGAGCACTTCGTCGTGACATTTAAAGGCGAAGCCATCCTGCCGAGCGATATTTTGGCCCTGGGCACCGCAGCGGAGGTAAGCGAAGGATACGAGTTCACCTTTACTGCCGGTATCGTCACGTCACTTGCGCTGCTCGAAATCTCCTTTGGGCTTCTTTCGCTCATCCGGCCGCGAAAACTCCGTACGCCCTCTCGCGTATCCCCCGTCATTGCCGGCAATCTCTGCGCCTTCCTGCTGGTGACCGCCGTGGGTCTCTCTGGCTTTTCCAGCATCGACTTGGAACAGGCGCTCGACTTTGGATTTGACCGCTGGCAGCCTATTACGACGTATGTGTCTCAGGGCTTTCTCACCTCGTTCACCGAAATGGTCAACGAGCTGCCCATCGAAAAGCCCGAGGGCTATACGTCCGATGAGGCTCAGGACATCGAGCGGGAGCTTGCCGCCGTCTATGACAGCACGTATGGCTCGAGCGAACAGCGTGCCGCCGCCGTTGCTCAATTCAATGAAATCAAGCCAACGATCGTCGCCGTCATGAACGAAAGCTTTAGCGACCTTTCGTGCTTTGAGCAGCTCCAGGCGGCCGGATATACCGGCCCTGCGTTTTATAGCTCGCTTCCCGACACGCTCGTGCGCGGCACTATGCTCGCCTCGGTCGCAGGCGGCGGAACGGCGAACTCCGAATTTGAGTTTTTGACCGGGGCGACGACTGCCTTTGTCGGAGTGGGCAAGATTCCCTATCAGCTGTATCAGATGAATGATGTCAACAGCTTGGCAAAGGACCTTAAAGAACTTGGATACACCGCCACTGCCATGCACCCGCAAAACCCCGTCAACTACCATCGAGATAAAATCTATCAACAGCTGGGCTTTGGAGATTTCCTATCTATCGCCGATTTCGAAGGTGCACCCTATTACCATGCCGGCGTATGCGACTACGCCACCTACGACAAGATACTCGACCTACTGAGGACCGACGACGCCCCGCAGTTTATCTTCGATGTCACGATGCAAAACCATGGCGGCTACGACTACGGCACCGTCCCCGCCGAAGAGCTGACGAATTATTGGGTCGAGGGGGCAAGCGAGGGCACCAATAGCGCGCTCAACACCTACCTCACCTGCATCAACGCATCCGACCGAGACCTTGAGTACTTTATCAACGAGCTGCGCAATATCGGTCGACCGGTCGTTCTCGTCTTCTTTGGCGACCATCAGCCGAGCGCTGCAACGGCTCTCAACGACGAGCTGTACCCACAGGAAGACACGGCAAGCCACGCTTTCCGTATTTATCAGTCGACCTATTTTGTCTGGGCGAACTATGAAATCGCCGGCAATACCGAGCTCAACGTCTACGACACCGTCGGTGCGAACGAGATTGCAGCCATAACCCTTAATAAGATCGGTGCCCCGCTCACCGATTACCAAAAGGCCTTGCTTGCAACTAGGTCCGATGTGCCGACCATCAATGTCGCCGGCTATCTCGGAGCCGACGGGCTGCGCTATAACTTGGAGTCGGAAGACAGTCCCTATGACTCGACGATCGATAAGCTGCAGCGCATTCAATACCTTGAGTTCGCCAGCAAGGTTCAGTAAGCACGCCCGCGCGTTGGGGTGACATAACATTGCAACGCACGCTCCCGGACAGACACAACACGAATGACTCCCATTCGCAAACGAGGGTACAATGACGCTCGTGTCACACCGCGGGGCTTCGGCCCCAAC
>OIYV01001761.1_pt1 | contig 9986 bp, 8 predicted proteins | sample 1588251 | NCBI WGS metagenome assembly OIYV01 (sample SAMN03283282) | human gut metagenome | biome: human-associated habitat; material: feces | host: Homo sapiens | place: Peru | collected 2012
GTCAATACATTTTCCATTTTCTATAGCGGATATACTTCCACCACTTCCTATGTGGCATGTTATTACTTTGGTGTTTTCTTTTTTTAGGATTTCGTTTATTCTTTGAGATACGAATTTGTGGCTTGTTCCGTGGAATCCGTATTTTCTTACGCCATATTTTTCATACCATTCATATGGAACTGGATATAGATATGCTTCTTCGTTTAGTGTTTGATGGAATGATGTATCGAAGACTGCGACTGCTTTTGCGTTAGGTACTAATTCTTGGAATCTTCTTACTCCGATTAGATTTGCGGGGATGTGGATTGGCGCTAGAGGGACTAGGCTTTCTACTACTTTTAGTACTTCTTCATCGATTATTGTACTTTCTGGATAGTTTGATCCTCCGTGAACCATACGGTGTCCTACTGCTTCGATTTCTTTTAAGTCTTTTATTACTCCGTTTTCTAATAGTTCGTTGCAAAGAATTTTTACTGCGTCTCCGTGATCAATTAGATTTGCTTCTTTTTTTATTTTTTCTCCGTTTAGTTTTATAGTGTAAAAACTATTTCCTATTCCTATTCTTTCGAATAATCCCGAGATTAATACTTTTTCTTCTGGCATTTCATACATTTGGAATTTTAATGATGAACTGCCTGCATTTACTGATAATATTTTCATATTTTTTTCCTTCTTTCTTTTTCTTATTCAATGTTATAATACCATAAATTAGTCATTTTTTAAAGGATTATGATGAAAAAAGTTGTTACTTATAGTTTAGGCTTTTTAAATTACTGGTTTTTTTCTTGTTTTATTTACTTGTTTTAATAAATATATTATAATTATAGTATGAAAGGAGAAATTTATGGATAAGATTAAAAGAGTTTTTAGCATTATTATTTTATTTTCTTTGTTTTTCTTAGTGCCAGTAAGTGCGAAGGAAATAAATGAGTTTAATGCAGTTTCTGATGATAATGTTTCTTTTAAGGATACTGTAATTGGTGAGAGCGCTATTGCGGGAAATAATGTTGATTTTGGTGGCAAAATTGATGGTATTGGTTTTATTGCTGGAAGTACAGTTGATTTAAAAGGGGACATTGAATATGGATTTGTTGCAGGTGCAAGTGTTAAGGTTTCTGGAAATATTGAAAAGAGTCTTTACGTTGCTGGGTCTTCAATTGACTTTTTGAAAGGTTCTAATATTGGAAGAGATGTTTTTGCATTTGGGGATAGTATTAATATGAATGGTACTTTTGCTAGAGATGTTAATATGTATTCTAATAGTGTTGTTATTGGTGAGGGCGCTATAATTAATGGGGATCTTTCTTTAGAGGCTTCTAGTATTACTATTAATGATGGTGCTACTATTAAGGGAACTTTAAAGTATAACGAGGATGCTACTGTTAGTATTAGTAAAAAGGCTAATGTTTCTAAGACTGAAACTTTTAAGAGTGAAGTTGATAAAAAGGTTGATACTAATTCACTTTTAACTAGTACTCTTAATATGGTTATTGTTTTCCTAGTTATTACAATTTTACTTTCTAAAGTTGTTGATAGAACTTATGAAGATACTATGAACAAGTCTGTTAAGAACTGGTTTAAAGATATGGGTATTGGTTTTATAACTTTAGTTTGTATACCTCTTATATGTTTGTTCTTACTAGTTAGTAACATTGGCACTAGTTTAGGATTTATAATGGGTGCAATATATGCTATTTGTATTTATCTATCATTTGTGCTATCTGGATATGTTTTAGGTAATTTATTGATTGGCAAGATTATGAAACTTAATGCTAATAAGTATCTTGCTGGTATTATTGGTATTATTGTTTTAAAACTTATTGGTTTAATTCCAATATTCGGATCTTTGGTTTACTTTATTTCTTTAATCTTAGGTTTAGGTGTTATATATAAACTTATTGTTAAAAGTGATAATGATAAACCTGTTAAGACTGCTAAAGCAAAAGTTATTAAAAAGTAATAATATTAAAAAAATATCCTAAGTTTTACTTAGGGTATTTTTTATTTATTTTAAATTACTTATTACAGCGCGGGATGAAACAAAATCTTCGCCAGAACCATTTAAACTGTAATAATTGAATAGACCTGATTCTGAACCACCTCTAGCATAACCTCCACGTGCAAACCATGGAAAGTATGCTGCAGGAAATTGTGATTTGTTTTTGTTCCAACTTGAGGCTGTACTGGTTGTGGTTGGTGCCATTTCTTTTGTTGCATCTCCTAGTTTTCCTCTGGTACACTGATTATTCATTGATCCATAACTATATTTATCATAATATCTTTTGCTTGGAAAATCATATGTCCCCTTATAATCTGTTTCCTGAAGAATTGAACCTGCATCGTATAAACTGCCTGAGAATCCTGAGTTTTCATTACTACTTATATTATATCCACTCATCATTTTACCCGTTCCCCACACGGAGTCTCCCATTACATATTCATAGGTTCCTCCACTCATGTCATATATTCCATATACATTTCCTGTTGTTGACGCTAGCATTCCTTTTTCTCCATTATATTTATTTGCATCAGTTGTACAAGTTGTAGAACTACCACTTGCACTTATATCATCTGCTCCTATTCCTGTCATGTAATCATTACAATTGTTTATTGTCACTTCTGTACAGGTTCCACTTGTACATCTTCCATATTTTGAATGAGATAAATACACTGTTGCTCCCCACTCAATATTTTTTATTATATGAGTTTCATCGTTTGTTCTGAATCCATATTGGTTTCCATTTTCTCTCATTTTGTATACTCCATTAAAGAAGGTCCCCATCATTGCGCCTTTCCATGACGCAACATTTGGAATTATTTTTGGTCTTATGCTTTGCAAGTTACAACCAATATCTATAGCATGCCCTTCTCCTGCGGTACAAGTTGTGTCACTTGATAGTTCGAACTTACCAACCCATATTCCTGTTAGTTCTTCATCCTTATCTCTTATGCTATCATCGTTTTTATCCCACCAAAATGCTGGATGAGTGTAAGTTGAAGTTCCTGCTTTTAAACTTTCGTTTGTACTGTCAGTACATTCTTCCGAAATAGAAGACGAACCTGTTACTTTGTCTGTACAAGAGATTGTTCCACTACTATTTGTGCCTTCTTCAAACTTAATATTTATTTCTTGTGGTGTATTTGTATTTAAATATGTATATGTATATCTTGGTATCCATACCCACATTGTGTTTATATCTTTCATTGGTATTTCAGTTCCTGGTTCTGCATTTACATAATCACTACGTGAAATTGTTTTTATTTTATATTCATCTACTTTAGTTATTGTGTTAGAGGCTCCGACTATTTTATATGGATTACTACAAGATTCTTCTGTCACTGTAGGGCATACATATTTTCCTACTAAACTGCTAGATATGGTTTGCCTGTCTATTTTATTTAGATCATATTTTTTTGTGCTTTTATTGTAAGTAATACTTTCTCCTACTACTACACATGTACCTGCTGTGTATCCATCATTAGTCCAATCTTGGCCTGCTGTTCCTCCGGCTTCACTACTTGTAGTAAAACTTACTTCTGTATTACTTGGGTATGTAAAACTATCAAGTACTCCATTATCATTTCCTTTATTACCACTACTATCTTTACTGTACTCGGCAGTTATTACGTACTTATCTCCTTTTGCTGCAGTATCTGAATATGTTTTACTGCTTTCTCCACTTATACCACTTGCTACGGTCGTATCGGTTTCCTTTACACTGCCTGTTTTATTAACCTTTACAGTGAGTTTGTCGTAACCAGACTCACTAGATACGGTTGCATTAAACCCAAATGTTCCTGCGGTATTGATAGTTACTGTTATTTTGATATAACTTTTGGCACTATTTATATTATATCCACCGCTTACAAACTTAGTAGGTAGTTTTGCTGGTACGGATGCATTAGATAGAGAAACACTTTTATTTTTAGTAATGGAATAGCCTAAAGAACTTGCTTCAACTGTTACGGCATTTGCCCACATTTTTTTGTCGTAGTCGTACCATTTATATTCTTCTTTACTGTTGCTTTTATCGGCTTTTTTCCATACATTATTTGTTTCATCATAATATACTGGTATCATAGCGTTTGTTAATTCTGGTGCATTTGCTCCACTTTCATCTAAACTTGGTTTTGTATAAGTCATTTCTATTAGTTTGCTTCCCTTTACATCATTTGTGAAATATGCATAGGATTTATTTATTTTATATGATATAAAACCCATTAAAAGTAAAAATGATATACATCCTAGGGATAAAACTATTTTGTTAAAGTCTTTTACGTTTTTATTTAGGAAGTTAAATATTCCTTTCTTTTCTTCTTTTTTTCTAGGCAATTTGTCCCCCTCCTTTATTTTTACTTTTTATATTTTTATTATATAAAACTTTTTATTTTCTTTCAATAGATTTTACTTTTTTTATTTGTTTTTTTGTTTCTATTTTATTTACATAATTTAGTTTATCTGGTCTTCTTGAAACTTCTTTTGTTTTTAGTTTTTCTATGTTTACTTCGTCTAAATCTGGAATTAGTTCTACATTTATACTATCGAATTCTTTTGTTAGTTTTTCTTTTAGGCTTTTATTTAACTCTCTCATTTTTTCTATGCTTATTGTGTTTTTTTCTAATACGAAGTATATTTGTATCCATATTTTTCTTCCTGTTTTTATTATGTCCAAAAAGTTTATATAACAATCGTATTTTGATAGTTCTTCTTCGCATATTTTTCTTATTTTTGTTGTTGTTTCTTCGTTTGGTGCGAATAGTACTAGGTTTTTTAGGGATTCTATGAAGATTCCTAGTGGTTCTTTTAGAAGTAGTAGTGCTAGTAGGATTGCGATTGATGGATCTATATATGGCCCAATTACGTGCATACTTGTTTTATCTAGTATTAGTTTTAGTATGAATGCTAGGCCTACTCCTAGGGTGCTTATGGCGTCTAGTTTCCATATGTAGACTTCTGCTTTTATTGATGGGGATGTGTATTTTTTATTTAGTTTGGATAATATTATGTACATTATTACACATATTGCTGATACGATTAGTTCGAATATTGCGACGGCGCCTGCGTCTACTTGGTTTCCTCCATCTAGTATGGTTTCTATTCCGTTTATTATAAGAAAGATTGTTACTCCGATTAGTAGTCCTGATTTTATTAGGACGAATAGTGATTCTATTTGGGAGAATCCGTATGGTTTTTTTTCTGTTTCGTTTTTATAGAGTAATGGTATTAATAGGATGAATGGTCCGATCATTATTAGATCTGCTATATCATATATGCAGTCTGTTATTACTGCGTTTGATTTTGTTATTAGTGCTAGTATTATTTCTGCGACTAGAAAGGCTATGCTTCCTATTAATGAAATGTTTAAAATTCTTTTTTCTATTTTTAGTTTCTGGTCCATAATTTATTTCCTTTTTCCTTTTTTATTAGTGCTTTCGTTTATTTGATTTAGATATTCTAGTAGCATTTTTGTGTCTATTTTTATATAACCTTTTTCTTTTAGTGTTTCTAGTTTTTTGGGATTAAACTGGTTGTAGGTTAAATCTATTAAATATTTATTTTCTTTGTTTTCTGTTACTAATAAGAAGTAGTGTTCATAGTCTATTTGTAGTTCTTTTGTGTTTACTATTTTTGTTGGTATTTGTTTTTCTTTTAGTTTTTCATATATTATGCTTGTATAAATATGACATGTTCTTTCTGTTGTTAGGTTTTTGTATTCTTCTTTTGTTTCTTTTATGGCATTTTCTATTTCTTGTTTTATGTCTTTATTTGCTATATTTAGCATTTTATCGTATAAATCTTTCATTCTAACTCCTTTATATATAAGTTACTTGGATTTTTTTGATATTTTTTCTTTTGATATAGTTTGTTTGCGGCGATTCTTTTTTCATTTGATGTTAACATTATTTTGGATGCGTTGTTCTTTTTACAAATTTCTTCTATTTTTGTGAGTAGGATGGTTCCTAGGCCTTTATTTTGATGTTCTTTTTTTATGCAAATGTTATTTAGGTGTGCGACTGTTTGAGTTGTGAATGGGTCTTGTATGTAATCTATTTTGCAGATTCCTAGGATTTCGTTTTTGTCTGTTAGTACGTATATATTTTTTTTGGTTTTTATATTTTCTATATTTTTTTGAAATGCTTCTTCGTATATTTTTTTGGCATTTTCTAGTTCTTCATTTTTTATTTTTCTTACTTTCATGAGTTTTTGTCTGTTGAGCCGAAGCCTCCGGTTCTTATGTTAGTGGTGCAGTCGTCGTCTGTTTTTAAGTATTTTTGGAAGATGGCTTGGCCTATTCTTTCTCCTTTTTTTATTATTATTTCTTTTTCTGATAGGTTGTAGTAGGCGAACATTATGTGTCCGTCGTTGTCTTTGTTTTCGTAGTAGTCTTTGTCTACGATTCCTATTCCGTTTGCTAGTACGAGGTCTTTTTTTATTGGGTTTGATGATCTGTTTACTAGCATTAGGTATTCGTCTTCTTGCATATAGGCTTTTATTCCTGTTTTTACTAGGGTTGGTTTTTTTATTTTGGTTAGTGGTGGTATGGTTATTTGTTCTGCTGCTTCGATGTCATAGCCTGCGCTTGATATTGTTTTTCTCTGTGGCAAGTTTATGTTTTTATTTTCCCAACCTTTTGCTATTTTGAATCCTCTTTTCATTTTATTACTCCTTTTTTATTTCTACATAGTTTATATTTTCATATATATAATTTAGTAAATCTTCTGGGTTTTCGTCTTTTAGTGTTACTTTTGTTTTTGGGTTTGTTAGGTATTGTTTATATTTTTGTTCTGTTTCTAGCTTTTCTATCGAATTTTCTATGTTTTGATGGTATGCATCTGTGTAAGAGTCTTTGTCTGTTATTTCTTTTATTATTCCGAATTTTTCTTTATCTATTTTTAATAGTTCTTTTGTTTTGGGATTTTCTATTTCTGTTAGGATGAATCCTATTTTTGTTTCTTTTTGCCATTTGTTTGTGTGTTCTTTTAGGGTTTTTAGTATTTTTATGGCAAATTTTTCTCTTTCTTTTTCATTTTTTATTGATTTTGTTGCTTCGTTTAGTCCAACGAATGTTAGGGAAAGTGTTGAGTAGTTGTCTTTTAGTAGTTTGTCTATTTTTTCGTTTTCTTCTAGTCTAGAGATGGCTCCGTTTTGGTAATGCATTTTGCTTATGCTTGAGGTTGCGGTTAGGAGTGCGTAGTGTTTACACATTAGGGCTTCGTAGCATATTTCTAATCTATCTTCTAGAAGTTCGAAGAATTTATCTTGATTTTCTTTTGATAGTATTGCTATTTGAGGTAGGTTTAGTGTTACTACTCCTTGATTAAATCTTCCTTCAGATATGTAGGTTTTTGTTTCGTCTTTTTTGGGAATTAAATAGGGCTGGTAATTTACTTTTGTGTATTCATTTTCTTTTCCGTCTTTTAGTTTTTTTGCTGATGCATAACTTATTGTTATTCCTTTTTTTGTTAATTCTAGGGCTAGATCTGTTAGTTTTTTTGTTTGTTTTTGGTTTTTATTTAGAACATATATTATTTTGGGATTTGTTTTGGCATTTTCTTTTTGAATTAGTATTTCTTTTATAATTTCTATATTTTCTTTTTTATATGGATCTTTTTCTTTTATATTTAATAGTAGTGTTACTGATAGATTATTTTCTTCTTCTAGGGTGTTTATTTCTTCGTATAATGCTTTTATTTCATTTGTTATTATTTTGTTTATGATGTTTGTTTGTTTTTCTTTTTCTTTTATTTCTTTTTTTATGTTTTCTTTTGTTTGTTTTAGATATTTTCCTAGGTGAGAGGTGTCTATTGTTTGGTTTCCATATTGATTGTTTGATATTAGAAATATTGTTTGTTTTAGTAGTAGCATGGCGGTTTGGAAGTCTTCGGGTGGTTTTATTTTTTTATTATTTATTATTATTTCTTTATTGAATAAGTTTTCTATGTTTAGGATTGATTCATTTATTATTGGTCTTATGAAGTGCTCCTGGTTATGAAAGTAGATTATTCCTTCTTCGTGGGCTTTGCTTATTTTTTCTGGCAGTAGTATTCTTTTGGTTAGATCTTTTGAGACTTCTTCGGCGATTATATTTTTTTGATTTTTTGATTTTGTTTTTTCGTCTTTTTCTTTGTTTTTGATGATGTTTAGTATTAGTTGATCTGTTGTGTTGCTTTTTCTTATAAGGGCTCTGTTGTATCTATAGATTATGTATGCTTTGGCGAGATCGAATTTTTTTATTTCCATTAGTTTTTTTTCTATTATGTCTTGGATGTCTTCGACTAGGATTCTTTTTTTGTTTAGGCTTTCGATGTATTTTATTATGGTGTTTATTTGTTTTTCTGTTATTCTTTCTTTTTCGTTTACGTCGTGGTTTGCTTTTTCTATTGCTATTTTTATTTTTTCTTGGTTATATTCGACTGCTCTTCCGTCTCTTTTTATTACTTTCATATTTTTTTCTCCTTATTGTAATTATATCATTTTTTTTGATTTTTTTCTTCTTTTTGTCTATAATTAGTGTATAAGTAGTATGTGAGGTGTTGTTTTGTGGATTGCTATTACATTTTTAAGAATATAAAAAAGGAAGATATTGACAAGATGCTTAAGTGTTTTGGGGCGACGACTAGATTTTTTAAGAAAGATTCGATTATTATGAGTTATATTAGCAATGCTGGTGTTATTGGGGTTGTTCTTGATGGAGTGGTTTCTGTTTGCAGGAAAGGTGCTGATGGGGAGAGTTTTGTGATTGAGAATTTATCTAGTGGGGATGTTTTTGGGGAAGTTTTTTCTAATTTTGCTTTTGATGATCTTTATGTTAAGGCTTGGTCTGATGCTTCGATTGTTTTTATTGAGTATTCTCGCATTATTAAGCCATGTAAGAGGTCTTGTGAGTGTCATAGCGTGGTAATTTCTAATCTTTTTGAGATTTTGGCTTCTAAACTTGGGGCTTATTCTGAGAGGATTGAGGTGCTTTCTAAGAGATCTATTAGGGATAAGGTTTTGACTTATTTTGATATTTTGTCTAGGAAGAGTTTATCTAAATCTTTTGTTATTCCTTTTTCATATACTGAGTTTGCTGAGTATTTAGGGGTTGATCGGGCTGCTATGACTAGGGAGATTTCTAATTTGAAGGAGGATGGACTTGTTTTATCTCAAGGGAGAAAAATTACTTTGAAGTACTAAAAAAGGACTTATTTTGTCCTTTTTCTTACTTTTTCGAAGTTTATTGTTCTTTCTTTTTTGTCTGCTTTTTTTACTGTTACTTCGATTTGGTCTCCGAGGTGATATTTTTCTTTTGTTTTTTTGCCTATTATTACGTTTTGATCTTTGTCTACATAGTATTTGTCATCTTTCATGTCTTCTAGTTTTAGTTTTCCTGTTATTTGGTTTACTGTTTTTATTAGGGCTCCACTGATGTAGACGTCTGTTATTACTCCGTTTGTGGTTTCTCCAATATGATTTTCCATGTATTCTGCCATGGCCATTTTTAGGGCTTCATCTTCTAATTCGATTGCTATTTTTTCTACTTTTGATGATTCTTTTGCGACTTCGTTTAGTGTTTTTTCTAGGTTTTCTATTGATTCTTTACTGTAATCTAAGGTGTCTATTTTACTTATTAGTGTTTGGATTATGAAGTCTGGTAATCTTCTTATTGGGGATGTGAAGTGAGTGTATGTATCTAATTGAAGTGCGAAATGTCCTTCGTTTGTTGTATCGTATTTGGCTTTTTTCATTGATTTTAATAGTTCTTTTCTATAAATTCCGTGTTCGTCTTTTTCTTTTATTTTGTCTAGTGCTTTTTTTATGCTGTAGGGGTTTGTATTTACATTATTGGGAATTTTTATTCCTGATTTTTTTATTTTTTCGATTGTTTCTTTTATTTTTTCTTCGTTTGGGGCTTCGTGAACTCGATAGATGAATGGGAGCCATGAGTAGTGGTTTGCTATTGTTTGGTTTGCTAGGATCATGAAGTTTTCTATTATTTTTTCTG
>OIYV01001763.1_pt1 | contig 9971 bp, 6 predicted proteins | sample 1588251 | NCBI WGS metagenome assembly OIYV01 (sample SAMN03283282) | human gut metagenome | biome: human-associated habitat; material: feces | host: Homo sapiens | place: Peru | collected 2012
TAGTTACAATAGCAGAACATATAGGTGACCATACAGCTTTAAGTGCAATAATGAATAGAGATTTATTAAAAGACCCAGGATTAGATAGAACATTACTAGGAGATGGTATTGCAACATTCGTAGCAGGAGCAATTGGAGGACCTGCAAATACAACATACGGAGAAAATACATCAGTTGTAGGAATGACAAAAGTTGCATCAGTTTGGGTAATAGGATTAGCAGCAGTAATTGCAATAGTATTAGGTTTCTTTACTAAATTTACAGCATTAATATCTACAATACCAAATGCAGTTTTAGGAGGAGTATCTTTACTTCTATATGGATTTATATCAGTTAACGGATTGAAAGTTTTAATACAAAATCAAGTTGACTTCAATAATACAAAAAATGTAATAGTTGCATCTGCAATGCTAGTTTTAGGATTAGGTGGAGCAACAATATCAATAGTAAGTGGAGACCTAGCAGTAACAATATCAGGAATGAGCTTAGCTGCAATAGTAGGTATAATATTAAATCTTTGCCTACCAACAGAAAAAGTTGAAGAAGATAAAATAAAAAAAGAAAAAACAAAGAAGACTACAAAAAAATCTGCAAAAAAAGAAACTGTAAAAGCATAAAAAAATACATAGATTTAAGACTCTATAAAAAAATAGAGTCTTTTTTTATATAATAGGAAATTTCCTATTTCCTATTATATAAAAAGCTACAATCGCTAGCCCTTTGAGATTTTCTCCTTTTAGTCGAAAACTCAAATCGGGCGAGAACAAATTAAAGAAAAATTAAAAATTTTTTTTAATTTGTTCAAATATGCAACTTTTTTCCAACTTTTATGGTATTATATGTATAGGTGATATAAATGGAATATACAAACAAGAATCAATATTTAGAAAAAATGGTAGAAAAATATTCAAATATGATATATAGACTTGCTTTAATAAGAACTAAAACGAAAGAAAATAGCGAAGATGTATATCAAGAAGTCTTTTTACGTTTGGCAAAAAAAATGCCGGACTTTAAAAGTGAAGAACATGAAAGAGCTTGGCTTATTAGAGTAACAATAAATTGTAGTAAGAATTTATTAAATTCAAAATTTTTTAGAAATACATCAGAATTGAAAGAAGATATACCATTCGAAACAGAAGAAAAACATAACATATATTATTCTGTTCAAAAACTACCTATAAAATATAAAACTATAGTCCATTTATATTATTATGAAAATTATAAAATCAAAGAAATAAGCCAAATACTTAAAATGAAAGAAAATACCGTAAAATCATGTTTAGCACGTGCACGTGAAAAACTAAAAATGGAAGAGGAGGGTTAGAAATGAAGAAAAAAGACTATGTAGAAATTATGAACGAAATTGAAATAGATAATAAATTAAAACAGGAAACACTTAGTAAAATAAAACAAAAAAATTCATATGGTAAAAGAATATATGCAATAGCATCAGCTTTGATTGTATTTGTAATAGCAATATCAATAGCTGTTCCAATTAGTAATAACAAAAATAAAGAAACTCCAAAGGCAGTAGTAGAAAAAAATAATGGATTACCTAAAGTAGAAAACTTTGAAACATTTTATAATTTAATAAAAGAAAACAATAAAAGTTATTATGAATCAAATGGACTATATAGTATTGACACTGTACAAGCAGAAACCGCCAAAAGTGTTGGAGATATTACAACTACTGGTGAAAGCACAGCCAAAGATAAAAATGATTATTCAAAAACAAATATACAAGTAGAAGGTGTAGATGAAGCAGATATTGTAAAAACAGATGGAGGTTACATTTACTACTCTACTGGAAACAAATTAGTAATTGTAAATGCAAGTGATCCAACAAAATTACAAATTGTGTCTGAAATAGAATATAAAAAAGAAAATATGAAATCTGCTGAAATTTTTATAAATAATAACAAGTTAGTTATAATTGGACAAAAAAGAGTTTATGAAGCTAATCAAAATAAAGAGGTTTATTATGATTTGGCGTATAGGTCTTATGATTTATATACTATTGCAAAAGTATACAATATTGAAAACAAAGAAAATCCACAATATGAAAGAGAAGTTCAAATTGAAGGAGATTATTTGTCTTCAAGAATGATTGGAGAAAATATATATTTTATGGCAAACAAGTATATATATTGTAATTTACCAGAAGAATATACAAAAGAAAATGTTAACGAAGATGAATATAAGCCAAAATATTTAGACACTAGTATATCAGAAAAGCTTAATTGTAAAGAGTTTACAGACATATACTATTTCCCAGATAGTGAAGAAAACTCATATTTGAATATTGCAGGGTTTAATATTAATAACAATGAACCAGCAAATATAGAAAGCTATTTAGGAGCTGGAGAAGAAATATATTCATCTGAAAATAATTTATATATTACTAAAGTAAAATATGAATATAAAAATAATATAATGTATGGATATTATGATAATTATGATATAAATACCTATATATATAAATTTAAACTAGAAGGAGCTAAAATTAATTATACTAATGTTGGAAGTGTACCAGGAGAAGTACTAAACCAATTTTCTATGGATGAAAAAGATGGATATTTTAGAATTGCAACAACAGATAGTAATAATTGGAACAGCGATACAGATACTAATAATATGTATGTTCTAAATGAAAAACTAGAAGTTGTTGGAAAAATAGAAAACTTAGCAAAAGGAGAAAAAATTTATTCTGTTAGGTTTATGGGAAATAGAGCATATATGGTAACGTTTGTGCAAACAGATCCACTATTTGTAATAGACTTATCAGAGCCTACAAACCCTGTTGTACTAGGAGAATTAAAAATACCTGGATATAGTAAATACCTACATCCATATGACGAAACTCATATAATAGGTTTTGGAGAAAATACAACGACTAATAAATATGGAGGAGTAGTTACAGATGGAATGAAAATGGCTTTATTTGATGTAAGCAATCCAAGCAACCCAAAAGAACTATATTCAGTAGACATAGGAGAAAAAGGAACATATTCCGAGATATTAAATAATCATAAAGCATTATTATTCTCAAAAGAAAAAAACATAATAGCATTCCCTATCTCTATAAGAGAAGAGAATAAAGAATATAACTCAAAACTAACATTCCAAGGAGCAATAGTATATGGACTAGACTTAAATGAGGGATTTACCTTAAAAGGAACTATTGCACATATGCAAATAGAAGATGATGAATATACAGATTATAACTATACTAAAGAAGTAGAGAGAATAATATATATAAGAGATAGCTTATATACATTATCAAAAGGACTCGTAAAATCAACTAATATAGAAACAATGCAAGAACAAAGTTCGTTAGAATTATAAGAAAAAACAAAAAGAGGGAAAAAGGGGACAGACCCCTTTTTCCCTTAAGAGCATATTTTTCATTAATCTGGCAAGAAAGAAACAGTTTAAATTTATATTCTGCTTAATATAGAAATAAATAACAGAACTATCAAAGGAAGAAATAGTAAAAATCAAAAAAATATATAATTACAAATAAACATAAAAACTATTAAAAAATAAAATATCATATGATAACATCCTTTCATAAACAAAAGATATATGAAAGGATGGAAAAACAACAAATGGAAAAATTAAAGAATGTAGGGGCAGGCCCTGTGTCTGCCCAAAAGGAAGTTATAGATAACTGTCCTGAATTTTCAAAAAGAAGCAACCAAAAAAACATTAGATACAGTAGTGTGTACTCAAATTTCAAAGGAATTACTCTAATTGCCTTAATTATTACAATTATAGTAATGCTAATATTAGTAGGAGTAACAATAACAGTAGCATTAAATGGAGGACTATTCACAACAGCACAAGATGCAGCAACAAATACTATGGCAGAAGCTGAAAAAGAACAACTACTATCAGCAGTAGTAGGAGCAATAGGAACAGATGGAAAAGTGGATTCTACAAAAATATCATTACCAGAAGGCTTTGAAAAAGACGAAACTAAATCAACAGAAACAAAATTAGTAGTAAAAGGAAAGGAAATAGTTTGGCAAATAAATTTAAATTCAGGAGGAATAGAACCATATAGCGAATCAAGTACAGGAGCAACAACATATACATTTACAATAGAAGATCTTGCAAACAAAGGAATATTGGGAGAAGATTCTAGTGGGTCTCTAATGTGTACAAAAGAGGAATTTTTCCCAGAAGGAATATCAGAAGAATTGAAAAATAGCACAAAAAAGTACATTATAGGTGGAAAGGAAGTCTATGCATACAATATAACATGTTCAGATAGTAAGTATACTAATATCTTTGTTAGAGGAGAGGATCTTAGCCCAGATCCATATGAATATGCAATGTGCATTATGGGAGATCAGGTAGCATTTGGAGTTTGGACTGAAAATGGTGTTGCAATATATACAGAAAATTATACTGAATATAAAGATCTTTCATTTACAGTATCAATGTGGTAATAAAATATGTAATTTTATAAACAGCAAGCCTATTTAAGGCTTGCTGTTACTTTTATATAATAAAAAGGTTTGTAACATAAAAATCTATAATAGCTAACTACTTTTAAAATTTGCAAAAAAAGTAAATTTATTGTATAATGTTTACATAAAAAGGAGAAAAACATGAAAGATATTAAAGATTATACAGTAATAGAGCTAATAGAAAAATATAAAGCTTATATAGAAACAGACCCAGAGAAAATTTTATTATCTTATTTTTTGGATTCTGAAAAAAGACAAATAAAGAAAAGCTTAGAATTTAATAGTTTAAGTAATAAAGGAAAAGTAAAAGCGATAACTAAACTAATAATGAGTAATCCATTTATGAATGATGAAGATAGCTGGAAAATAAATATATTTTTCAAAATATATAGAAACTTTTCTAGCAAAATGGATTCTAAAGAATTAGCAGAATTAAAAAAAATAATTCTAGGAGACAAAGAGTTTGCAATTATAAAAGTAAATGATGATATAAATTCAAATATACCAGAATATGAAATAGTTACTAGAGAAAATAAAAAAAGAATTTTTTCAATAAAAAGCGATAGAACTAGAAAATTTGTATCAAATGCATTTGCACTTTCAGATATTGAAAACTTAAGTGCAATAGTAGATGCTAAATTTGGAGAAAAAGTTTTTTCTGCAATGTTAAACAATTTGGTAAAACAATTTTTATTAGAAAATAATATAGTGAGCTTACAAGAATTTGAGAAATTATATGAAGAAGAAAAAATTGATGAAGTATTAGAAGAATGCCAAGACCAATTTGCTGATTTTATAAGAATTTATTTTGAAGATAATTTGCAATATATAGATCTTACAAAAATGCTATTAAGTTCTGCAGCAGTACTCATAAAAGAAATTGAAGTAGCAAAGGAGACAGACGATAAAGAAGTAGATTATGCTAGTATTATAAAATATTTGAAAGATTTAAACAAAGAATTAGGAAGAAATACATATAAAAATATAACATATCCGTATATAGAATATGGAAAAGGGATATTTAATATTAATAAAGAAACGATAGAGCAATTTTTATCTAGATGCACAGAGAATGACTATGTTACAAATAAAGAAATTCAAGATATTCATAATCAGATATTAGAGGGAAATTTAACTCAAGATATCCAAAAAAGAAGAATTGCAAATATAAATTTAGAAGATTTAGTTTTGCTAAGTGGAAAATATGAAGAAGTAGAAAAAGAAGAAGAAAAAGATAAAATTTTAAAGTGTAGCTTAGAGCTTATGGATTATCTTAAAAATGAAGGTGAAATAACAGAAGAGAAAGCTTTGGAATTGTATATAAAAGGAAAAATAGACCTAGATATAATTAAGAGTATAGCAAACAGCACCTTTTCAGAAGAATATTGTAATGAGAAATTTAGAGAGTTATATGAAAGAGCTTTATATTCTATTAGCGATAACAAAGAACTTAAAACTTTAAAAACAGAAGAGGGAGAAGAATTAAGAAGATTTTCTAAATTATATAGGAAACTTAATGACTCTGAAAAATTTGATGTAGATAACTTGATAATAAAATTAATAACTGCATATAACGAAGAAGAATATTCAGCTGAGGTTATGAGTGATTTATATGATTTAAAACTAGCTACTATGGAAAAATGTATAGAATGGGTAGGAAAAGATATTCTATTAAAACAATATGAGAAAGGTACCTTACAACCAGCAAAAGTACAGGAATTGTATGATGATGGGAAAATTAAAATAGAAGATATTGCTTATTTAATAAAAGAAATAAAAAATCCTGGAGAAAGATTTATGATAATAGGTGCAATCTTTCCAGAAGAGAATGAGCGAGATAATAGTATAAGGCAAAAACTTGTAGAAGAGTGCATAAATGTTGAAAAAGAGAATACTCATAATAGCCAAAAAGGAAAAAGACAAATAGTAGAAAAAGACAAAAAAACTTCAAAGAAAATGGTAACAAATCCTTTCGCAAGAATGAGATTATTTAAGGAATTAGATGAAGAATATAGCTTTGAACTTATAACAGATGGACATGGAATAATAAAATTGCCAAATCTAAAAAAGATAATAATTGAAAAAATGCTTGATAAAAACAAACAACCGGCATATGGAGCTGCAACATATATTTTAGAAGAAAACTACTATTATGAAAACTATGGAAGTATAGTAGAAAATGGAAAAATAAATAGAACAGAATTATATAGTAATATAAATGTAAAAAGTGTAGATAGAATAATACACTCTATTGATGGTTGGGGGCAAAGTATAAAAAGAATTTTAAAAATAGACGAAAACTCAAATTGGAGTAAAGAAGATATTGAAACAATAGATACCATTATCGAAAAAATTAAGGAAAGTAAAAGAGAAAAATGATTAATTTTATAAAAGAGAATACTAAAGTAAATAATTTATATTTAGGCCAATCTGACTTAAACAAAATCATAAGAGAATTTAAAGAGGTATTAACAGAGAATAAAGAAAAAATCTTAGAAATATATAAGATAGATAATAAGAACTGTATGCAATCCATAAATTTTGATACTATGTTAGATATATTAAAAATGTATGAAAATGAGGAAATAAACAAAAAAGATAAAAAAACAATAACAGTAGCATTGTATTATGGAAATCCATACATAACTATAAATTTATGCATACATGCATTACTGCAGAAAAAAGCAATAATGGCACTAACTTATGACAGTTTATTAGGAATAAATAAATTTATAATTAATGCTTTTAATTCTATATTAAAAAAATACAGAATAACAAGTATCATTGAATTATTTAACTGTGTAAAAATAGAGGAAATAAAGAAATTTGAAAAATGCGTAGACAAAATAATCTGTATAGGAAACACAAATTTATATTATCAATTAAAAAAACAAGGGATAGAAAAACTAGAGTATATACCTTTTAAAAACATGGCAATATATTGTGACGAAGATGAATATTCACAGCTACAATTTGAATTATATAATTATTTAACAAAAATAGGTATAGAAGCAGAAATATGTGAAGAAGATATAGAAGAGTTTATAGAATATGTAAATTTAAATAATGAGTTAGAAAATATAGTAATCCTATCGAAATCTAATGAAGTAATACAAAAAGCAGAAAAGGAAATAAAAAAGCATAAAGTCTACATAAATGAAAACCCACTTAAAAAAGAAAAATTTAAAGTACAACTTATATAGAAATCTATGAGAATAGTAATTTAAAATTTTCTTATCTTAATCAAAATTTAAATAAGACAAGAACAAGTCTATTTTAGATTTGTTCTTTATTTTTACTTAAATTTCCTAAAGTTGTTTTCCTTATTATATAGTAAAGCAAGATATAAAAATATATAATTACAAATAAACATAAAAAGTATTAAAAAATAAAAAAGCATATGATAACATCCTTTCATAAAATAAAAAACAAAAGAAAGGATGAAACAAATGAAGAATTTAAAGAATGTAGGGGCAGGCCCTGTGCCTGCCCAAAAGGAAGTTATAGATAACTGTCCTGAATTTTTAAAAAGAAGCAAACAAAAGAACATTGGATGCAGTAGTGTGCACTCAAATTTTAATGGGATTACTCTAATTGCCCTAATTATTACAGTAATAGTAATGCTAATATTAGTAGGAGTAACAATTACAGTAGCATTGAAGGGAGGTCTGTTTGAAAGTGCAACTAAAGCAGCGACAGAAACACAAAAAGAAACAGAAAGGGAAAGATTAACAGAAATAGCATTAGCAAATTACAATGTATCAGAAGGAAAAATAGCTAGTGCAGATGATTTGGCAGGTAAAATAAAGAGTAGTTTAGGATTTGAAAAAAGTGATAAAACAACAGCAACAAAATTGGTAGTAAAAGGGAAAAAAGAACTTTGGCAAATAGATTTAACTTCTGCAAAAGTAGAGCCATATACAGAAGGTAGCACATATACATTTACAATAGGAGAACTTGGAGATAAAGGGTTACTGGGAGAAGATGAGAGTGCTGAAAATTTAATTCCAGAAAAAGATTTTTGGAGAGAAGATGCTTCTGAAAAGCTAAAAAATAGCACTATAACTAGACCTTTGGATGGATCAGATTGGACAACATACAATATCACATGTTCTGATAGCAGTGTAACAAATATATTTGATTTAGAAGATCCTTCTACAAATGCACCAATGTTTATTTTTGCTGTAGGTGAGGGAAACATATGGCTAATGGTTAAGATGGGAGAAGATGATGATACAATAATTACAAAATATAATTATACAAATTATAGAGATGTGTCATTTACAATATCAATGGCAGAATAAAACGTGATAATGAGTCTAATTTATTTTAGGCTCATTTATTATTGTATTTTATTTCATAATTTACATTGTAAATGTAAATTAAATATTGTATAATAAAATATGTATATGGGGATGTAATTGGTTTCGACAGTAATGTAGAAATATAAGTAGCGAGTAGTGGATTCTCGTTGGCCACTTAAAAAACGAGAAAATAAAAATAAACGCTGATAATACAGAATTAGCATACGCTGCCTAGTTAATGGCGCGTCGTTTTACCATAAGGCCTACTGGTATGGATAAAGCGTCGATTAAAGTAGGAAACAAAATTATTTCTTGCCTTGGAAATAATGGGTATATATAAGGCTACTAAAAATTCAAGTTTGTTTATTAACAAGAATTAGAGGGAATGAATAATAATAAACTACACTCGTAGAAGCTTATATGGAAATGTTATTGGACGAGGGTTCAACTCCCTCCATCTCCACCAAAAATAAAAAGTTATAGCAAAGCTATAACTTTTTATTTTTGAATTGAAATTGGAGGAGTTGAAAAGGAGGAAAAGGAAAAGGTCCAGTGGACCTTTTTCCCGACGCGGCTTGCCAACTCCCGAAAAAATAGAAAATAAAAAGAATAAAAGAGAGAGAAACATAGCAAAGCTATAGCTTTTTATTTTTGGTGGAGATGGAAAGGAGAAAATGTGATTAATAATATTGAAAAAATGGTAAACAAGCTTTATAATAGATATAATTTGATTTAATAGGAGAACTAAAATGGGAATAATAAATTTTGCATTATCAGGAAATTATAAGAGATTTTATAATGATTTAAAAGAAATATCAAAAAATAACAAAAAACCAGCTTTTATAATGTTTATAGACACGGCAATATCAACATTAATATTAGGTTCAGGACTACAAGATTATTTGAATTATAAATTTTATGAAAAAAATTTTAAAGAAAGAAAAACATATGTAACAATTGGAAATATGGCAAAAGCTTATGAAACATTAGCAAATATAGAATATGCACCATTTTTCTCTAATAAAGTTAACTTCCATAAAAATTTTAGTGAATTTACAAGAAGAGATTTTCTTTCACCAGAAGATACATATGAGAACTTTGAAGCTTTTATAAACAAACATAAGGAATTTGTACTAAAACCACAAGTAGGACTTGGAGGCGGAGGAGTAGAAAAAGTAAACATTGAAGC
>OIYV01001764.1_pt1 | contig 9969 bp, 9 predicted proteins | sample 1588251 | NCBI WGS metagenome assembly OIYV01 (sample SAMN03283282) | human gut metagenome | biome: human-associated habitat; material: feces | host: Homo sapiens | place: Peru | collected 2012
ATCTTCTGCGAAACGCCTGTCTGGTTCCTTATCGATTTGACGCGGACGGACAGAAGAATCCTGTGATCATGACAGAGAAAGATGGAAATCTGCTTCCGGAATATGAAAAATATGTCCATGAAAAGGATTTTCAGCACTTCCGGGAAGTATACAGAAAGCTTGGGAATGATAAGAATATGTATTTTGCGCAGGCATATCGTTACAGCCATACCTATGGGGAACAAAATATGGAAGTGGAGCAGAGGATCCTTGAGAGAAATCATGGCGTTTTACTGATCCGGGAACTGCCGGATACTGTGAAGAAGAAGGAGACGGAGGCAGAGGCATACGCAGCCGTATGGGATCTGATGGCAGAGCTGGAGAAAAATCTTCCGATGGCATTTGTATTTTACGGACAGGATTCGCTGGTGGAAAAGAACGAACGGTATGATGAGATCGGTATCTTTCTGCCGAACTCCCATTTCCTGAAAAATCTGGAACGACACGTGGCGAAAGCGGAGGCGATCATCTATGGACGGGAATGGTAAAAAATCAGGTGCAGCTCCGGAATATATGGATATCATGGAGAAAAATCATATGGAGATTCCGTGGCATGACTATGCGAGAGCGGACAGTAATGTACTGATCGCCAAAGCAGATCTGATCGAGAAAGCGTCTGTGATCGGCAGAGTCGGCCTGATCATGCTTTCCTGCGGAACCGGAGCCTGGCGTGTCCGTACATCCATGAACAGGCTGTCCAAAGAACTGGGAGTGACCTGTACCGTGGATGTGGGACTGATGTCTATCGGATTTAACTGCTTTGATGGGAATGACTGCGTGTCACAGTCTCTGAGCATCGCCAATACAGGGGTAAATACTTCCAAATTATATCGGATGGAGCAGTTCGTAGACAGCTTTCCGGAAGTGGAGTCCCAACTGACCGGAGAAGAGATCCACAGACGGCTGGATGAGATCGAGCAGATTCACGGACGGTATTCTCCGGCAAAACTCGGACTGGCAGCCGCGATTGCCTGCTGTGCATTTACATTTCTGCTGGGTGGAGGTCCGGCGGAGATGATTCTGGCATTGATCGCGGCCGGAATCGGTAATCTGATCCGGACAAAACTGATCAAACATCATTATACATTATTTTTAAACGTTGCCGTATCGGTTGCGGCGGCATGTCTGGTTTATGCGGTCTGTCTGGGACTGGCAGAAAGGATTTTCCATATTTCGGCTGTTCATGAAGCGGGTTATATCTGCTCGATGTTGTTTATCATTCCGGGATTTCCGTTTATCACCAGTGGAATCGACCTTGCAAAACTGGATCTGCGCTCGGGTCTGGAACGCCTGACCTATGCACTGATCATTATACTGGTTGCCACGATGACCGCATGGATCATGGCAATGATGTTAAAACTACAGCCGATGGACTTTACAGAACTGCATCTTGAAAAAATACTGATGCTGATCTTCCGTCTGCTGGCAAGCTTTTGCGGAGTTTTCGGATTCTCCATTATGTTTAACAGTTCCATCCCAATGGCTGCAACAGCGGCGATGATCGGAGCGGTTGCCAATACGCTTCGACTGGAACTGGTGGAGTTTACCGCTATGCCTGCGGCAGCCGCAGCATTTGCAGGAGCCCTGGTCGCGGGAGTTCTGGCATCTCTGATTAAGAAAAACAATGGGTATCCGAGAATTTCACTGACTGTACCATCCATTGTCATTATGGTTCCGGGGCTGTACCTTTACCGGGCATTTTATAATCTGGGAATCATGTCTCTGAATGAGGCTGTTTCCTGGCTGGCAGCCGCAGCTATGATCATTATGGCGTTGCCACTGGGACTGATTTTTGCGCGGATTCTGACTGACCGTACGTTCCGTTACTGTACTTGATTACTGAAATGGTATGCAAATCGTACATGATGTGTTATGATAGAAAAGAGAAGCAATCACAATCAAAATAAAAACATGTATGGAGGATTTTACAATGAAAGTAGGATTAGCAGGAACTGGTTGGAGAGCACAGATGTATGTGCGTGTGATGGAAGCACTGGGAGCAGAGTATGAAATCTCCGCGGTCTATGTGCATTCAGAATCCAGCAAAGAACGGGAAGAAAAGAATTTTCCGGGGAAAGTATACACAGACTATGATGCATTTCTGGCAACGAAACCGGACTGTGTTATCTTTATGTTAAAATACGGCGCCGCACTTCCATTTGCAGAAAAAGCCATGGAACACGGAATTCCGGTATTCTGTGAGACACCGCCGGCAACAACAGTGGAAGAATTAAATGCTTGGTATCAGGCAAAAGAACGATACAACGGAAAAGTACAGGTGGCAGAACAGTATTGTTTCCAGCCGTATTATCAGGCATTGATCAAAATGATCGAAGACGGAAAACTGGGAACAGTCAGCAATCTGGAACTTTCCCAGGCTCATGACTATCATGGTATGAGTATTATGCGCCGGTTACTGGGAGTGGGAATGGAAAACTGTAAGATCACTGCAAGAACCTATGAGTTTCCGGTGAATTATCACTGTGGAAGAGAAGGACTTCACAGGGGAGAGAAAACCATTATGGATACCAGAAAACGGGCAGAATTTGTATTCCCGAACGGAAAAGTGGGATTCTTTGATTTTGCCTGCGAACAATATTTCAATTATTTCCGTACCCGTCATCTGAATCTTCAGGGAGATCAGGGCGAAGTGTATGATCAGCAGGCAGCCTGGCTTGGAGAAGACGGATATCCGGTACAGGGAACCATCGTAAGAGACGAACTGGGACAGTATTCAAACCTGGAAGGCTATGGCATGCGAAGTCTCCGGTTAAACGGAGAGATTCTTTATTACAATCCTTATGTGGACCGTGATCTTCGCCTGACGGATGAAGAAATTGCCATTGCTCAGATGATGGAAGGCATGAAAGCATATGTTGAGACGGGAAAAGAAGTATATCCGCTGGAAGAAGCTCTGCAGGATACCTATCTGTTTCTGATGATGGATGAGGCGGCAAAAGAAGGAAAAGAGATTCAGACGGAGGATCAGTGCTGGAAGAAATAAGATTTTTTGAAAAACAGAAAAATCTTGAAAATCTGCTTTTGATAGAGTATACTTTACCGCTGGAAAATAAGATCGTTCAGTATCCTTGTGGGAGGAGCGGTTAAGAAAAACATAACTGTAAAAGAGACAGTTGTGAAGAAATGAGGGAGTATCAGTGAGACAGAACTCACACAGACAGATGTCGGAATCTTTTCTGACAGCAGCTTTTTTATCAATGTCCGGTGGTTTACAGGACGCCTACACTTATATCTGCAGAGGTGAAGTATTCGCAAATGCACAGACCGGAAATATTGTTCTTTTAAGTCAGAACCTTGTAGAACGAAACTGGTCGATGGTCTTACATTATCTGGTTCCGCTGGTGTTTTTTGCCATGGGAATCGTAGCGGCGGAAGGCATCCGACAAAAATATAAAAACGTACAGAAGATTCACTGGAGACAGCTGGTACTGCTGATGGAAATGATTCTGTTGCTGCTGGTAGGTTTCCTTCCGGAAAAATTGAACCTTCTGGCGAATGCGATGGTGTCTTTTGCCTGTGCGATGCAGGTGCAGACCTTCCGTAAAGTCAACGGATATGCATTTGCAAGTACCATGTGTATCGGAAATATACGAAGCGGTATGGAATCTCTGTGTTTATATGGAAAAACAAAGGACAGAGAAAAATTATATAAGGCAGGTCATTATATTGGAATTATCGTCATGTTTGCTGTGGGAGCTGCAGTAGGCGGTCATCTGATCCGAATCTGCAAGGTGCGCACAATCTGGATCTCCTGCGGACTGCTTCTGATCGGATTCCTGTTGATGTTCGTCAAAGAAGAACTGGAAGAACATCCGGAGATCCGTGAGGAGGAACAGGCTATCCGGGAAAATATTCATAACATTAAAGAAGAAGCAAAAGAAGTAGAAGAGACGATCCGAAATGATCTGAAACGATAAAAAATTCCTGTCCGGTAAGAATGCAGCCGCAAAATTTTCGGACAGGGATTTTTAAGTGTTCAGGTTCAGGATTCCAGGTGTCCGTGCTGATAGGCTGTAGGTGTACAACCCATGCGCTCCCGGAAAACTTTGGTATAATAAGAAGCACTGGAAAAGCCGCAGCGGCTGCTGACCTCCGTGATGGATAACTGTTCATCGGTCAGCAGTGGCAGGCTTTTTTCGATTCGGTAGGAAAGCAGGTAATCAAACAGCGATTCGTTCATATGTTTTTTGAAAAAACGACAACATTCACTCTGGCAGATATTTGCAGTAGCAGCAATATCTGCCAGGGTGATTTTTTCTGTATAATGTTCCTGAATATACATCAGGATATTCTTCAGACGGGCAGTATGTCTGGAAGAAGCACTGTCTGTCTGTGGATTTTCCTGCGACAGGTGACTCCACAAAAGTATCCAGATATGGATGAGCCGCCATTGCAGTTCCATCTCATAACAGGAAGAAGTGGTCTGTGAGAGCTCCCAGATAGAGGTAAGTTCATCGAGGATCTCTTTGTGCCAGCTGACAGAAGGAGAAAAAGCGAGACTGTGGATTCCCGGATGTTTGGTGATGGCATCCAGGTATTTGCTTTGCAGAATACTGCCCTCGTAGCCGTAGAGAAAACGGGGATGGAAGGTGGTCGAGATATAGATGCAGTCGGAATCCTGGTAAGGAGAGGCGGTATGCAAACTGTTGCTGTTACAGAAAATCCCCTCACCTGCAGTCAGATGATAAACGGTATCGCTGACCTGATATTGCATTTCTCCCTGCAACAGAATAGTCAGCTCAATTTCTTTATGCCAGTGCCACAGGAAAGATTTTCTTTCGTAACGGGAAAGCTGTTCATAGCTTACATTGACAGGAAAGGGATAGGTTCCGTGTGCCTTTAATTCCTGTCTGTTAGTATCTAAGTGTAATTGCATGGAAACACCTCAATATATTGATAAAATATGCTAATATAATTATTGTACTCGTATATGATTCTCATTATAATGATAATCAACAGATAGTCAATATCAAGTATGCGGAAATAAAAAGGAGAAGAAACATGAAAGCAGAAAATGTAGCAGAAGCAGTAAAAAAGGGAAATGCAGTTGCTCTGTTGAAACAGATGTACGGAGAGAACAGAGCAGAGGAAAATGCAGCAAGATACCAGCTGGTAGCGGATGGATTTGCCAAAGAATTCGGAGATAAAGACTTTGAATTCTTCTCAGCACCGGGAAGAACAGAGATTGGTGGAAACCATACCGACCATAACCACGGAAAAGTCCTGGCGGGAAGCGTACATCTGGACTGTGTGGCAGCCGCTGCACCCAACGGAACCCACACGGTAAACCTGATCAGTGAAACATATAACCAGCATCTGGTGATCGATCTGGATAACCTGGCTCCGACAGAAAAAACAACGGGAACCGAACCGCTGTTAAAGGGTATTTTTGCAGGACTGCTGGAAAAAGGATGTAAAGTAGAAGGATTTGATGCTTATGTAACTTCCAATGTGATCGGTGGGGCAGGAGTAAGCTCTTCCGCATCTTTTGAGATGCTGGTATGTGTCATTGTGGATTACCTGTTTAACGAAGGAAAGATTGGTGTTGTTACTTATGCAAAAGCAGGACAGTATGCAGAAAACAAATACTGGCTGAAAGGTTCAGGTCTTTTGGATCAGCTGGCATGCGCCGTTGGCGGCATGATTACCATCGATTTCGCAGATATTGAAAATCCGGCCATCCGTGAGATCAAATGCGATTTTGATGAGATGGGTCATGATCTGGTTATCATCAACACCGGAAAAGGTCATGCAGATCTGAGTGCGGAGTATTCGGCAGTTCCGAATGAAATGAAAAAAGTAGCAGAATACTTCGGAAAAGAAGTTCTGGAACAGTGCAATGAAGATGATGTAATTGAGAACGTAAAAGCTATTCGTGAATTTGCCGGTGACCGTGCGGTTCTGCGTGCATTCCACTTCTTTGAAGAAAACAAACGTGTGGATGCAGAAGTAGAAGCACTGGAAAAGAAAGATTTCGCAACCTTCTTTAACAAAATCACAGAGTCCGGTGATTCTTCCTGGAAATGGCTGCAGAACTGCTACTGCAATGAGACTCCGGATGAGCAGTCCATCACGGTTGCTCTGGCTCCGACAAAACTGTATCTGGATAAGATCGGTCGTGGCGTATGCCGTGTTCACGGAGGAGGATTTGCCGGCGTTATTGCTGCATTTCTTCCAAAAGAAGAAACAGAAGGATTTACAAGATATATCGACAAGGCACTGGGAGAGGGTTCTGCATATGTTATGCATATCCGTCCGCAGGGAGCCGTAAAAGTAGAATTCTAAGTATCTGAAAAGGGGTCTGCAAAGAAGAAGAAAGTTCGGATTTGCAGACCCTTTTTTTATAGAATAAAATATTACACATAATAAGACAACTAACACAAATAGCCAAAAGATAATAAAAAACCCTCAAAAAGCAAAGAGATAATTTGCTTTTGCAATTGTGAAAATATGCACAATATGAATTGACGGGCAGGAGAAATATAATTGTAAGAACACAGACAGTGAGAACCGAAAAATGGTGAATAACGCTGTACGGTAAAGGTGGTGATTACAATTATAAGCTATGCGCCCGTGTGGAAGACAATGGAGGAAAAGTGTATTACACAGTACGAACTGCTTCGTCGGGGAATCGATAACAGAACCTTAGATACTCTGCGTAAAAACGGAAATATGACATTATATACGTTGGAGAAAATCTGTAAAGCTTTAGATTGTAGTCCTGAAGAAGTAGTAGAATTTACAGATGATGAAGATAACAGTTCCGAAAGGGAATAAAAATAAATGAGTGGGAAAAAAGAATGATTTTCAGCAGTCGGAAAGTAAATGAGCTTTATCAAAGATATTGCAGACAGGTGCTGAAAATCTTACGCAGTCCGTCTTATGATCTGACAGACGAAGAATGTCGGAAAATATGGGATGAGATCTGGAAAGAGGCGATGCGCAGAAAAAGGGAACTTCGGAAGTTAAAGAGTGAAGAAGAGAGGCAGAGCTGGATATTGGCTGTTGTAAAAAGAAAGCTGGAAGAAAGAAAACCGAAAGACAAAAGTCACAGATTATGAGACAAAAGAAGAAAGAATTATGGTAGAATGTGGGTAACTGGAAAAATCAGACAGTTGCCTTTTTTGTTGTGGTAGATATGAGTGAAAGGAGTCTGAAAGAAAATCCGGTGCATAAATATTACAGCAAAGAGAAACAATGAAGCTCAGAAAACAGGAGGTGGGACAATGAAAAAATGGCTCATGATGCTGGCGGTACTTGTTACGTTCTGTCTGGTAGGATGCGGAGAAAAGCCGATGACAGCGGTGTATTTTCAGGCAGATGATAACAGCTGGTATTTTGCGGATCTGGACACGGGCACGATTTTCTCCGGAACGATACCGGATAAGCTTACGGATGAGAACGGAAAGAAGCTGACAGAGGAAGATATGACAGACGGAGATGTTTACCTGATCTATGGAGATGGTATCATGCTGCAAAGCTTCCCGGGACAGTATCCGGGAATCACAAAGATGGTACGGAAAGAACAGGGCAATCAGGAAAAAGCCGATCAGTACCGGCAGGAACTGTCTTCCGTGATGCGTCCGGTGGCTGTCGAGTGAAAAACAAGTTACTTTACTGTTTACTCCGTGCCCGGCAACTAAAATAAAACTTTTTTACACTAAAGTGTTGACAAATGAAAGAATAGAGCATAGAATAAGGCTATCAAAAGCAAAACCGATGAGAAAGAGGAGTAAGCTTTAAAAGAAATTTCAGAGAGCGGCAGGTGGTGTGATTGTCGCATGGATTTTATAGCTGAATGGACTTTCGAGGGCAGCCCGAAATAAAGATTTTACAAAAAAGAGTAGGCACTGCCGGGAACCAAACCCGTTATCAATGAGGAACGTATGTTAGTACGTGTAAAGTGGACGATTCGTCAATTTGAGTGGTACCGCGATAATAAAGAATTTTATTACCGTCTCAAGCAATAATTAGCTTGAGGCGGTTTTTGTTTATAAAAAACAAAAATTCCATCTCTTTTGCTTTTGAAACAGTAAAAAGGAAAAGAAAAGGAGAAAGAAATTATGAAGAAGAAAGTACTGGCAGTAATCTTAGGAGCAGCAATGGTAGCATCTATGGCAGGTTGTGGAGGAAGCGACGCAAAGACCACAGATACAGCGGTAACAGAAACAACAGACAGCACCGATGATGCGGAAAACACAGACACAGCAGAAGCTACAGACGGAGAAAGCTATACCATCGGTATTTCCCAGTTCGCAGAGCACGGTTCTCTGGATAACTGTCGTGAGGGATTTTTGGAAGGTCTGAAAGAAGAGGGTATCGAAGAGGGCAAGAACCTGACCGTAAAAGTAAATAATGCAGATGCAGATATGGGAACCGCATCCCAGATTGCACAGAGCTTCGTGACAGATAACGTGGATCTGATCTGCGCGATCGCAACACCAAGTGCCCAGGCTGCCTACAACGCAGCAATGGAAAAAGGGATACCGGTTGTATATACCGCAGTTACCAATCCGGTAGAAGCAGAACTTGCAACGGATGACAAAATGCCGGTAGGAGCGGTTACGGGAACCAGCGATCAGCTTCCGGTAGAAGCACAGTTAAAGATGATCCGTGAGATTCTTCCGGATGCAAAAACCATCGGAATCCTTTACACCACCAGCGAAGCAAACTCTGTATACAGCATCAGTCAGTACGAAGAGCTGGCAGATGAATATGGATTTACCCTGGAGACCGCAGGTATCACCAGCAGTTCCGAGATTTCCCTTGCAACCGCAGATCTGCTGACAAAAGTAGACTGCCTGACCAATCTGACAGACAACACCGTAGTAAGTTCTCTTCCGGCAATCCTGGATCAGGCAAATGAAAAAGGTATCCCAGTATTCGGAAGCGAGATCGAACAGGTGAAGATCGGATGCCTGGCAGCAGAAGGAATCGACTATATCAGCCTTGGAAAAGACACCGGTAAGATGGCAGCAAAGATTCTCAAAGGGGAAGCAAAAGCAGAAGATATGGAATATCAGCTGCTGACAGAAAGTAATCTGTATGTAAACGAAAAAGTAGCAGAAAATCTTGGAATCACAGTTCCGGACAGCATGAATGACCGTGCAGTGGAAACATTCTCCGAGATTTCCGAAGGCTAAATAAAAGCGGAGGAAAAAAGTGATGGATTTTATCATGACGATTGTGGAGCAGGGCCTGATCTACGGCATCCTGACTCTGGGTATTTATATAACATATAAGATTCTGGATTTTCCGGATCTGACCGTAGACGGGAGCTTCCCTCTGGGAGCGGCTGTGACAGCGGCACTGATCACACGTGGGGTTAATCCGTATCTGACTATACCGATAGCATTTATGGTGGGTGTTCTGGCAGGTATCTGCACCGGTCTGATCCATGTGAAATGCAAAGTCCGTGACCTGTTATCCGGAATTATCATGATGACCGCACTGTACACTGTAAATCTGAAAATAGCGGGAACCAATAACGTTCCCCTGTTTTCTCAGGAAACCATGTTTAAAAACAGTATGCTGGAATCCATCTTCGGAGAGACGATTCCTGGATACATGAAGATCGTTCTGATCTTACTTGTTGTTCTGATTGCGAAATTCCTGCTGGATTTTTATCTGCAGACCAAATCCGGATATCTGTTGCGTGCAGTAGGGGATAACGATAATCTGGTAACTGCCCTGGCAAAAGACAAAGGAAATGTTAAGATTCTTGGTCTTGCCATCTCCAACGGACTGGTGGCTTTATCCGGTTGTGTATTTGCACAGGAACAGAAAGTATTCGACATTTCAACAGGTACCGGGTCCATGGTTATCGGCCTTGCCAGCGTGATCATCGGAACCAGCCTGTTTAAGAAACTGACATTTGTAAAAACGACAACAGCGGTTATCATCGGCTCG
>OIYV01001767.1_pt1 | contig 9945 bp, 6 predicted proteins | sample 1588251 | NCBI WGS metagenome assembly OIYV01 (sample SAMN03283282) | human gut metagenome | biome: human-associated habitat; material: feces | host: Homo sapiens | place: Peru | collected 2012
AAATATAGCAATATTATTTATAAGTAAAAATATTAAAATAAGATATAATACAAAAGAAATATCTTTAAATTTTACTTTAGAAACTTTAAACATAATAATACTTAAGATGAACATACCTCCTAATATACGTGTATCATAAGTAATCATAGATGCTAAAGAAGTTATTAATCTGTTAGTTTCTGCATAACTAGATATAGATTTATTTTGATATTCTAGTTTCAAATCATTATCTAAAGTATCTTTCATTAATTTGTCATACTTAATATAATTTTCATAATCACAAATAATAGGCTCTAATATATTAATATGATTAGAAAGTTCTGGATGTCTAAAATCTATTGTTAAAACTTTATATCCCTTATCATTTAACATTTTAGATGTAGTATGATAAATTTCTCCTTTAGGATCTGTTACAAATATACTTCTCTTAACTTTAGCATTTGCAATAAAACTAATCATAGGAATAACTGCTGTTACACTTTTACCAGAACCACTTGATCCTAAATAAACATAATGAGGAGTTTCTTTATCAAACCAAACATGAGATATATTTTTATCATAATAAACTGGGAAACCAACTTCATTAATATTGCTGATTTTTTCTTTTGTAAAATTCTTATTTATTTCATTAAATGTAGAAAATCTAGCTGAACCATACTCATTATTATTTTTAATTTTGTGCTTTGCAATAATGGGCTCTATATAAATAAAGCATATTATAAAAATTATTAGTATAGTAAGTAAGATAATAAGGGATAAACTCATAGTCTATCCCTCACTAAATTACTTCTATAAATCATAATCCTCCATGTCATCTAATTCTTTTTCTGGATCATAATATAAATCTTCAAACATATTAATATCTATTTTAGATAAATCTAAATTTTGAAATTTTAACACATTCTTTAAATTACCTATATTGTTTTCGCAGTTTTCGTTCAAATAAAAATGACATTTATTATAAATTCTTCTTGATATTGCTACTTGTTGAGCTATTAGTGGAGAACCCCATCCGATTTTATCATTATGGTAATCATAATATGCACCACACCCACTAAATCCATCATAATAATTGATTCGTAAATTTTTTGAACCTAAAATTGTAATCCAAGCATCTAAATATTTATATAAGACTTTGTGTTTTATTTGAGTTTGTTCTGGATATTCCCAAAAATAAAAATTATTATAGTTGTCTACTAATATTTTTTCAATATGTCCCTTTTTAGGTCCCTTTGCATATTTTATTATTTCATAATTTCTATCCATTATAAACCTCTATGATTGTCTTTTATAATCAAAAGCTGTTCTTATAATATTCCAGTATTTAGGTAAACTATCTTTTAAATAACCATTCTTTAAGGCTACAGTATCAAATAATTCAACTAATTTTCTATCATTTGATAACACATAATCGTCATATTCAGCAATTCTTTCAATTATCTGTTTTATGCTAGGGCGGTTAATATTAAATTGATAAACCCCTACGAGTGGATTATTAACTTCTACATTATTAACTAATGCAGATTTTTTGGGAGCTGAGTCTTTCGCTTTTATATTATTAGCACGTTTATAATTATATATAGCTCTACAAATAGACCAATAAGGAGGTAATTCAAAATCTTTGTATCCATTCTTTAAAGCTATTTGATCGAAGAAATAACAAAATTGCCTATCATTGTCCATTAAACTAGGATTAAATCCTGCAAGTTTCTCTACAATTTGCCTTGTTGTAGGCTTTGTATTAAACAAATTATCAAATAATTGATTATTAATATTATTCATTTGAAGATTATAGCATAATATCTAATAAGCATTACTTTTGTAAATATTTTCTTAATTTTTCAAGTTGCCCATTTGGAGTAGCATAGGCAATGTGGATTTCGTCTGCTATTTGGGCTATGTATTCATTCCGTTTTATGCAGGTTTCTTTGGTTTGATAGATTACTTCGTCTGGGAAAAAGAACAAAAATAATAACCTGCCCTCATCCACCATTTGCTGTTCTTCTTGTGAGATATGCTTATACTTACCTCGTGCAGGAACTTTGATTATTGGTTGTGTTCCTTTTTTGAGAAAATTGAATACGTCCTGTTCAATTTTAGTGTGAAAACTTGATATTACGCACCTACCCTCATCTCGCATTTTTGTTGCCCAGTCATAAGACTGAATGATAATATCAGCAGGACATTTATGAGAACAAAGAAATGCTGTTTTGTATTCTTTCAGAATATCAATATTGCCTATGTATGAAACAATATCTTTATTCTTCATTATTACCACCATTGAGAGAATCGCCCATTCTATACTTAATATCATAATTAATGATATAGTCTAATTCTTCATCTGTAAAACCATAATGTTTTGCAAGAACTTTATCAATCTCATCAATAATGGACTTTGATAATCTCGGATAATAAATTTCTACTTTTCTTAATTGTTGAGTACTTGTTTTAATTTCTTCTCTGAAAGTAGAGTTTTTCTTATAATCACTCATTAATTGTTCATTTAATTCAATAAGGTGTTTATTTATGCTTTCATCTGGGTTGTAACTAAAGTAAAAGTTTGAAAATTCTTTCTTAGTTATATGGTAATTATCTGATATGGTTGTCCAATACCAGTGAAATAATGAACTACTGCATAAGGCTACTACAAGATTTTCGTTTATAGAACAAAAAGTTGGTTTTAGAGTAGTAGAAATCTGTTTCACTCCATTTACAATTATTTGAGGTGGTGTTGTATAAAACATTCTATAATAAGAACCACTAGCATTTCTATAATAAAATTTATGTCCTCCGTTAGGAATAAAATAACTTAATAGATTCTTTTTGTCAGATACAATTTTTTGTAAAATATTAAATTCAATACTATGACCAATTTTAAAATATTCACTATCAAAAGAAGTTTCTGTGTATGTTATGTTATTAAACAATACATTTCTATAGTCATCAAACCAACGAACATAATTTGTAGAAAAAGATTTCTTAAAATTCTTGCTAAGAATGATTATACTCAGTTGACTTTTTACACCAGAAAATAAAGTACTTGGATTAGAATCTCCAGCATAGAAACTACCATAGACTCCATAGCTTTTTACAATGTCTTTAGCTTTTTTCATTCTAGGAGTACTTAATAAACTTAAAGGTAAAATCATACTTGTATAACTATTTTGATGAGATATCTTTAAAGAATTTTCAAGAACAAAAGCATATAAATTACCACATTCCTCTGTTTTATAGTTTATGATAGTGTAAATGTTTTTTACTTTTGTGTACTCAACATAAGGTGGATTTCCTATTATCACATCAAAACCACCACGATTATGTATTACATCATAAAATTCTACAAACCAGTTAAATGGCTCATGGGTTGATAGCCATTGATTGTATTGTTCTTCTTTATCTGTATCTATTCCATATTTCTTTGCCATGTCCTGATTCAATTTGGTATTAAGGTCGTCTAACCTTTGTTGCAAGTCTTTCTTTGCTGATAGTATTTTTTCATGTGAACCAGATATTATTTGAGTATTTTTGAACCTCTTATATGCCAGTGAAACCTTTTGTGCATTTTCGTCTATAATATCCATTGTGTTACCAGACAACAGGTTCATTTGCCCACTCAAACTATTGTGCTCAACGGCAAATTTTATTTCTTCATAGTTTGTAAAACCAACAAGAGAATTACCTGCTCTTATATTGAAGTCTATATCTGGCAATGCTTCTAATCCAAAGTTTTCTTTTCTATAATCAACTTCTGCACAAGAAGCAAGTTTTAAGAACAACCTTAACTTAGCAATTTCGGTTGCTTCTTTCATAATATCTACGCCATACAGGTTGTTTAAAATTATTGATTTATAGATAAAGTATTCTCTATTTGGATGTTTTTCAATATCTTCTAAAATACTGTCAAATTCTTTGTATGAATCTGGCTTTTCATGTTTGAAGTCATACATTTTGTCAATACAAGCATCATACAAAGGTTCAAGTATATTCAGACCTGCAAACAAAAATGCACCAGAACCACATGTAGGGTCAAGAATACTCATTGCAGGTATGCCTTTTTCATTAGATTTTTTACCTATATGACCTGCTATCGTATAGTAAAATGCTTTGACTACATCTGAACTTTCAGCATTAGTAATAATATCTTCAACAAACTGTCTTATATCAAGGTTGTATGTGATGAAGTCGTTTATTGAGCTGATTTCACCATTTTCAAGTTTTGACTTAACTTCAAAATATCTGTTACGTCTTTCAACCGTTTCTCTCCATATTTCAGTAGGTAAAGCAAATTCTTCTAATGTTGGTGTGTTCCATTTTTCTCTTTGAGAAACGTCGTCAATACCTTTTGAGATATAATCTGGCAGGTCTTTATTACACCCTTTTTTAACAGCTTCATAGATATATTTATCTGGGTTGTCTTTCAACATTTGCCAGATATAAGAGTTTTCTTTAAATGCAACCTCACATTTTTTCTTTGCTTCTTCAAACAAATATGGAATAATAGTGTTTTTGCTTATGTATTCTGTAATATCTTCCTTTGTATAATATGCCCCCATTTGTTTTTGGTTGATATACTTTTCAAAGATATGACCGATTACATCCGGGTTGATTTGTTTATCATTTGAAACTGGTCTATCGTCTAAATGCCAGTCATATTTATCAAAAAAGTCAAATATTTTTTCAAATGCAGAATCTGGAATGGTTATATCCGAATATTTTCTTTCAAGTTCATGAACGTCAAATAAACCACCATTCAAATATGGAATTTTGCCTATAATCTGCATAGTTTGTGCAGAACGTTTATCAAGTTCTCTTGCAAAACCTTCGTGGAATAATACTAACAAAAACTCTCTATAAAATGAATAGAATTTATTATCGCCTCGTTTTTGTTGAACTTCTTCCAGTTTATGTCGCATATAATCTGTATCCTCATTCAAAAACTCTCTCTTTTGAATGAAATAAATAAACATTAAACGATTTAACATTAAAGAACTGTACCACTCTTTATCAACAGTTTCTTTTATACCTTCAATAAACTTAGAGAAGTTGTCTTTGTTCTTCTTAAACTCTTCGTAGAATTTCTTTGTTACCTTATCTTTGTTTAGTGAATCATTAATTCTTTGTGTAACATCTGTAATTGTGTAATCTTCCCACCCAAAAAACAGTTTTTCTAACTTCTGATACAGTTTTTCACCTGATTGTGTTGCAGGATTGTAGATTTCTGAACGTGTTACGGCAGGTGAATTTTTGGTTGCTCTCTTTATCCATTGCCAAACTTGCTCATGTTTTTCAGTAAATATAATAAGGTGTTCCAGTTGAGTTTTGGCAAGTTTATTACTGATTTTCTTTCTTAAATCGTACTTGATAGGTTCTGAATTGTTATTAACATATTCATAAATAGCAAAACCTTCCTTTTCAACAATACCATTTAGTGTGTATATTGTACCTTCAACCAGTACTGGCATTGTTTGATTAAAGTTATTCCAACCTAAATGTTGTGTGAATAACTCTTTTAACTTGTTTTGTGATAGTAGTTCCAATATTCTGTTTTTGTTTAGTGTTACAGTCGTTACCATTTCTAACCCTCATTTAAACCCAAAGAACATATAATTCTTGGTGGACGTTCAGTTATTTCTTCCGTAGTTAAACACAATGTACCGTCAAGTCTTAATTCGTTGGTCATATTTACCAATGAATAATCATCTATACCACTCTTTAATTGACGATTCAGCTTTTCTTTTGCTTTTTCTGTTAGTGGATATTTATAAATTTGGTCAATAGTTCTGTGTAAATCAGGGTTATCGAATAACTTACCTTTGTTTTCTTGTGCAAAAGTATTAAGTCTTTGATATGTTCTGTATCTTGCACCTGTTTTTTTACCTAATTGACCACCTATCAACTTTTCATTTTTAACAATATTTTCAACACCATATTTAACAAGGTCAAAATGGTCTTTAAGCCTTTCTACTGGTTTTTCAGTAGCTAAACATTCAGCCATTCTTAACAGGTCAAATTGAGAATACTGTATAGGATTACCTTTTTCATCCACATATGTAAGTATGTCATTACCGTATGCAGTCTGCGTATAAACAATTACACCTTTTCTCTCGGTTGATTGTTTTGTTGAATAAACTATATCTGGCAAATTTGGTATAATATCTTTTAATTCTGCATTTTCTTCTATTGCATTTTGCCATATCTGATAAGCATATGAAGATAAGTCAATGTCGTTTGAATCTTCTTCATCAAGAACCTGTGAATTTTCATTATACAAATCTTTTAACTTAACACTATCTTCATCGTCAAAGAATCGTTCGTCTGTTCCTACAACTTCTGCATTTTGTTTAAGCCTTATCTTCAAACGACCTCTTAACAATAATATTTTTTCTACACCTTCGGCAGGTAAGAAGTTATAACACAGGATTTCTTCTGACTTTTGACCTATTCTATCGACACGACCTGCTCTCTGAATGAGTTTTATAATAGCCCATGGCAAGTCAAAGTTTACTATAATGTGGCTATCTTGCAAATTTTGACCTTCACTTAAAACATCTGTGGCAATAAGCACTCTTATTTCTTTGTCATTACTAAATTTATACTCATTGCTTATAGGACTAAATCTATTTGCTAATAATGTAGGGTTTTCACTCCTTCCTGTAGCACATGCAACATTTTGAATATTGTGTAATTGCAATTGCTCGTATAAATATTTTGCAGTATCTGCATATTGTGTAAATATCAATACCTTATCATTTTTATGTCTATCTGATATAAGGTTAATAAGTTCTTTTAATTTTTCATCATTTTGACTTTGCCATTCTCCAACTTTTTCAAGAATTTCCTCAAGTGCCTCATTATCTTTTATAAGATGATCTTTTAATGTAGGTTTAAAGAATTTGGAATCAATCCACTTAAAACGGTTTTTATATTTATTTGTATATAATTTATATGCTTCATTTGCTTTTTTATATAAGCCTTCTGACAATGTAGTTTCTGTTTCGTTATCTTCCTCTAAGTCAAGAAACAATTCTTGGTCATTATCTGAAACATTACTATCATTATCTATAAACTCAAAACTTTGTGAACCAATAGGTAATGGTAAACCATTTTCATATGCGTATAAGAAAATGTTGTTCCTTAGTATATGACGTTTCAAAGATAAAATGAACGCATAACCACTACTTTCAAGACGTTTGAACAAGTTTGTACGACAGAACCCAATAATTTCTTTACCTGCACGAGAAAGATTTTTTATAATCTGATTCTCTTCCCCTGTTATATCCATATTTTCTAAGGTTTTCTTATCAACTAACTTTCCTGCAAGACCGTAACGTGGTATTTCAAGGTCATTTATAGTATCTACAATGTCTTGTGAATATAACATTGCATACTGGTCTTTCTTATTCTTGCTGTTTATGTTGAATTTTATGCTCTTTGCAATTCTCTCAGGGAAATATGATTTTGTACCGTCAAAGAACTCTAAGTATTTTCTATTATTAATTTTATCAAGTTTTGCATAATTTGCTTTGATAAAACTTCTTGTACGTCTTACCATGTAATAACGAAGCAAGTCTTGCCAATCTTCTGCATATTCGCTCTTTTCAAACGCCAATATTGAACGTGGTGAAACTTGAACATCATTTACAAATTGTGCTTCTGGTTGTTCTGCAAGCATTCTTTCTGGTCTTACAGGTAATTCTTCATCATCTGATATGAAGAATCTTAACTGTGTTGAAATATCTTTATAACTCTTATTGTAAGGTGTTGCAGTTAGAAGAATTACTTTACTGTCATTACGTTGAACATAATCACGAATAGCATTATATCTTTTACTTTCCTTGTTACGTAAGTTATGACTTTCATCTATAATAACAAGTCTATAACGTTTTAAGTCTGAAAGTTCCCTTTGAACAACAGCAGATGACATTATTCTTGCTCGTAAATCATACTTATCTACATATTTTTCCCACATGGGTATCAAGTTTGCAGGACAAATAATTAAACAACTTGTATCTAAGTCATTTTCAAATATCTTAGCAACTGCACATGCAGTAATCGTTTTACCTAAACCTACAACATCACCAATAAGCACACCATTTCTTGCATTTAAGTATTTTGCTGCCATCAAACAAGACTTGATTTGAAAATCTAATAGTTGATTCTTAAATACTTTTGGTACTCTAAATTCGGTTAAACCTTCTCTTGCTTCTTGTGCCATATGATATGCCATTTTTAGGTATATATGTTGTGGTGGCAGTTGTTCTTCTCTGCACCAACTATTCTCAATAACTTCTATAAGGTCTTGTGTAATATCAACACACCATTGTTCATTCCACCTATCCTCAAACCAATCTGCAAGTTTTTGTGCAGAATCAGTATCTAAAACCTCAACATTTAATTCACCTTGTCTGCTTAAACCTGCAAAAGTAAGGTTGCTACTTCCTAAATATGGGATTGTAGGATTTATGTTATCTTTTCTGTATGCAAGATATAGTTTTGCATGTAAGTCTTTTAAACAAAACTTTACTGTTAATTTTTCTGACTTTAATTGTCTAAGTAATGATTTTAATGCTTTCTCTTGTTGATTATCTGGAATACCGATTATAAGCTGTTCTCTGAAATCTTTAACCATGTCTTTTCTCAGCTTCTTAGCTTGTTCCATGTCAATATAATCATTTTCATTATTTAAAGAAGAATAAAGGTCATTCAATAATTCTTTTGGTGTCTTCTGCATGCCAATAAGCAAACGACAGTTCTTACCTTCACCGCCATCAAATTTATCTATGTAGTCATCTATAATATGCCACCCTCTTAAATTAAAGAATCCTACACAAAAATCAGCACGATATGATAATTCAAGACTTTCTTTTAAAGCTTTTTCGAGTTTTAAATTGATATTATCAAAAATTTTTGGCATATATAACCTTTAATGCTTAAGCTAAATAACACACAATTTTATTGTGTTGTCTTTTATGGAAATATAGTTTGTGTTTGAATTTTAAATGGTAAATTTTTTATTATACCAAATCTTTATGCCAATATTGGACATCAAAAATTGAATATTACAAGTCTTAATAACCCTTTACTTATTAGAAGTTTTCGTGATACACTTTCTTTTAAGTTACACAATAAAATTGTGTTGTATTATTAAAGATAGAAATTATTATAACTTTCATCAATAATCTCTTGTTCAAGTCCGATATATCTTAATGTAACTGCAGATGATGAATGATTAAGAATTTTTTGTAGTAACGGAAGGTTTCCAAATTTTTTGTAATGATGATAACCAAAAGTTTTTCTAAGAGAATGAGTTCCAATATGAATATTAATTTCAGCAATTTTTGCTGCTTTATTTAATATTTTATATGCTTGTATTCTATCTAAACGCTTATCTTTTTGAGTTAAAAATAATGGCTCATCACTTTTTCTATCTTTAACAAAATTATAAATTTCTATTTGTAGAAATTTATTTATCGGAAATTTTTTATACTTATTAGTTTTCATTTCTCGCATTTCAATAAATCTTTTATCTTTAACATCATATACATTTAATGCTAAAATATCTGAAATTCTTAAACCACTATTTATACCCAAACTGAATAGCAATTCATTTCTAGGGTTTTCTGATAAAATAGTACGAAGTTTTTTTATATCTGTTATATTACGAATAGGTTCTACTATATTCATTTTTAACCACCTTTCTATCCTTTAATCGTATCAAGATTACAATAGAAACAAAGTTAAAAAAGCATTTGTTTCCTTATGTGTTGTAATATCTAAAAATTAACTTGATTTGCCTATAATTTAGAGCAATGAATATCGTACAAAAGAAAGGAATTTGTATGATAGAAAAAGATTATCAACTTTATGGCACAAAAATTTTAAACCTTAAAACTCAAGAAATCGGTTTATTAATTTGCATTTGGAAAAATAAATTTGCCGATGGTG
>OIYV01001768.1_pt1 | contig 9945 bp, 9 predicted proteins | sample 1588251 | NCBI WGS metagenome assembly OIYV01 (sample SAMN03283282) | human gut metagenome | biome: human-associated habitat; material: feces | host: Homo sapiens | place: Peru | collected 2012
TGGAGTCCGGCGCACACCGACTTCGCCGAGGGGCTCAAGGCCACCATCGACTGGTACATCGTCAACGAGCCCTGGTGGCGCCCGGCCAAGGAGGCCACCGAGGCCCGCTATAAAGGCTTCTTGAATTAGATAATTAAATGTCGCTTGGCTACTCGGGTCGGCCCAACGTTAATGACGTTGAGTTTAAGTGGCTATAATAAATCTTAACTGTAAACAAGAGAACGGTTCGCCTGTGCCTACAAACTCAAGTGTCCTCATCGCAATACCAGCTTACAACGAAGAGGCCTGTATAAGTAATACCATCTGCGAGCTCAGGTGTGTTGCCCCTGAGTTCGATTTTGTCGTTATCAATGATGGTTCGACTGACCAAACATTATCTATTTGTAATAAACTCGACTGCAATGTTATTGACATGCCGATTAACTGTGGTTTGACAGTTGGTTTTCAAACGGCGGCGCGATATGCAGTTGATCACGGCTATGAATATATGGTTCAGTTTGACGCTGATGGTCAGCACCGTCCCGAATATATTGCCCAGCTTGCCAATAAGGCAAGAATGGATAAGGTAAACATCGTTATTGGTTCAAGATTTTTAACGGTACGTAAGGACAAATCTCTTCGGATGATTGGTTCGCGCATGATTACCGTTCTGATCAAATTGTTAACCGGCAAGAGAATCAGCGATCCGACTTCTGGCTTTAGACTATTCGATCGTTCTGTGCTTAAAAAGTATTATTACGACAATACGCTTAATCCGGAGCCAGAGTCTATTGCTCTATTTATTGAGCAAGGTTATACCGTTGCGGAAGTACAAGTAACCATGCGGGACCGTCAAGGTGGGGAAAGCTATTTAAGCCCCATCCGGTCTATGCAGTATATGCTTAGAGTGTTTGTCACGCTTCTTATAGTTAAATGGTTTAGGTGATTAAATGTCGACCTCGTTGCGGGCTCTTCTCATTGTTAGCGCTGCCCTGGTGTTTTGCTTTGTGGTGCGGAAACTTAAGAAATTTCAGATGCAGGTTTTAGATTCGTTGTTCTGGTTACTCTTTAGCGTTAGTTTTGTTTTGTTGGGAGTATTCCCAGAGATTGCCAGCTATTTTTCTGACTTATTTGGTTTTATTTCACCTTCGAATCTCGTATTTCTCTTTGTTATCGCGGTGCTTGTAGTTCGCGATTTCTGCATCACGATCCGTCTTGCTAAGTTGGAAGAGCGTTTGAATTCTCTTGTTCAAGCGGTCGCTCTTCGTTCGAAAGAATAGATTGATTTTACTTGCGATTGTTAAAAGGGCGCTATTGAATAAACAATAGCGCCCTTTTTCTTTCTTAATTCAAATCGATTCTATAGAGCCTTATGTCATCGTTTGACGCAACCAAGGTGAACCCTGGCGTTGTCTCATCAATCAGATCGATGCCGCGCCATTCATCGACATTGTCATAGTTGTACTGAATTCTATATTCCTGTATGGGTTCTCCATGATCTAGTTGAATTACATATTTTGCGCCTATTTGCTTTACAGCATTGCGTACGTCTTCGTTGCTTGCAATTTCATTCAAATGATGCCTAATAACTTCGCTCTCTTTTGTTTCTGTGTCGGGTGCTGGAGGATACCAGTATCTGTAGTACATATTTAAGCCGTAAACGCTGTATGCGAAGAGACTTCCGTCATCGGGGTTGTTGATTACAACCGAATTGTCGGAATTGTATTTAGCTAAAACTGTTTTACAGAAATCCTCTTCTAGCGGAGAAAACAAATCGTAATAGATAAGCTCCTTGTCGAACTGATTTTGCATCTCGTTGATTTCATAACCAAATGCTGTCTGCAATTCTTGTTTTCTGGGGATTGGTATAGACGGATAGAAGATTAGGGCAATTATGCCGGCGGCGATAACACCAGTGATTGCCGTGCGCACGCTCGGCTTTTGTTCAGATAGTTTATCTTCAAGATGTATAGAAATTCGATTGATAGCTAGACATGCGAAGAAAATGGAAATCAATCCGAGCATTGCGCTTACTCGGTGATAGTCGTTGTACCAGAATCCCGTTAGGAATGGTTTGACTGATAGATTTGTTCCCGCGTCGATTGTGTAGAAGATAACAAGTAATCCATACGTTGCGACCAGGCAGAATTTATGATCCTTCAATTCTGTATAGATACCGATAAAAGCTAATAGGGGAATGAGGATTTGGATTGGGTGAGTTGTTGTTCCAAGGAATAACGCGCTCAAAAATGCCTGCGGAACAGATGTAAAGGCTGACCAATAGCAATCGACAATTCCGTGCATGAACGGAATGCGTGTAAAGCTGATCCAGATTATGAGTACGACTGCAAGGGGAATCGCATAGCAGATTATGTTTGGCAAGTTGCGGTACTTAGCGCTAATGAAATACTTGAAACTGCTGATGAGATAGGGCGCAAGGATGAAACCCCATGCAAATACAGTGTTTGGGTGGGCAAGCGCCAGCGAAATCAGCCCAAGGAATAGCAGGAGGACTCCTTTGAGCATGTCAGGCAGTTTTAATTGATTGAGCTTATTAAATAAGCCGAGAAATAGCGCGATTTCACCTGGTAACAGGCAGAAGCCTAATAAATTTGGATATAAGGGCCCATAGGATATTAAATCCCAGGGGTAAATGGGTACTCCTAGGCATACGATTGCGCAGAGTGCAAATGAAGACGGCTTTCTAATGCCGAATTCTTGTAGGCAGAGGAACAGTGCTAAAGGAAGGATTAGACCAACGCAAAGAATGTTAACGGCGTTTGCAGCCTGTGTGACCGGGATGTCGAGTAATGAGACCAGCATGGCTGCCAATAGATGCCAGGCGGAAGGGTAAAAGCTATTTGCAAGTGGTTCAGGAGCTGTCAGTGCGTTTTTATAGAGTTGACTGTTGAATGAGGAATAGTTTCCTGTTTCTACAAATGCTCTAATTTTTCTGAGATGTGTCTGGTTGTCCCATGCTTGAAAATAGCAATCTGGTCCATCCAGAACTGTTAAGAACACATAAGCAGCAATGATTACGGCAATGGTGAAAAACAGCACTAAGCAAATAAACTCTTTCTTCTTAATTTTGATGCTGCCTTGAACTGAATGCCTATCAAGTGCGGCTGAAATAAATAGGAAGCCTAACGCTGTGCACCCCAATTCGATCATGAGGGTCGAGTATTGTGTCCAAATGCCAAATCTGGGATTTAGAATGGCAAATATAGATAAGATTGCTATCGATGTTGCGGGGGCAAGACAAATGGCTTTCGTAGCATCTTTAGTTAAAGACACATTCACCAGAGTGCCTGGAAGCATGAGGCTAACAAAAATAATTAATATGGATATTGCAAGTGAAAACATGGTTACCTATCTTGGATGCGATTAAAAACTCCTGTCATGCCCGGTCGGGCCCCAGTTGTTAAGGAACGATACTCTTAACAACTGGGATTTTCTTTAGCAGTAGCACCATGCCAACGCAGGCTATATAGAAGACAAGTGCTCCTATCGTTCTGAGCATGACGGAGGTCATGGGGATGTTTAGCCAATGCGGAGAGAGAACGAAATGATCAAGAATTGGCTTGTGGATTAGGTATACGCCAAAGCTGCAGGAAGATACAACCGAGATGATGCGCGTCTTTTTCGTATCGATCAGGCTAAAATCCAGGTGCTTGAATAAGGTAAAGACTGCGACTCCTTGGAGAACGGCTGGGAAGGCTAAGTAGTTAAAATAGAGTCTGTCGACGGCGCCGATGGACTCACTGCTAACCGCCGTGTATGCGAATCGGAAAATCGTTGCCAATAAACCAAGCACGTAGATAGCTGCTCTTTGTTTTTTTGTGAGCTCTGTGGTTGAGAGCAGGTAACCAAGCGCAGTGAAGAGCAGATTGCCGGAAAGGGCCAATACGGCAATGCTTCCCGGCCAATTGATCCCCAGAATTGGAAGGGCGTATGGGAACACGGACTGGAGCATGAAGGAAACTCCAACGCCATAGGCAAGCGCCCTCTTGTTGTCGGCAAGTAGGGAAAGTAGCGGCATTGATAAATAGATTGAAAACAAGGGAAAGAAGAACCAGTAAACCTGCTCAATTTGATTATTAAGCATCATGTCGATGAAGTTACGGGGTCCCAGATGCGCCTCTCCGCTTCTAACCGCAATGAGTAAATACCAGATGAGGCTCCATGCAATGAAGGGTACGACGGTGCGTTTCGCTCGTTTTGTCAAAAAGGTCTTCGTGTCATAGCGGTCTCGGTAGCGCATGAGAGTGGCGCCGGTAAGCATGAAGAAAATGGGGACAGCCCAATAAAAGAGCACTTCTATTAAAAGGGCAAAAAGCCAATTCTTGCCCGACTGCCATGTATGTACCATCTGATTGCAATGAAGTATCACCACGGAGATGCATGCAGCTATGTTGAGACAATCGTAATAAATTACTCTGTTTTTCACTTCTGTGACCCGCCAGTACTCATATTTCTTCACCAATGCCGATGAGTATTTATCGAACAATGGACGAAAAGGCTCTCTTGAGTGCCGAGCCGATTCCTTCCTGTTTCATATAGTAGGAAAAGACTGCAAGCTTACCCTTTTCATGAGCGATTTCAAGAGCGGTTCTTTCGCTTCTGCCGCTGCGCAGCTCGATTACATAAGACTCAGGATCGGCAACGATTCTCTTAAGACGTTTTATCTCATCGGGCCAAAATAGCTTTTCATCAATTTCGTTATTCTCAAATGCTCGCCTATATTCGGCGGCATACCTCTCAAGGAAGGGAAGCTGGAACTCGTTTGCGAGTCGGCTAAAAGCAAATTCGCAGTTGTGGGTCTTCTTGTACTCAAAAATACCGATGAACTTTTGGCGAAGCTGCGGATTGCTTCTCAGCCAATTCTCAATCCACTGATACTCGTCGAGCATGACAAATACCTTGTTGGATTGATTGATCGAAGAAGCGGCGTTGTCTTGGCGATAACAATAGAACGCCTCGTCTAAAATGGCAATCTTGTTAGCCCAGCAATAGGTTTGGAACCAAAAGCCGTTGTCTTGAAAGCCTGCACCTGGGCTTTCGTTGAATTTGATATCGTGCTCTATTAGCCAAGAACGTTTGTAGATGCCTGTCCAGTTTTCCATACGAATATTGAACAGGTCGACATTGGCTTGAGGGTTGAGTGTCTTGTTGTAATAGGAGCTCTTGTTGCAGATGGGCTCCTTTTCAAGATGGTCCACTCCGTTTGCGTCCGTGGTTAGACGGTAGTAGTCAGAACGGACAAAATTGAGATCGTCCACAACTGCACGGTTATAGAGCTTTTCGAACATTTCCGGCTTAAGATAGTCGTCGGGTTCAAGAATGCCTACATATTCACCTGCCGCATTGTTGATGCCAACATTCATGGCGTGGCCATAGCCGCCGTTGGGTTTATCGATCACTTTAATGCGGCTGTCGTTTGCGGCGTAGCGCTGAATAGTTTCGAGTGAGGTGTCCTTAGAACCATCGTTGACGCAAACGACCTCAATGTCCGCAAGAGTTTGCGCGAGAACGCTGTCGAGCGCCTGCTCGAGATAAGGCTCGGCGTTATAAATGGGCATAACGACCGAAACCTTTGGTGCTGCGTTAGTCATGTCTTAATCTCCTTGTGCAACTGAGGATGAACTCTTGTTTGCTGTTTTGCCCGTAAGTGCGAAGTCGGCGCCGCGTTTGAGTTGTGAATCAGGTTGCGTTACCGCTTGTTTTAGAATCTTGCGTTTGAACCAACCGAGACTTTTGTATATGGTGTGGAACAGGCCGTCATACTGGATTCCTTCAAGGAATTTTATCAAACGAGGAATGACACGGTGGCGCTTATATCGCCTCATGCTCTCAGCCGTAAGGTCGTTTCTTCCTGTTGCCTCTTCGAGAAGCGCACAATACCTGTCGTAAATTGTGGGTTCCAGACCGAAGAACGCAGGGGAGTGGAGCCCGACTTCGAGCTCCTGAAATTCGTCGTCGGCAAGTGCTTTCAGTTGGATTCGGCGTCCATCGTCATCGTCCATGGTTTCGATATTCCATACCAGGTATCCAATGGCCCAATTGAGAAAGCCCCAAGATGTTTTCGCATAAAGATCAGGCCTCTTTTTAAGCTCTCTTTTCAATAGACAGGTGCTTTCGTAAAAGGCAAGTGGGTCTTTTGCGCGTGAACCCGAGACTGATCCCGAACGATTGACCCTATGGCTGATGAGCGGGGTGTCAACAACGGAAATCTTGGAAGCGAGTGCCAGAGAAAGGAAAACGAAGTAGAGATCCTCACTATTGCTCAAATGTGGGTAGCGGATGGCGTTTTTCTCGATAAACGAGCGTCGATATAGCTTGTCCCAAGGCCAACCGATAAAGGCGGTAAAGATAAAATCTCGCATATCGTCAGCATTGAAGACTGGCTTATCGGGAATCTGGGAAATGTTGATGGTCCACCATGAATCTACCGGTGTACCAGTGGAATCGTCAAATTGAGATGACCGGCAGACGACAACATCACTGTCATATGTTTTCGCGCTTTCGTACAACTCTTCTAGAAGTGTGGGCTCGTAGACATCATCTGCATCGAGCATGATGACGTAATTTCCCGCCGCCTTATCAAGGCCGGTGTTGCGTGCTGTACCCGGCCCCGAATTCTCTTGAGAGAAGACTCGAAATCTCTCGTCGGTTCGAGAGAACTCTTCGAGGATTTGGAGGCTGCTGTCGCTTGAGCCGTCGTTCACGCACAGGACTTCAAAGTCACAATACGTTTGTTCCTGAATGCTTCGCAGTGTTGTATTCAGGTAGTTCTCCCCGTTGTACACCGGGAGAACTATTGAAATCTCGGGTTGTCTATGAGTGCTGCTCAAGTAAATCAATCGCTTTCATTTATTGCTGATCCGGTAGCGCTTTTGCCGTTTGATGGCGTGCTTAATCTTGCTCAGGGGCTTGAGCAAAGCGTTTCCTAGCTTATACGAATGTGACTCATATACATCATAAAGCTGTTTTTCGCTTGCGTTAAGGCGCTGTCGTTCCATATTCAGCGTTTGCTCAAGATTGGCGCGATCGCAGACTGCGACATCCCGTTCTTTTAGCATAGTAACTGCATTTGAAATGAGCTTTGCCCTGTTGTCGTTCAGTAGTTCTTTAAGCTTAAGTTCATAGGGATCAAAGAGCGATTCAACATTTTGGGGTATGGCGGTAATGAGGGGTTCTATTTCTTTGAGATAGGCATCCGCTTCATCGTCGGGCAGGCTTTCGATTGTCCAGATTGAGTAATTTAGAATCCAGCGATAATAGGAATTGAGGCATGCTTTACCCTCTTTGGATTCGCTGAGCAATCCGCCGATAGAGCGGATCGCATTCACAGCGTTGTTCCAACTTTTTGCGCGGGAGCCTTCCAAGGACTTTTTATTGTTTGTTCGATGATGAAACAGAATTGAGTCTAGGCACACAATAGTCTCTGCTTGTGCTAAAGCGCAAAAAACGAAGAGAGCGTCATTTGTAGTTCTTAATGGCTGGAACGCAAGGCCTGTCTTATCGATGAAATTCTTACGGTAGAGTTTGTCCCAGGGCCATCCGATGAAACTCTGGAAGATGCTTTCGCAAAACTTCTCATGTTTTATAGGTCGATTGAAGTCCATTCCGTTGAGCGAGCCATCGATGGTCCAGGTGTCGCCCGTTGCATTATCAAAGCCTTCAGACTGGGCAATAGCAATGTCTGCCCCACTCTGTTCGAGAGCATTGACAAGAATTTCAAGAGCCGTCTTTTCTATGTAATCGTCAGCGTCGAGAAAATAAAGATAGCTGCCTGTGGCCTTGGCCATTCCGTTATTGCGGGCGACCCCCGCAAACTGATTTGTCTGCTCTACAAGCATGAGGCGCGAGTCTTTGTAGGCATACTCCTTGACTATATCGCGTGTGCTATCGGTTGACCCGTCGTCTACTACGATAACCTCGATGTCGGCAAGCGTTTGCGCGAGTACACTTTCCAGCGTCTCGGCTATGTAGTTCATGGCGTTGTAACTGGGGATGATAACGGAGACGATGGGCATATTACTATCCTTTGCTCGAGGTGTGCTGGAGCTGAAGACTTCGGAATTAAGCTAGCACGGTATAGTTTAATTGAGTTGGCTTTGCTTGACTGTAGGCATCATGCGCTTTCCTATGCTTGTATTTGATATGGGTTAGTTTTCCAGATTCGCCTCTTTGGTTTTGTTGGCGCGCGAGAAGGCTATACTTTCGTCTGTTATGAAATCAGAGACAAGGAGAAACTCCGTGGCTGACAGCATGAAGAGTCAGGTAGCGGTGGCTAAGCCGGCCTCTCACGCTAAAAATGATATCGAAAAAGACAAGTTTATTCTTAAGCAGCTTGTCACCAAAGATTTTAAGATCAAGTACCGTCGTAGCGTTCTTGGCATTGCGTGGTCCGTACTTAACCCGCTTCTTATGATGATCGTGATGTCCATTGTTTTCTCGACCATTTTTGGCCAGAGTCGCAATGGCTCCATTACCCCCGAGATGTATCCTCTGTACCTGATTGTGGGAAATATTACATTTTCCGTTATGTCCGAGTCGACAAATCAGGCACTAATGTCGATCATTTGGGCTTCATCTCTTCTTAAAAAGGTTAAGGTGCATCGCTGGGTTTTCCCAGTGCAGAAAGTGTTGTTCTCGCTCGTTAACTTTGCCTTTTCTCTGGTCGCTGTTGCTCTGGTAATGCTCTGGTTCCATATTGTTCCTACTTGGCATTTGATATTGCTACCCGTTTGCCTGCTACTGCTCATGTGCTTCTGTATGGGCTTGGGCTTGATGCTTTCCGCACTGGCAGTCTTTTTCCGCGATGTCATGCACCTGTGGTCGGTTGTTATTACTGCCTGGATGTATCTGACTCCTATATTTTGGACGACTGACTATATCTCGCAGATGGCACATTGGATTCAGATTTTGGTTGTTGTAAACCCTATGTACAACTATCTGCAGTTTATGCGCGACATCTTTTTGTTCGGGACAATGCCGTCTGCGACGACATTGGGTTTATGTGTTGTTTGGGCCGTTGCCGCCCTCGTCATTGGTTACGCTGTCTTCCATAAGACCGAGCATAAGTTCATTCTCTATATTTAAGGAGTGCTGTAATGACTGAATCTGCTATTGATTACAGCAAGCAGCCCCTTGCTGTTGAGGTCAAAGACGTCACCATGATCTTTAACATGGCATCCGAGTCCCTAACGAACCTCAAAGAATACTTTATTAAGCTCGCAAAGCATGAATTGTTCTTTGAGGAGTTTCGTGCGCTTAAGCACATTTCATTTGACGTGCATCGCGGTGAGGTCGTAGGTCTGGTCGGAACCAATGGCTCCGGCAAATCTACGATGCTCAAGATTATCGCTGGCGTTCTCGAACCCAGCGAGGGCGAGGTTAAGGTTCACGGTAACATTGCGCCGCTAATTGAGCTTGGTGCTGGCTTTGACCCTGAGCTTACGGCGCGCGAGAATATTTACCTCAACGGTGCCCTGCTTGGATATACCAAAGAGTTTATCGATGCTAGCTTCGACGAGATCATCGAGTTCGCTGAGCTTAAAGACTTTGTGGACATGCCGCTTAAGAATTTCTCGTCGGGCATGGTCGCTCGAATCGCTTTTGCTATCGCTACGATTACTGAGCCTGATATTTTGATAGTTGATGAGACGTTATCTGTGGGCGATGTCTTTTTTCAACAGAAGTGTGAGCGCCGCATTCAACATTTTATTGAGAACGGCGACGTTACCGTTCTATTTGTTTCTCATTCTATGGACCAGGTTGAGCGCATTTGTCAACGTGCCGTGTGGATCGAGAAGGGAGACCTTCGCATGGACGGTCCTGTGGATGAGGTTTGCAAGGCGTACCATGACCAGTTCAAGTAGGTTATAATTTTCTAGCCGTGCGAACTTGTACCCGCTTGGACGCATGGCGATATGCTCCATTAGCTCAGTTGGATAGAGCAGG
>OIYV01001769.1_pt1 | contig 9935 bp, 7 predicted proteins | sample 1588251 | NCBI WGS metagenome assembly OIYV01 (sample SAMN03283282) | human gut metagenome | biome: human-associated habitat; material: feces | host: Homo sapiens | place: Peru | collected 2012
TCTTGCTGCTGCAGGGTATTGCCCGCGAGCACTCGCTCAACCGCGCCGCCAAGAGAATGGGCATGGCGTATTCCAAGGCCTGGCGTATTGTGAACGAGGCCGAAGGTCAGCTGGGCTGCAAGCTCATCGAGCGCGACGGAGCCCGCGGATCCACCCTCACCCCCGCCGGCGAGCGAGCCATCGAAGTCTACGAAACGCTGCAGACGGAGATCAACAACGTCATAGCGACCCGGGCCGACACCCTCATTGCCACCATCACCCAAAAGTAGCTCATATGGGACGGGGCTTATTTAGCTAATTTGGGACGGGGCTTTTTTAGCTGCACAACCCCTTCTCATAAGTTGCGGTGAAATAGGGACTGTTTATGCCGATAAAGCCGTAAACCAATCCCTATTTCACCGCAACTTATGGAGTTGAGGATGATTTAGCTAGTTGCGGAGGGCGTTGTCTAGGGTGGACGCTACGACCAGAGGGTCGTCGGTGCCGGCGAAGAGACGGATGGTGCTCCCCCGCTTGCCGCGTGGGGCCGAAAGACGCGTCGTTGCGCCGCCGGCGGATGATGTGCGGAACTCCCCCGGCAAAGCATCGAACAGCTCGCGCGCGCTGCGCTCGATAAGGTCAAATTCAACTGCAGGGCCAAAACCGTGCTCCAGGATGCCGGTCGCGATGGCATGGTCGGGATGCGAGGCCAGCCCGGGATAGCGCACGTTGCTCACCATCTCGTTCGCGGCCAAATATTCAGCCAGTGCACGCGCGCGGTCAAAGTGTGCCTGCATGCGAGTGTCGAGCGTGTCGAGCCCGCGTTCTAGAACCTCGGCCTCATCGGAGGACAAGTCGAGCGCGGCCAACCCGCACCCCTCGAGCAGCGTATGCGCGCACTCGGCCGCAGCATCCACGCGATGGCGCTTGAGCTGCGAGCGCGCGACCGAAGCGGCAACGAGCTTGCGCGGCGCCTTACCGGCACACGCGCGGTCGAGTGCCTCGAGCGACAGCACGGCACCCAGCCGCAGCGGATCGCAGCCAAAGACGTCAGCCACGGTGTTGTCCACAACCAGCAGTGCATGGGCCTCACGCGCCGCCCGACCCAGCGCGCGCAGATCGGGCACACGCAGACCAAACCCGCCGATGGAATTGACGAACCACCACAGGTGCGGCCCCTCGGCATCAAGCGAGGCATCAAAGCCCTCGGACGCGGCAACAAATACCTCGGCGCACGAATCCCCCACCAGCACAACATCGCAGCCATCAAAGCCGCGGGCAAAGGCTTCGGTAAAGTCATCCGCAAAGGCCACCAGGCGGTCACCGGGACGCACAATACCCAGCAATGAAAGCGCCGCCGGCACATGCGGGGCCGCAACAAGACGCGCCTCACGCGCGCTGGCCCTCAAAGCCCAGGCCTCTTCTAGCTGCTGTACGCCCATACGGCACCGTCCCTTCAAAACAAAAACCCACGATGCGGATGTTCCCCGCATCGTGGGCAACGGCTGCAGTATAGCGCCGATGGGCGATCGCGCACCTAGATGTTGAGCGTGTGACAGGTCACGCTCGCACCCGGAGCGTCAACGGTCACGCCATAGGCCTCAGGATAGATACGCGTCGAGAACACGAGCGCGCCATCGTTCACAAACACCTCGACCGACGAGACATCGCCAACAATGCGCACGTTACGGACCTCGTCGACGGGCTCCCAGCGCACGGTACGACCGCAGCCGGCAGAAGCGCGACCCTCATCGGTAAATCGCATCTCAAAGCGCGAGGGCAGTTCGCCCTCGGCGGGCACAAACGCCAGCCTCAGCTCGCCATCAACGGTCGCGGTGAACGCGCCGTCGACACCGTCGACAACAACGTCAAAGCAGGTATCGCCGGCAACCTCCAACGAGCCCTCCCCCACACGTACCGAGGCATAATGGCGCTCGATCTCGCGCGCCGGCTGCTGCAGCACCACGCCGCCGTCACCGGCCGTAAGCTCGCGCGGCACCGTCATGCAGTGCTGCCAGCCGCACGCCACGGTGGGTGCGTTGCCATAGGTTGGCTCATCGGGCATGCCCATCCAGCCGATCAGAATGTGACGACCGTCCTCGGCCGTGAACTCCTGCGGAGCATAGAAGTCAAAACCGGCGTCCCACAGGCGGAACTCGCCCAGTTCATAAGCGTCATTGCCACCCGTAATGTCGCCCGTTACAGGCATGTAGCCCGCGGCGTACACGTTGCCGCGGTCCCAACGGCCGCCCTCGAGCCCCTGGGGCGAGAAGGACAGCCACCTCGCCGGCACACCACCATCGGCCTCAAGCTCAAGGTATCCCGGGCACTCCCACATAAAGCCAAAACGCTCGGGCGTAGACACACGGCTCTCGAGCTCCCAGTTCAGCATATCGGCCGAGCCATACACCAGGATCTCGCCCACATCGCGCCCGGCGCCCTCGCCATGCATGGCGCAAAAACGACTCTCGACATGCGGCCCGTCAACGCAACGACGCACGCCTAGCACCATGTGATAGCGACCAGCCTCATCGCGCCACACCTTGGGATCGCGCACGTGGCAGGTCAAATCCTCGGGATAATCCTCAGACGCCAGCACCACGCGCTTTTGGCTGAACGTCTGTCCATCGACACTCTCGACATACACGGTGTCGGCGCGACGGCCGAAGTTGACATAGTCAAAGACGCCGTCCGCATCGGGGAGCTTAACGTTGCCGGTATAGAGCACGCGAATGCGACCGTCCACGACCAAAGCCGAGCCCGAGTACACGCCATGGCAGTCAAACGGCTCGTCGGGAAGCAGCGGCGCGCCAACGTAGTCCCACGTCATAAGATCGCGACTCGTCGCATGGCCCCAGACCTTAACGCCACCCTCGACATCAAAGGGCGCATATTGAAAATAGGCATGGAACACGCCGCCCGCTTGGCAAAGACCGTTGGGGTCGTTGAGCCAACCCGCGGGCGGCATAATATGGAAGTGCTGGCCATACGCGCCATGACCGCACTCAGAGGCGGCGGCGTCAACAGCGGCAACCAGCTTTGCAAGGTCGCGACCAAGTGCATTAGACATATCAAAGTCCTAACGGATCGAAAGTTACAAGGCGCCGAAGATCGGCGCCGATAAAGACGGGAAACACCCGCGGGCACGCAAACCCGCGGGCACTCCCAACGAAATACTTAGGCCTGCTCGGAAGCCTTGGGCTCGTCCTTGTACAGGACAAACGAGATAGCAAAGGAAACCAGCGCGGCGACCGCAAACATGATCGCGTACTGCACGGGCTGAGCCAGACACAGCAGGATGCCAAAGATACCCGTAACGCCCGTGCCGGAGGCGGCCAGCGAAGTGAGCGCGCAGACCAGGGCACCGCAACCGCCGCCGATGCAGCCGGCGATGAAGGGCTTAAAGAAGCGGAGGTTCACGCCGAAGATGGCAGGCTCGGTAATGCCCATGAAGGCGGACAGGGCCGAAGGAAGCGCCAGGCCCTTGATCTTGGCATCGCGGGTCTTAAAGGCAACGGCGAGCGCGGCACCACCCTGAGCGATGTTGGCGGCGCTGGCGATGGGCAGCCAGTAGGTCACACCGTACTGGGCGAGCTGGCCAAGGTCGATGGCGGTGTACATCTGGTGGATACCGGTAACGACCGTGGGAGCATAGAACAGGCCGACGATAAAGGAACCGATGCCGAAGGGCAGGGTCAGCAGGGTCTGAATCAGACCGAGGATGGCGTTCTCGGCCCACACGAAGATGGGGCCGACGGCAACGAGCGTCACGAGCACGGTCACGAACACGGAGACGAGCGGAGTCACAAAGAGGTCGAACATCTCGGGAACGATCTTGTGCAGGCGCTTCTCGAGGAAGGCCAGAATGGCGCAGGCGATAACGATGGGGATCACGTGGCCCTGATAGCCGACCCACTCAAAGCTGTACACGCCGGGAATGACGGTGACCATAGTCTGCACGCCCTCGGAGGCAACCGTGTAGGCGCTCTGCAACGAGGAGTTGATGAACGCACCACCGACGACGGCGCCCAGATACGGGTTGGCTCCAAAGGCCTTAGCGGCGGAGTAACCGATCAGGATCTGCAGGATGCCAAAGGAAGTTCCCGAGACCAGGTCGGCAATCTTGTAGATAAAGTTATTGGTGTCGAGCGCAATAAAGCCGTTGGAGGCCATAAAGTTGAGGGCACTCATAATGCCCAGCAGCAGGCCCGAAGCCACGATGGCGGGGATGATGGGAACAAAGACGTCGCCGAGCACCTTAATGGCACGCATAAAGATGTTCTGCTGCTGCGCCGCAGCCTCCTTGACCTCGGCCTTGGTGGCAGCCTCGACGCCGCTGAGCGCAATGAACTCGTCGTAGACCTTGTTGACGGTGCCAGTGCCAAAAATAATCTGAAGCTGGCCCTGGGCCTCAAAGACGCCCTTAGCGCCGTCGATATTCTCGAGGGCTTCCTTGTCGACCTTGGCGTTATCGGCAATCACCAGGCGCAGACGCGTGGCGCAGTGCGCGGCCGAAACAACGTTGCCGGCGCCACCGATGTTGTCGAGCACCTCTTGCGCTGATTTGCGGTAGTCCATGACTTCCCTTTCCTCCAACGGGCGCATGTGCACCCGGCTATCTTTGACACTTACACTGTAATCGTTTTCAGTTTCATATGTCTGTAATCGTTTTCATAGTAGGGTGAACGGTAGGAAAAAGCCGGCGAATGGTAGTTTTATGGCAAAAACAGGGGACTCAGAGGCAGGCAGACGTGCCCAGAGCCTAGACATTCATAAGCTGATGGCCGAGCTTGAGCGTCTTGAGACCGCGCTCCCCCTCCACGCCATCGAGCGTGTCGAGCAGCATGCTGGTGGCCTCGACGCCACTGGTCAGATACCCATAATGCACGGTGGGAATGCCGCCCGTCAGCGCGCGCAAAAACGCGTTGTCGCCAAAACCGCTCACGCGGTGTATGCCCTCGCCCATGCCGCGAACCTCATCGATAGCACGCAGCGCGCCCGCCGCCATGGTGTCGGTCGCGCAGGCGATAAACGAAACATCGGGAGCGACGGAAAGCAGCTCACGCGCCGCACCATAGCCTGAGTCGAGCGTAAACGAGCCCAGGCGAATCAAGGCGGCATCGAGCGGGTTGCCCGCGGCGCGCAATCCGGCCTCAAAACCGCGGCGGCGGTCATAACCAGCAGCACGGTCTTCTTCGGTAACTCCAATATAGGCGATCTTGTCATCCACCCGACCCGCAAGCGCCTGGCCCAGCTCAAAGGCAGCCTCGTAATCGTCATGGTAGACGCAAGCCGCGCCCTCGACGTTTTGGCCGATTAGCACAATGGGCACACGGCAAGACGTAATGGCCGCACGATGTTCGTCGGTGATCATGGTTGCCACCAGCACAATGCCATCGACCGGATGGTTCTGGAACAGATCGAGATACTCGAGCTCACGCTCGGCCACGTTGTCAGTATTCGCGAGCAGCATCTGGTAGCCACGGCGACCGAGTACCTGGCCAATGCCGGCGGTAATGCGGCTCACGGATTCCGAGTTGATCTTGGGCACGATGACGCCGATGAGCTTGGTAGAGCCGGTGCGCAGCGCGCGAGCCTGGCTGGACCGCACGTATCCGGTCAGCTCAATCGCTTGCTTAATGCGCTCGGCCTTGTCCGCCGAGATATATCCGCCGTTGAGGCAGCGCGAGACGGCGGCGCTCGAAACGCCCGCCAGCTCGGCCACATCTTTCATCTTTACCACGAGCACCCCTGTCGTTGAAATCGCTTTCACAATGATACCCAACCCATACCGGCAAATTGAGCAAATGGGACGAGCCACATGGATCATTTCAACAGCCCAGGTCGAGTAAACGTCAGCGAGCGTGCAGCTGCCGTGGCGAGGTGCCGCGAAAGAGGAGCGACGCGTACTTCATGTACGCGAGCGACGGTTTGAGCGGCAGATCGCCCGGCAGATGCGTGCGCAGCGTCGAGCGGTCCGGCGTTCGTCAGAACGCCGGAACATAAGAGCCCGGCAGATGCGTGCGCAGCGTCGAGCGGTCCGGCGTTTGTTAAAACGCCGGAACCAAGTTATCCGTGGTATTCGCCGTTGTATTGGATGAGCGTCAGGTCCTCCACGCCGTCGAGCGCGCGGATGGCATCTGCGTACGGCATATCCACGCCGTCCGAGAACACCTCCACGGCCATCTCGACCTTGTCGCCGCGCATGGTCTTGGACTTCACCGAAAACTTGGTGCGGCCAAATGCGCGCACGATGTCGTCACCGGTGGTCTGGCCCGTGTAGTGGATCACCATCATGTACACGCGTGCCTTGTCCTGGTGCGCAGCAAAGCCGGCGATCATCGCCACGATGACCACCGCCGTCAGCCCCACGAGCGCGTACATGCCGGCGCCCGCCGTAATGCCCGTGGTAATGGCCCAAAACAGATACAGCAAGTCGAGCGGGTCCTTGACCGCCGTACGATAGCGGACGATGGACAAAGCACCGACCATACCGAGCGAGATGACCACGTTGGTCGAGATCGCGAGTGTGACCATGCAGGTAAGCACGCACATGCCCACAAGCGTCACGGCAAAGCTGCGCGAATACACCACGCCGGTAAAGAAACGCTTGTACACGCAATAGATCAGGATGCCCATGGCAAGCGCCACGAGCAGCGAAAGACCGATCTTGGCAGGATCGACCTGGCCAAATGCCTCCAAGACGGAGTTCTTAAAAAAGTCTCTGGTGCTCATGGTCTAGATATCCCCTCGGTTCTCAAAATCCGATTCCCAGTAGTTAAAGCCGCGCAAGTAGGCAGTCTTCTCGTAGCACAGGCAGTACTTGGAGACCGCCGTGAGCTCCGCCGCCCCCGGCGGCACCATATCGCGCACGAGCTGCGGGCAAAACTCCGTAAACTTGACCTCCATCACCAACTTGCCCGGCTCCAGGACCGGCAGCGCGGGCAACGTCGCGTCAAAGATGTCAAAGCTACCCACCGCGGCACGCACGTTCATGTCAAACGTTATACGCACCGTGCCCTCGTCCATCACCCATGGTTCGCGCTCGTAGTCAACGATGGTCCGTGGGCGCATCATATTGCAGATGCACTCGATGTAGAACTCGCGGCAGAGCTGGTGCGGGCTATGCAGCAAAAAGTCGTAATCGCCAGCCAGGATCTGCTCAAACTCGCCACGCGTGAGCGGCGCGTCTTCCTTATAGATCCAGCTTCCGTACTTCTTTTTGCGCTCGAGCTTAATCACCTTGTCGCTACCGTTGTAGATGCGCACGCGATACTTCTTGCGCATCAAAATGCCGGCATCTTTTTCCTCGTAGGCCGAGTTGCAGTAGTCGTCAAAATACAGGCTGCGAATGGTGTAGCCGCCCGCCTGCGCATGCTTGTCCAGCTTAAACACCGGAGCCATGCGGCAGGCAAGCGCAGCATGCTCACCCTCATTGATGAGGTATTTGAGCTCGTGGCGGTAGCGCTCCTGCGTGGTGCGCACGGGAGGAGCCACCAGGCGCTCAAGCAGCGCGCTAGCCCTCCTCATACGTGTCCTCCACGACCTTACCGCCGTCTTGCACGTAGAAGCACTTCATGCCGTATTGCTTACCATCGTCGGTCACGTAGTAGTCAAACGCATCCTGCGTATAATCATCGGAGTTGGTAGCACGCACGCGTACAAAGTACTGCCCCGCATCGGGCGCATCACAGGTGACCTCGGGCAGCAGCACGTCCTCGGCCTTAAAGATCACGTCGGTAATGGCGTAATCGCGCGCCAGCTCCACGGTATAGCGAATGTCGCGGGCCTTAAAGTCGTACGAGGCATCCCAGTTTACGCGTAGCTTGCCGTTATCGATCTGCGGCGTGCCAATGTAGAACGGCATCGGCTTCTTATAGCTCTCGCGGAAGCTCTGGTAGTTCTCCTCGATCTCGGATGGAATCGCCGCGGCAATCTGCTCGTATTCGTCCTTGGTAACGGGCAGATGCTCCAGGTCGGGCGCGGCAAAGACGAGCGGCTCGGTCACCTCGCGATAATGCTCAATCATCTTGCCCAGGCGCTCCTCGGTCAGGTACGAGCGCAGGTCCTTCACGGCACGGTCGAGTTCGCTGCGGAACGACTTGCTGCGCAGTGCGCGATTGAACAGCACATTGCCCCAGTAGTTGCTCACGCCACGCTCCCAGCTCGCATAATCCGAGAACCCCGTCAAGCTCAACTCGAGCTTGCGCAGCATGCCGTCGTTATCCCAATCCAGAATATACCAGACCCTTGAGTTAAGCGGGCTGTACAGATAACAGTTACGGTTCTGCGTATCGCAGTTGCCCGTCAGAATCTGAAACGCCATCCAATAGACCAGGTTCTCGGTATCGAAGTAGGTGTCGAGAACATCGTCGATCTTTTTCGTATCGTCGTTGAGCGCATCGAGCATCTCGATTAACTTGGTATGGTCCGAATCGCCCTTAATCTCGAGCATGCCCTCAAACGCCGTCTGGTTATAGTCGGGGTCATCGGTGAGCTTAATGGTATCCTCAAAGCGATGGAAATCGAAGCTATTCACCTTATACAGATGTCCGCTCTTATCCAGACCGTGGGCCTTGAGCGCCGTTTTGTTGAGCTGCTCGACCTGCGTAAACAGACCGTAGTCCTCAAAGGTGTCGTTGGATTTTTCGGTCTGGTCGCACACCCATAAGTGCACAAACTGCGTGCGCAGGCCCATCATCTGGGGAATGCCACGGATCAAATCGTAGGCCATCTTGTTACGAAAGCGCATGCCCTCGCCCATGTGCTTGTTAAGCGCAATCGCGCGCTGCTGGCGCCACGTGCCCTTGCCCTTTTTGAGCTCCACCTTGTAGTTCTTTTGCGTATAGGTACTCGAAGTCTGACCGCGCACCTGCACCGTGGCGTTGGGTGCCTCCTCGCCATAGCCGACCTCGCCAGCAACGGGGCCCTTATCATCGCCAGGCTGCAGCAGGCCCATAACCTGATAGCGCGTCACGCCCATGTCGGCATAGTCGTAGACCGAGTAGGTATTGATCTCGGCCCAGCTATGATCGGTATTCTCGGAGCTGTTGCCGCGAGAGACCGTCAGGTACATGCATACGATACCCGAGTCGTCGTAGACCTCGTACAGCTCATCCTTGTCACGAAGGTGCTTGGTCTCGCTAGACGCATCGGCCTTTTTAATCTTGCCCTGCTTCTTGGTCTTTTTTGCCGAGGATTCGTCCTGCGAAGAGCAGCCCGAAAGCAGCAATGTGCCGGCAGCCGCCTCAATCAAGCGGCGACGCGATATCATCCTATCGGTCATCAGGACCTCCCCAACGATTGCGATACACACGGACCACCGTGCGCTCAAACGCACCATGCGGCTCGCCCTCTAGACGCAGCTCCTCATAGCGCTGTTCAGCACGGTCGAGCAAGCAGCCCAGCTCCGTAAAGCGACCCGTCTTGTCGGTCGCCACGATGGGCTGCTGGCTCAGGATACGATACGGCAAGTTGGCGGTATAGGTATCGAGCCGCATGAGCGCCACAACAAAAAACACCGCCGCGCCGAGCAAAAATCCAAAGCCATAAAACTGTTGCGGAAAGAACAGCGAGACGATGGTCGCCAGCCCCGCCACGCCCGCGAACAGCCCCGAAGCCAGCACGGCGCCCTTGTAATCGGTAAAGTACAGCAAGATGAGCAGGATCGTGTTGCCCACGGCATACAGCCCGTAGCCCACGCACAACGTACGGAAATACCCGTGCATCAGGTTGTTGAAGCCGAGCGGCAGGGCCGAAAGCACCGTGGTCTCGAGCGAGATCACCGCCGCCGTCACAAACAGCTGCTTGAGCGCGCAAAACCGCAGCTCCCGGTTGAGCGTGGCGAGCATCTCCTCCTCGGCCACCATAATGTCGCCCACCGCGCCGCCGTCGTTAAACAGGCTGTAGTAGTCGCGGTAGCGCGGATAGAAGTTGACCTCGACCGACACCACAAA